>JAEEGK010029988.1_pt1 | contig 10814 bp, 5 predicted proteins | sample 8958771 | NCBI WGS metagenome assembly JAEEGK01 (sample SAMN16246547, study PRJNA631951) | gut metagenome | biome: gut microbiome; feature: rumen; material: SC-attached | host: Bos | place: Iran: Karaj | collected 2018-10 | reverse complement strand
TGCATATGTCAGAATTTTTGCGTACCTTTGCGGCCGATTTAACTTGTTCCTTTTGGCACACGAAAAGGAACAAGCCAAATAGAGAAGGCCATGAAGATATTTATTAAAGAGACCAGAGAGAACAAGAAGTTCGTCCCGGAAGTGGTAGCAGCTTTGCAAAAGGCAGGGCATCAGGTGTTTTTAAGTAGTGACTATGCCGATGTGAATGAAGGCATAAAGTCCTGTCATGTGCAATTGGATCTTACGGGTGTCGGGATGGTTGACGACAAACAAAGCATAGACCGTCCTTTTGTCAGAACGGAAGTTGACCTGCGGGTGCGTAAGATGGTTCAGGTTATAGGAAAGTCTTCATTACCTCGTCGTCAGATTGTTGCTGACTTGGGGTTGAGACAACAAAGCAGAAGAAACTTCATATACAATTATCTTAAGCCGGCCGTGGCACAAGGTTACGTGACCATGTCCTTCCCCGGCTCTCCCAACAAGCCCGAACAAACATATCGGCTGACAGAAAAAGGTCTGGATTTATACAAAAAAGTAATGGGTGAATGAAATGCATAATCAAATAAGCTTGTTCCTTTTGATGCACAAAAAGGAACAAGCTAATAGATGGGTGAGCAAAAAAAGATACATGCTTGAGGAGAGATGCTTGTTCCTTTTGAGACAAGAAAAGGAACAAGCCAAGAGGTGAGGATAAGAAAAAAATACAAGCCAGACGTGAGGGGTGTATCTTTTTTGTGGTGTGTTGGTGGGTGTGGGATAAAAAGATACAAGCTAAAAGTTATTATTCAAGTATAAGTTAATCAAATGGATGCGCGTGATACATTTCAATCTACTTATACAACACCTCCGAGAAAATCTATGCCCAGCCCCAGCGTTCACAATTTTTCAGTAGGATCTCTATTGTTCTTAAAAATTCATCTGTATCTAAGAAATAACTTGGGTATGCTTCTTGAAGTTGTTGGATTTTCGGGACAGATACCAAAACAACAGCATACTTACTTTCTTCAATCTGTTTCTCTAATCTGGCGTAAAGCGCAGAAGCCTCCGCTTCCCGTTCTTTAGGGAATGGCTTAATTGTTAGTTTTTTCTCAATAAAGTTGATAGATAATATGTAATAGCCATCCTTGTAATTCTCTTTTTTAGCAAAAGAATTAGTTACGTTTAGTGCTGTTAAAGTATCAATAAAATTAGATTTTTTGTTTTTTTGATACAATTGTTTCATCAAAGATTTTAGCGTCTCCCCTGTTTCATGATGTTCATATAGTATAGGGGTTTGTTCCTTTAATGCAAATAATGAACTAACGACCTTAAAAAAGCTCTGCCATTCTTCTTCTCCTTGACTTGATTTAAGCGCAGTACCTGTAATCAGTTCTGCCGTTTCTACTGCCATTGCCCAAGCATGTTGTAATTTAGTACGCAGTTGAAGTTCTATTTTCATTCCGTCCAGATCTGGATTATCCGAATTATACTTGAATACAAAATGAATACTTCTATACCCGCTTATTTTCTTGGGCTCCTTTATATAATTTATCGGTTCTTTTGTTAGCTCAAAGTTCTCCGGGATATTATATACGATGACATCATAAGCTTTACGAAGTGCGGTCATAGACGGAACAACAATTCTCAGCCCTCCAATATCTTGCATTGTTCCCAAACGGGACTGCGGATTTCTATCCAGCTTATTTAAGATGGAAGATATGCGTTTCAATCTACGCGAAACAGAGTATATATTAACTTTGTTTTCTTTTAATAATGGTACAATCAGATTTTGTAGTTCATCCAATGCCGGAAGGTGCAATGTTCTCCAGTCTTTAATAATATCCAGTGCATGATTAACCTCATCAATATTATTTGATGTTAATGCAGTATTGCCGGCAGTATTTATTTTATGCACACTATATTTCATTCCATTATCTTCCGTTTTAGAGAAAGAAGTATTCTTCAAACGTTCTATCTCTTTATTATATATATAAAGTGTATCGGCTTCTGATCCCCGATCTATTCCGCTATGTGATTATGTGGACAGGGCATGGTGTTATTCCTTTCTTGCACGATTTTTCGTGCAAAGATACAACTTTTTTTGCAAATATGCAATTTTTTTTGCAAATTTGTAGCAAAAACGATGATTTATGGTTATATCCGCGTAAGTTCTGACAAGCAGACGGTCGAGAACCAGCGGTTTGAGATTGAACGGTTCTGCAAAGTGAACAACTTGCATATTGACGGTTGGATCGAAGAAACGATCTCCGGAACGAAAGCATACAACAAGCGGCAGTTGGGGGTGCTACTGAAGAAAGTAGAGAAAGAAGACGTGATCATCTGTTCGGAGTTGTCACGGCTTGGGCGGTCGCTGTTTATGATTATGGAGATACTAAGTATCTGTATGAAGAAAGAGTGTCGTGTGTGGACGATCAAGGACAACTATCGGCTTGGGGATGATATACAAAGCAAGGTGTTGGCTTTTGCGTTTGGACTATCGGCGGAGATAGAAAGAAATCTGATTAGTCAGAGGACGAAAGAAGCATTAGCGAGGAAACGAGAGGAAGGTGTGCAATTAGGAAGACCAAAAGGAAAGCAATCACGGCAATGTACATACAAGTTGCACAAGAAAGAAGATTTGATACGCGGGTTGCTTGCAGAGGGGGTTTCTTTTAAGAAGATAGGAGATATTTTGCACGTTAATAAAGATACTGTACGAAAGTACTATCACAGGTTTATGGAGGACCGATAGAAAGGGAGCGATTTTGTTCGGTTGAATCATGCCATCTGTAGTTTTACATCTTCGGATAGTTGGATTATTCTCTCGTCTATAGAGCAGAGTATAAAATCTAAAATAGAGTCAGTAGGTACTCCGCTGAGCGAATGGGACATCAATATCTATCGTGGTATTCTTACGGGCTATAATGAAGCTTTCTTGATAGATTCGAATAAACGAGAAGAGCTACTCGCAGCATGTAAAAGTGAAGAAGAACGAAAGCGTACAACTGAACTAATTCGACCGATTTTAAGAGGTCGTGATATTAAAAGATATGGTTATGATTGGGCAAATCTATGGCTCATTTATGTGCCATGGCATTTCCCATTGCATAAGGACCCAAGTATCCAGGGTGCTTCGCAAAAAGCAGAAGATGCATTTAAGAAATCATATCCCACTATATATCAGCATCTATATCAATATAAAGAAGATCTTTCTGCACGCAATCAAGCGGAAACCGGTATTCGTTATGAATGGTACGCTATGCAACGTTGGGGAGCAAACTATTCGGACGATTTCTTTAAGCCTAAAATTGTGTATGGTCAGTTCCAAGATGGCGCAGAATATTCATTTGCAGAAGAAGGCGTTTTCTTGTCAAGTAATGAGTATATGTTGATTACGCATAACTACTCATCTAAAACATTATTGGCGTTCTTAAATTGCAAAACTTCTGAGTGGCTTTTGGGTAATATTACTGGCAATTTAGGCGGTAATGCTAAAATCGGTCAGAAATCCAATTTCCTTAAGCTATCTATTGCGCAATTATCAGAAGAGCAGCAAAAGGAATTCGATAAATTGGTAGATGAGATATTGCAAAAAAAGAAACAACACCAAGATACCGAAGAATTGGAAAAGCAAATTGATAGAAAAGTCTATAAGGTTTACAACTTTACAGAGCAAGAAATTAAAGAAATAGAGAGGTGTTGAGCCTCTCTATTTAATTTCAATATGGCCAATAAGTTTCCTTTCTTGTTCGGTTAGATTATACATGTCAAAAACCAACTTATCCATATATTTCGCTTTCTCCACGGTATATTCGCGTTGTATGTCATCTACTAAGTCTTTGAACATCTTTTCAGTTTTTTCATCTGGCTGAATTACAGGAATTTTATCAAAGAACACTTTGCTAAGTTCACGCGTCCCGCCTTGCAATTCTGGGAAAGAATCTCTAAAGCAATACTTAAACAGTGAGGAGTTCAAAAATGCTGTTAAGAAAGCCGTGTTACTTCCTGTTATAATGAAACATTTTTGATTAGTTATAAATTGCTTCGTATCCCATACAAAAGGCATATATTTTGTCATATTGGGGTATATGATTTTCGGCTTATTAAATTCGTCCATATAAGCGCAATTACGTAGATTATACGGAGTGACACCTTTATCGTCACGAGCACATATTTTTTCCCAATACGAATCTAGATGTTGTTTGATAGTCGGGTAATCATTAATATCAATGGGAGCGTATTTACCTCGGACACCATTGTGTGTGTTGATCAGCCACAATCCCGCCCATACATATCCGTAACGTTTAATGTCTTTACCGCGAAGAATCGGTCGTATCATGTCTGCCGTTCTCTTACGTTCAGCTTCGTCCTTACATCGAGCTAATAATTCATCTCGTTTTTCTGTACTAATGATAAAAGCGTCATTAAAACCAGTCTTGATGCCATAATTAATTTGAATATCCCAATCTTTTAAAGGAGTACCAAGCGCTTCTATCTTGTTTTTAATTGATTGGCCTATCTCTGATAGAATAACCCAACTATCACTTGTTGTAAATGCTGATATAGTATGATGTTGCTGAACAAAATCGCTCAATTCTCGTACGCTATCTTTATCTTTTCCGCTCGTTACAGCGCAGATAGTATGCTGTTTGTTTACAGCGTTTTCCACTAATAGTATATTAGTATCAACTGTTGCGCTCTCAAAGATTTTCACGCCTGCAAAATCAATCAATAATTTAGGATCCGTTTTTGTTGCAAAGTACTGACGTGTTGCTTCTCCATAAGCCGCTCGCATCCACTTGTTTGATGTAATATAACATAAGTGACCACCTTTGTGTAACAGTTGGTGTCCTCGTTCATAGAACAAGCAATAGATATCACCCGTACGATCAAATGTTTCAAAATTACAATCTACATATAAATCAGCAAACTTAATATCGTATTCTTTGCCTTTTTTGTCTTTCCCTTTTTGTCCAGTACTCTTTTGTAACTGGATATATGGCGGATTTCCAATAACGATATCAAAACCATCCGATACATTAAACATCCACACCGGATCAAAGAAGTCAGCGACTTGATTTTGGTCATACGGGTTCCAATGTGTAACTTGTTCTACTGCTTTAGTAAAGCCCGGTAACGCGGTTTTGTTGAGCTCTCGAGCAATATCTGCCTTGGCTGTGCGTATACGTGCATTCAGCTCGTCACGCTTTTCTTTATTGATATTACGACGGAAAATCGTCGGTTCTCCCGTATCAAACAGAGATGTCTGCGTAACCATCTCGTCTACCCAATAATCTTCCTTATATTTGGGTAATTCTGCTTCGCAATCAGCAATAACCTTATTCCATTGAGCTATTTTTTCTGCGTCAGGCTGTGCTGTATTGTGTTTGATATATGCTTCTATCTCAAGACATTTTTCCCGATCATGAAGCTTATTGTTCTTCTTTGCTTCGTGCGTCCTTAAATCGAATATGCCGAGTCGTAAGTCAAGCAGTTCTTTTTGCAGTTTTTGTAATTCTTCATCCCTTGTCCAATCGTTATCGAAGGCTTTAACTCTAGCCGATAACAACGTGTTGGCCGCAACAAATTTCGTTTCAAGATTCGGGAGAGGAATGATACCAAAATTCGGTTTCGTCTCATCTTTTTCGCAATCACATATAAGCGAAATGAAGAAACGCAACTTACAAATGAGCATAGCAATAGCCTGAATATCTATGCCGTAAATACAATTCTTGATAATATCAAGTTTGGTCTGATACCTATTAAATTGTCCTTGTGGCGTAAGATATTCTATAATTTCTGCTATCTTAAGCAAAACGCCCATAGGGAATGCTCCAGAGCCACAAGCGGGATCTAATATCTTAACTCTTTTAAGGTCGGCAATAATTTGTTCAGGATTGGCTATTTGTGGCTTTTTCTCATCGCGGATTAAGTGCCACATCTCATCTGCATCGTGCCCACACTCACCCGATAAATATGCGATAAGACTTTCTTCTACCATATAATCCACAATTTCACGAGGAGTATAGAACGACCCTGTAGATTTGCGTGCAGATTCTTGTGTCTCCGGATTATAAGCAGCAAGCAAGTTTTCAAACACGCGTCCTAACAATTCTGGATCAAGCGAGACCTCTTTATCAGATGTCGTGTTTTCTTCTACTGTGAAATTGTATTGTTTGAATAGTTCAAGCAAACCCATTACACGAATGACTTGCGTTTCTTCTGCTGTAGTATCAGTAGCTTCCTTAATAGTCACAGTTTCTTCATGCTCTTCAGCAAAGAAAAGAGCATTAGGGATAAAGGCCTTCTTCTTGAAATTCCCATTGGGAGATTTCGTGTTTTCGTGGCTAAATCCGTCGTAGTTGGTGGCTTGTTTTATCTCGTTATTTTCATCCAATTCATATTTGTCAAGACATTCAAATAAACCACCATTGAGATACGGTACATCTTTAAAGAGAGCAATAATCTGTTCTTCGCGTTTCTCCATAGGGAACGTAAAATATGATTTATCAGTGTCCCTATATAGCTGTTTGTTAGTATAGTAAACAGAGCGCCCTTTATATGTAGTAAATAGTTTCCTATCTTCTATTTCTTGATTAAGGGTCGCAAAGAATAGATTTTGTAGGATAGCATTATAATAATCGCCATTTGATTTATCGCATTCTTTGAAATCTCTAAGAATTGTTTTCAAGAAAGACACATCAAACAATGACGGTGGCACTAAATGTTTCTGTTTTATAAACCACACAAAGAGCATACGCGTGATAAGACGTATAATCTTAATTTGTATGTTCTCGCGGTCATCTTTATCCGTCTCTATTTTATTTGGGAATGTCACTCCCGAACGGCGATCAATAGCCCAAAGATACCAGTTGTAAAGTTTGTTATAGAAATCTTTTGTAAGAGCTTCTATTGAGAATCGATATACCAAATCTTCCCATGGTAAAAGCGATTTTCCATTTTCTGCACGTTGGCAAATTCGTCCCTTCTCTATTAGAAATTGAGTTGGGGTTTTGGTTGCCGTATCTTCTCCCAAAAGGAACGAGTATCTACGCGGATTGCTATATCCACGTGTTATACGGTGGTGTTCATTCAACTCCGCTTCAATCTGAATAAGAGAGAAACGCCATCTTTTACTACCTTCCGGAACAAACGCTACCAAAGCACGGTTGCAAAAGCTGTGGTGAAGCAATAATTGAAAAGCGTCTTTGGCTATACCCACGCGTGCATCATTGAGCGAAGAGTGGTGAATCTCAAACACCTCTAACTCCAATGAACGGCACTCTCCCAAGCGGAAGGCGCGCGTCGCGAAGTTCTGGCTACCGGAAAGTTCGATCTCCTCCACATTGCGTTTGGGACGAAAATCTTCCGGCAAGAACTTATCTGATAGGTATTCTATAAAGGATTCTCTGTTGTATGCTTTATTCAATTGGAAACTCATAACTCAATTTCAGTTTGAGGGTGTGTAATACTATTCTGTATTTCTTCTGCGATAATCAGCATTTCTGCTCCGTGCGAAACATCGTCGTACGCGCGCAAAGCGTCACGTACATACTCGTGACTAATGATGTCTGGTAGTGTTGAGAATTCGCTTTGCTTTAAGCGATTGATTGCACGCAATGAGTAACCGGAGAGGCTATCGTGTTGTATTGCGGTCATCAAGTCTTCCAGATAGTCACGATCACAAGAATTCATCTGAATCATAATACGGACTTTGTCAAGCGCGTTACGACGCGTATTGTCCTTTTCGCTCTCTGCTTCGTGCGTAAAGAGCGTGTGTTTGAGTTCAGAGAAGCGTGCGTTGAAATAGGAAGATAGTTTGTATCCTTTTTCATCTGCTTCGGCCCTTAGTATTTCCAGCCCCTTCTCCGGCGAGATGTCCACGATGTTTCCTTCGGTCGGAGCGAACTTGAAGACATAATCGTCACCTTTCTTAGCAAAAGCAATGATACCGCTGTCGTGCGTTGTTGTCAGACGACGAATCTTACTACGGAGCGGAATGGTCAGAGCTTGACGCATAGCGTCCGTATTCTCCAAATCATGCAGCATAGCACGATATGGAGTGTCCCATGATTCGCTTTCCTGCTCCGCCATCATATCGTTGAATTGCTGCTCGAAGAAATTGTTTAGTTCCTCATCTGCGGTCAAGTATTGCATATCCTCGCCCATGATAGCATGTATCATCGCCATTTTGAGCGTAGTAATCTCTTTCGTTCTGGTCTCTGTTTCTCCGATAGAAGTCGGGAAATAGTTGTATATAAAGAGTTTGTCAAATACCTTCTTATTGATACGATTAATACGGCCGACACGCTGAATTATACGTGTGGGATTGTATGGGATGTCGTAATTGAAAATAGTTCCGGCGCGGTGCAAGTTGTATCCCTCAGAGATAGCATCGGTAGCCACAAGGATTTTATATTGATCCACTTGCTTATGCTCGGGATAACCAGCATCGAAATTCGCCTTGATTATCTCTTTGTTGCTTATAGACGCCTGCTTGGACGTATAGAAGAAAATAGGCAAACCTTTCTCTTTCAGTTTAGATCCAAGGTAGTTGACGGTATCTGCAAACTGCGAGAATACAATAATCTTGCGGTTGGGGTCTTTCTTCAACTGCTCTTGGAGGATCTTCACAAACGCATTCAGTTTCGGGTCATTATCCAAAGGCACAGCATCCCATTTCTCTTTCAAGTCTGTGAGAAGCGCAATATCTGATTTTAAATCTTTGAAGAATTCCTCATTGAGATATTCTACCGGTACTTCAAACATACCACGCGATTGGAGTTTTTCGATAGCACTTTCTATTGTCTCTTGCCAAATCTGGTCGATCTGGTCGTCTGTGGATTCATACAAGTCGGCTATATCCGGCAACTGACCTCTTTTGAAAACAGGCACTTTGCCGCGTTTCTCTATCCAGTTCTGTACATTTTGACAGATATAGAGCATGTTCTTTAAAGACTCACGGAAAGCAGCTTGCGAACTCTCGAAACGGTGCACGAGCATGGTACGCATGAAGGCGGCCATGTTGCGCTGAGATCCTAAGAACAGGTTGTACTCTAAACCGGAATCCTCAATGAGTTTTTTGATTTTCTCAATGTCTTGCGGGTTGGCATACAAAATCGGTTGGTATCTTGCTGCCTGGAATGAATTCTCAATGCGCTCTTCTGTTGCCTGAATCAAGAGGTTATCCGGTTCTTCAATATCGGAGGGGTCAGATTGAAGATTGCGAATGTCGTTATCATTCGGCGAAATACGTTTGAGTGTATAGCGATAGAGTTCTTCCAGATCGCCCAATTCATAGCCTTTGATTTGCGGCGGCTGTGGTTTGGAAAATTCCATGTGCTGGTCCTTCATGTCCTTCTTGTACTGCGGAATCTTCTCCAAGTCAAGACGCGAACGACGAATGACGAGCGGTCCAATGATACGCCGTATCTGCTCTGCAACGCTATTGACCGCCTGTTTCAGTTCGATCTCCGAGATTGAGTGCTCGCGTTGCTGTTTGTTGATCTTCTTGTACGTAGAGATAAGAGACGTAAACTCACGACCGAGGTTATCTACTGTTTGCAGAGTTGTCTTGGTCGGATTCTGGAAGAGCTTAATCATTGCGTAGATATCTGCCGGACGGTTATTGAACGGCGTTGCCGTTAGTAGCATTATTTTATTGCCCTGACAGATTTCATGAAGGATTGCATAGTAACGGATATACTCGTTACGATATGCGTGCGCCTCGTCAATCATAATCAACCACTGCTCTCCCGGACGACGTGCGGTGTTGTAATAATCAAGCACCTTATCCAGATTGCCACGGCTGAACACGCGTGCGTTCACACCAAATTGTGAGCGATAGTCTTCCCATTGCGCGGTCAAGTGCGGCGGTGCAATGATGAGCGTACGCAGGTGCATGTTGTTGGCAACGGCAGAACCGATAATTGATTTACCCAGACCAACCACGTCGGCGATGATTACTCCATTGTGGCGATTGATGGTATCTATAGCTAGACGGATTGCGTCTTCTTGATAACGCAGGTCTTTGAATTCGCCATGTGTTATCTCACTTGGAGTAGCCACATGCTTGGAATTGTCGATGTGGAAATACTCATACATAACACGCAAGAACAAGAGATACGGAGACGGAATCTTGTCATACCAGATATGCTCAATCACGTTATCCTCAAACTCCTTGATATGGTCTTTATCCACAATAATGATAGCATCTTCCCAGAGTTTATTGAAGATTTCTTCGGCATCTTCATATTCAGGCTTACTATCAAATCGCACGTTAATCTCATTGTTTGCTCTCAAACCGCTATAGGTAAGGTTACTGGAACCAGTAATGACTGCTCCGGGGAAGTTGCCATTCTCCGCAATCTCGTCTTTATAAGAGAAAATGTATAGTTTAGCGTGGCATGGGTCTTTCGTCTTGCGGATTTCCAATGAGCCATCTTTGATCTTCTGATAGTAGATACGGAAAGCTTCCGCTTCTTCCTCATTCTCAAAATAGTCAGACTCACTGAAAAGACGGATGAGCGAATCGTAGAAATGCTGCTTGCTCTCTTGACGTGAAGGGTGCGCACTCTGAGCAAAGAAGTCAAATTCCGAAGTACGCGCCAGTAAATCGTGCTCCATGTCCATACCGACAAGTATGCGCATGGGCTTGTCTTCAAGGTTCTTGTAGATTTCCTTGATGCCGGAGAAATAGAAATATCCAACAAGGAAGTCCATACTCTTAGCCTTTGACGGGAGAATCAACGAGATAACCTCAGCCAGCGAGTTCTCTCCATCGTTATGTAAAAAATGACTATTACTCATATGCTGTATTTTATCGTTCAATTTGT
>JAEEGK010029987.1_pt1 | contig 10815 bp, 3 predicted proteins | sample 8958771 | NCBI WGS metagenome assembly JAEEGK01 (sample SAMN16246547, study PRJNA631951) | gut metagenome | biome: gut microbiome; feature: rumen; material: SC-attached | host: Bos | place: Iran: Karaj | collected 2018-10 | reverse complement strand
AATACGATATAAGCAGACTTTGCTTACGTTGCATGAGGATCAGTGACGATAATGACATTTGTCCTTTCTGCGGCCATAACAAGATCGGCGAAAAGACATGGCAAAATGCACTGACTCCCGGCACGATATTAAACAATAAAATACTTATCGGTAATATCCTGGGCAAGGGCGGATACGGAATCACATATATCGGTTTCGATCTGCTCCTTGAGTACAGGGTCGCCATCAAGGAATTTTTTCCCGAAGAGCTCGTTACCAGAGCTGATGACGGCCACACTCTCGTTGTTAAGGACGAGATCAATTCCGATTCTTACGAAGAAGAAACCCAGGCATATTTACGTGAGGCAAGAATCCTTGCCGAATATTCCAAAAATCCCGGTATAGTTTCCATCAAAGACCTGTTTTATGAAAATAATACAGGTTATATTGTCATGGAATATCTTGAGAACGGGAACCTTTTCAAATATGTCGACAATCACGGCGGATGGCTTCCCTCCGACCGTGCTCTTACTTTGATTGAGCCTATCATCGACATTCTCGGAGATCTCCATCAGTCAGGTCTTATTCACAGAGACGTATCTCCCGACAACATAATGCTTGATAAGGACGGATCGATCAAATTGATCGATTTCGGCGGATCGCGTAAGAACGGTGTCAAATCCAAGCAGGATTTCCTCGGAAAATGGGGATTTGCTCCTCCCGAGCAAATGTTTTCGCGTGTAGCTGAGCAGGGCCCCTGGACCGATATCTACGGTATCTGCTCTACTCTCTACTATCTGTGCACCGGAGATATTCCTCAGTCTGCCATTGAGCGTGAAGAGAACGATCTCATCACTCCTATCAACAGTTACAATATTGATCTTGATCCCGGTATAGGGGAATCCATCATGAAGGGACTTTCCATGAAACCCGAGGACAGACAGCAGACTATAGACGAGCTCTATTACGATCTGTACTCAATCAAACGCACCTCCAAGCAGTCTCATGCTCAGGAGTCTGTTGCAGAGCGCAGAGTTATTGTAATGGATCACGACGGCAGAGTATGGTTCGGTTCATACCCCATGAACGAGCTCACTCCCGAGAACATAACCAGTGACATTGAATGTGCTGAGTATGATGAAAATAATACCGCAGTAGTAAATGAAGAAAAGTATTATCGTCTTCCGGTATATAAGAATGCTAAGGGCAAAGAATCTTCCAATTTCCTCTCCGGTGTATTTAATCTGAAACACGGCAGAGTCAAGGAAGGTTACAAATACTTCAAGTACAATGCTATTCCCTGGAGAGTCGTTAATGAATCCAAGGGAAGAACCACTCTGATCAGCGAATACATTCTCGATTATCTGCCATTTAACGGCACTACATATCTGAAGTATTCCGACAGAGATATAGTTAAGGTTAAGACCGGCATTTATTGGGGTGATTCCAAGCTTAGAGCATGGCTGAATTCCGCATTCATTAACATGGCATTTTCAGCTCCGGAGAAGATCAAGCTTCATTTCACTAAGATTTCCACTCCTACTTCGGCTCTGGATGACAGATATACCAACGACAAGGTATATATTCCTTCACTTGACGAGCTGTATTACGGTTTTGATACATCTAAGGATCGAATCGACAGATCCAAGAAGAATAAAGACAACGTATATTGTACTGCACCTATATCTCAGTACACAGCAGCCATTCCCAGGGATCCCGATTTCGTTCCCTGCTTCGGCTTAAGATCAAGAGGACAATTCTCCAAAGATATGTCTTTCCTAGCCAGCGAAGATTGTTACGGTCAGATGATCGGAAGAGAAGGACCCGAGAACTGGATGCTTAATAAACGTTGCGGAATCAGACCTGTTATATGTGTCAGCAGTGATTCCATAAAGAGGATTTCATAAGTAATGGGCATATATGCTATAAGTGACTTACATGGTCATTACAGCACATATATTAAGCTTCTCAACAGACTTAAGTTTTCCGATGATGACTTCATATATGTGATTGGTGACGTAATTGACAGAGGAAGGGATGGTCTTAAGATCATCCTTGATGTCATGCAACGTCCTAATGCAGAAATGATACTTGGAAATCACGAATACATGATGATCGAAGCCATCGATTACATCCGTAAGAATGAATCGGAAGGCAAACTCACTAAAGAAGATCTGGGTGAAGCTTTCACTCCCGTTGACTTATGGTTTCACCCTGCCAACGGAGGAAAGCCCACATACAATGCTTTCTGCAGACTGGACAGAGAAACTCAGGATAAGATCCTTGATTATCTGAAGAGCCTGAGGCTTATCAAAAGAGTTACAGTGGGCGATAAGCACTATCATATCTCCCACTCTTACTCCGTAGGATACAAATTCGGTAAAGAACTGTTTTATAAGGATGCTCTTGTTGATGCCGAATCCGTCGTATGGGATTCACTGGTTGATGACAGACCTCCTATCGACATGCTTGAGCACGACTGGTTCGCATATCCGGACGATACATATATTGTCGGACATGTTTTTACCCAGAGACTCGGGTGCATGGATGATAAAGGGCGAGGTAAGATCTGCAGACTTCAGAGACGAGGCGGAATCGATGTTGTAGACATTGATTGCGGAATGGCACTGAACTCCAGATCAAGCCGTATCGGTTGCTTCGAACTTGGAACGGAAAAAGAAATATACGTAACATATAAATGAGCCGGCGGGTATTCATCGCCGACTCTTTTTTTGACAACCGGGATGTTCCTCTTGGGCAGCGAATTATTGTCCAAGAGGAACCGTCCCCGTTGTCACAACTTTATTAATACCGTATGCTCTCCCGCTTTGATTCCGGGAACCATCAAAAATGCACCGGCATATCTGTCTGTATGTGCCTTTTCTCCATCTATAAAAACTTCTATATCATCAGAATACGGAATTGTAAGAAGGAGTGCTTTACCGTCTTCCTGAGTCGAAACAGAGCCTTCTATCTTATCACCTGATACACTGTTAACCGAAAGCTTAGATTCACTCAGTTCATCATAAACAGCTTCGAAGCGGTCCATATCCATGCTATACAGAAAAACCTCTCTGTAATCATCGGTTCCTTCAATGTTTACCGAGATTTCCGTATCATCTTCGAAATATCCGAGTCTGATATTATAAGCCTTCTGGTAGCCGGTAAAAACAGCTATAACCCTGTCATCAATCGTAACAACTATCAGATCGGATTCCGACTTGGTCTCATAATCAAGATCGGATTCATTCAGCAGTTCAAAATTCAAATATACATTCTTACCGGCAGGAGCGGTAAATGTAATCTCTCTGTTTATCTGCTGTCTTTTAACATATTCGCCGTTATCATCAAGCTCAGGTGCAAGTCCCGTAACTTCAGTAATGACTTCGTTATAGTCAAGCTCTTCTAAGAATTTTTCTTCTCTTCCAAGCAATCCGTTAACAAATTCATTCTGGTTAGCAAATGGATCATTAGCAAAAGACGGCTCAGATCCACTTATCAGATAACCTAATCCAAGTGAATATGGATTACTGCTTAAAGTAGCAAATCCATTGGATGAAATGTAATCATAACCAAAGTCCGCATGTCCTTTATGGATCATGTAATCTATTCCAAAGAGCATATCTGTCAGGATGGTTGTACCCTCATCACAGGCTTTGTAATGATATTGAAGGAGCCCCAGTTCCTTATAAAACCTCAGCATCTCCGGATCATAAGATGAAGAAAAATAATCCAGCCCGTTATAGCCAAGAAGCATTGTATCTGAAGAAGTAAACTCATAATCCTTGGATATCCTGCAAAATACGTCTGAAGACTCCTGAGCTTCATATACCAGATCTGCCGTGGTATCGATAAAAAGCCTGTAATCAGAACGTGTTGCAGACGGCAGAGTCTTCAGATCCATATTTATCTGCCTGTATCCGTTAAATATAAGGAGACCAGATACAAGCACTAAACATGCGCCGAATATCGAATTCTTTATCTTAATGTATTTTATTCCTTCGCAGGCAAGTACCATTACGAAGAAAACAAAAAGGAAAGCAAATCTATGAGGATAAGCAACCGGATCCCTTAACATATGCCAAACCCTGTACATAGGTCTGAACATAAAACTGCAGATAAATATCGCAAATATGATTAACGAAATCCATAATTCTGCTCTGTTACTCTTCTTTTTATACAGAGCAAAACCCGCAAGCCCAAGACATATAAGTGTGCAATAAATCGCAGGTCCGCCCTCACTGTAAAGCCCTCCGAAACTTCCACACAGAAACTGTTTAAGGATCACAAGAGGTCCGGCTACGATAATCCCACCGTTGGAATATACACCGGAATCATATACTTTACCCTGTATAAGCTCCTTAAAAGCAGGCAGAAGTATTACAAGAGCTAATCCGGATGAAACCAGCGAATAAAATGCAAAACTGATATACCTGACTGCAAAATCCTTTATTGTCAAATTTTTACCGGAGCTTACGGAAGTAAGTATATATGCTGCGTAGAGTATCAGAAACAGGCATACCATGTATGCGGAATAATAATGAGTCAGGATACAAAGCAATAAAAGAAGCGAATATATGAGGCCCCTAATGATACGCTTTTTCTTCTTTCCCTCCATGAAAAGTTTCTCAAGCGCTACTGCTATAAGAGGAAGCCAGAAAAGCGAATCCAGATACATGGGAAGGATAAAAAAAGTAACTGCAGAAGAAGAAAGAGAATAACAAAGAGAAAGGATCAGAACCTTAACCGGCTCTTTTACTCCTTTAAAAAGGGAAAAATACGCAAAAGACGCAGCTATAAAACCACACTTTAATATATCGACCAATACAATGGCATCGGGCAAATGAACAACATCAAAGAACAGATAAATAAATGATAAAGGCGAAGCAAGATAATAAGCTATAAGCCCGGCAAGAGGCGTTCCCAGAGATCCTTCAAAGGTATATTTAAGATCAGATAATCTCCTGATCCTGCTCATATATGCATAGAAAGAAACAAACTGCTCTTTCATATCGAATATAAGAAGTGTCCTTTCACTTCCCGGATATATCCCCGAAACGACAAATATCACGGCAGCAAGAAATGCGGCCGTGATAAATGATACAAGGATTATTAAGTGCTTATTTCTGTTCATCGAGCTTTTTTCCTGACAAGGATCAAAAACAAACCGGATAACACAAGCATTCCGCATATGATCCATCTTGCGGTGCTTACTGACATAAATCTTCCAAAGGCTGAAGTATCTGTAGCTACCTGAGCAGGACCGCCGGAATTAGCTTTTAAAGTAACCTCAGAGGTAATAATATCTGAGTCAGCAAGCTCATTACCTGTCGAGCAAAGAGCAAATACGCTTAAATGATAAGTGGTAAATCTCGCATAGTCTTTTCCGTCGGTATTAACGATGGCGACAGGAATATCTTCCAGCTGACCGTTTCTGTCAACCGTAAGTGCGATCAGTCTTTTACCTGAAAGGGACTCAGGAACAGGGATAGCTACTTCAAGTCCCTGATTTCCCAGCTTTGTTATGGGAATATTGGAAGAATCCGTAAGAATAAGCTCATATAAAGCCTTCTCTCCGTTATATTTTCCGTTCAGGAAATCATTAGCCCTGTTAAGTGCTCTGTCAAAAGAATCAGAAACAGCTATCTCACTCACACTCAGAGTAAACGGTCTGTCTGCTCCGTCCAAATAAGCAACCACGCCCTCGGGTCCGTTAACCGTAACCCCGGCTGCATCTTTATCTTCCACAGATGATCTGAAGTCTGAATTTGACAATCTCTGCGTGGTCTCTTCATAAGAGATATTAAGGTCTTCGGCATCATTCAGATCATCAAAAGCTCCGACACCCACGTTTACTATTCTCTCAGGGATATCTTTAACACTTACTTTGGTTCCGGCAAATGCTCTGTCCAGAATCTCAATCTCATTTCCGCCAAAAGAAACCTCTTCAAGATTGGAGCATCCCATAAACGCCTCTTCTCCTATGCTTATAAGAGATGAAGGCAGGGACAAAGTCTTCATGGAAGTTACGTCTTTAAAGCAATCCGCAGCGATTATCCTGACACCGTTAGGAATACTTACATTGGTGCTGTGACCTCTGTAGGCAATAAGAGCTCCACCGCTTACAAGGAAATCTCCGCCTGACGCATTCAGGTTATCATCAAGATTATTATTGATATTTCCGACAGTTGAAAGGAAACCCTCAACCCAGGGAGTTCCTGCAAAAGCATATGGCTCAATCTTCATGATGCTCTGAGGAAGGCTTACACTGCCGAGTCTTGGGCAATGATAAAAAGCACCGTAATCGATCTTCTGAACTCCGTCGGGCAGTGTAACAGCTACTACATCGGTTCTTGAAAAAGCAAACTGCCCTATCTCAGATATACCCTGAGGAAGGCTCATATTATCAAGATCATCGGACAAGTAATATGCCTTGTCAGCGACAATCTTAGAGTCAACTATGGTGTATTTGGGAATTGACGATGAATATATAACCGTATCGGAAGGAATACTTACCGGTGCATCATCACTCACTTCAGGAGCAGGACTTCCTTCTATTACGTGAAGAGCGGAATTATCCATAAATACCACAGCAGAATTTCCGACTACATGGGTCTGTCCGTAGACATTGGTGTTCTGGTTATATGCTACTGCAGTATATGTCCCGTCAGGTCTCTGAGTTATCTCATACTGAGTAGTATACGCTCCGGGTTCTTCCGTAGCCTGTGCGGATTCGTCGGAAGAATCGCTGACATCGTTTTCATCATCATTATCAACAACTTCGACTTCAGTGTTTGAAGACTCGGGATCGTCCATCATTCCGGTGTCTTCGTAAACAGGAAACTGCGCCTGTCTGACATAAAATCCCTTAGCATATTCCCATGCATAGGAGCCTTCGGGAGCAAAAATAACGAGCTTATAGCATCCATCAAATGCTGACTCGTGAATGATATGAGTCTTTTCAGTGATGGTTACGGACTCGAGATTGACATCATCTTCAAAAGCATAGATGCCGATAGAAGTTACATTTGCAGGGATACTGACAGAAACCAGTCCCATACAGTTTGCAAATACGAAATCGTCAATTTTGGTCAGTCCTGTTCCGATAACAACGGTCTCAAGATTATCGCAGTCCCAGAAAGCATACTCATTAACCTTCTTAACGCTGTTTGGGATAGTTATCTTACGGATATTATCATTATCTCTGAATGCATCCGTAGCTATCTCAATAACGCTGGAAGGAATGACTACATCTGTACGTGTTCCGTTGTAAGAAAGGAGTGTTCCCGAACCCGATATAGAAAACTCGGGGACGGATGCAGCATCCGCCCCCAGAGGAGGAAGCTGCAACACGAGTAAAGCGACTATTATCAGGAATACTCCCAACAGCTTTCTGATTCTTTTCATCTTAAATCCTTGTCAGATTTATCATTTTCTTACGTTTCCGTTTTTACCGCTTGCCACTTTAACCGGCTTGAGGTTTCTCTTATCCTTCATGAGGAAAAGAACGATCGAGATTGCAAAGAGAGCAATCGATACGAACCACTTGGGATGGATGAAGTCCGCGGTCTTGGGGGTATTATCGAGATTACCCGTTCCGTTGCCGTATCCGTCCGAACCTGCGGTGAGCTCTACGGTATTAACATAAATTACATAAGGTGAGAAATGAGTACATGTAAATGTCACGCAAGGTACTCCGTTGATGGTCGTAAATCTTGCATTGAGACCGTCAATCTCACCGTTTGTAACAACAGCAACCTTGTTATTAGCGGCGTACTGGATCATAGAATCGGGAAGAGGTAACGTGATCGTTATCGTAAGTCCCGAAGTATCGTGGATCTGAGTGGTTCCTGCCGCATCATAGAGGCTGATGTCCATAGGGAAGTAGATAAGATTATCTACGGTTCCGTACTTTTTGAGCAGTGCATCAAGAATCTGTCTTTCAGCGGTCTGGCTCTGAGTGATCTTAATGGTAAAGTTATCCGTTGATCCGTTTACGGTTGCGGATACAACACCGGTATTAGACAGACCGTTCTTCTCGATGACAACTGTGGTTCCGCTGCTTCTTGCAACGTTTCCGGTTGAAGGCCAGTAGTTGGTATTACCGTTGTTTCCGTTATTTCCGCCGGATCCGGATCCGTTTGAACCGTTATTGTTGTTTCCTGAAGTTGAGGCAACGAAGTTAGCGGTTACGGTTACGTTCTCGGAAGGCATTGTCAGAACAGTTGCGGACATAACCTTTGAAGCGATAGGTACGTTCGCAGGTGAAACGGTCCAGCTGCTGAACTGAGTTCCGGTCTTGGGATCGTTAGCCTGGATGATAACCTGTGCTCCGGGCTTATAGCTTCCGGAACCTGATCCGTTTACAACAGTCAGTGTGTAGTAAGGTCCGGTGTAGTTGGGATCCGGGCTGGGACTTGGAGCAACATAATCGGGATTAGCAACCATGGTAAAACGAAGATTCTTATCGATGGTAATCGATGAAGGATCGGGCGACCACTTACACTGCTTATAGCCATCAGGCATTATAAGGTTAGGAGGGGTAGCACCCGCCTCAAGTGTAAGACTCTGATAAACAGTTACACCATCCGAATAATAATAGGTAGCCGTATAACTGGCCGCAGTGCCATTATTATTTCCTTCCGAAGGAACCAGAATGAACGATTTATCGGAGTTCATTACAGTCTCTGAAGGTTTGGGTGACCATTCATAGCCGCTGTAACCGGTAGGTATTGCAAGATTGGGAGCAGTATCTCCTGCATGTAATACAACCTGATTACAAAGGGTACTTCCGTCAGGCATATAGTATCTTGCAATATAATTGACCTCAGGATTGGTGTTTCCACCGCCACCGCCGCCGTTTCCGTTGTCAGCCTGATAGAAGGCACGGAATACGATAACTGAGCTATCGGTACTGCTGAAGTTAACATCAGTCAGTTTAAACTCATTGGAGTTTCTCGGGTCGATAGGACTCCAGTTTTTGAAAGTATATCCTGTCTTTGTAGGGCTGATACCGGAGATAAGAGCTCCGTTTACGTAATAAACGGTATTTCCGTTATCATCGAGCTTGGACTCTACGGGGATACCCGATACAAGAACTGCACCGTCTGAGCCGGTAGCAGGATCGGTATCCATGAATGTTGCTGTATAAGTCGTCTCGGTAACGCCTTCGTAAACAGCCTGAAGAGCGATATCGGAATGAATCTCGAACTTATCTCTGAATCCGTAAGTCTCATCCGTGTTATCACGGTTCTCGTAACAGCTGAAAATAAAACCTTCAGATACCGCACGTGCAGGATCGAGTACAGTTACGGTATCACCTTCGGTGTACTCTTCTGTCGTACGAACTGTTCTCTTGGTTGCATCAGCACTAGCATAATCCCAATAAGTTACATAGTAGTGAACTACGGGAACAAGAGCTTCAACGAGGTACTTATGATTCTCGAATCTGGAGTAAGCCTTGCTGGGATTGGTTACATTACCGTTGTCATCGGTTTCTGCGGGAGCAAATACGGTAAGCTGATCATTCTCACTCTCACTTGATCCGTGATCGATTCCGGTTGCAAAGTCATAAGTGGTCTGAATAAGATCGAGACCGTTTGACTGCCAGTCAAGGTCACTGTCGTTAACCGTAAGGTTCGAAAGTGATGAACCTCTGAATGCATAATTCTTGATCAGTTCACATCCGTCAGGAAGATAAACGGATACGAGGTTATCACAGTTATCAAATGCATAATCGGGAAGACTTGAGATATGTGAACTCTCAAGGTTTGCAATCTGAACCGCGGTATCTGCAAATGCTTCTTCGGATATTCCGGTAATTCCTTCTACTTCTGCGGTCTGAATAGTCTTGGAGCTTCTTCCGCCGAGGAATTCAACGATCGAATATCTGTTACCTGAAGAATCAAGTCCGTAGATAATTCCGTTTGAGGTCGTGTAGTAAGGATTATCGCCGAACTTTACATTACCAAGCTTATCGCAACCTCTGAACGGAGCCTTACCCATACTGGTAAGATCCGCTGAAATGGTTACGTCCGAAAGCGAAGTATCTCCATAAAATGCATGATCACTTATCTGATTAACTCCGATAAGTTCAACTCTGGTAAGATCGGTACAGTCTGAAAATGCCTGCTCACCGATCGAATCAACATGCTGATTTACAGTGACGGTTGCAAGATTTTCACATCCATAGAATGCATAATCGGGAATCGTAATATTATCGTTTCCACGGAATGTAATGGATGTAAGTCCGGGACAATTTGCAAAATCGCCCTTACTCTCATCAATATCGATGATATCCTTGAAGGTAACATCAATCGTCTTCGCACCGGTGTTATACGTAACTTCCTGATATCCTGATGTAGGTGTGTATGATACATCAATTTCTGTAAGACCTTCGGAAATAACAGCAATGGTATTGGTGGCGTTCGTATTTGTAGCAAACAATCCATCCTTAATGGACTTAACTCCACGAGGAATTATAAGAGTTTCACAAGCGGTCTTAAGCTCATAGTCATATGAGGTCTTTGGATCGTCAATATCAAATGCATTAATAGCCTCTTTCTCATCATTACTGAGATACCATGCGGTCTTATATCCGTCGATGGATTCAGCGGTAGGGAAATTGGTAAGCTCGGCACAATTCTTGTCGGGATTGTACTGCACTTCGAGAAGTGTAGGGAATCCGGAGTAAATGATGGGCCAGGTCTTATGCTGAAGATTATGGTTAAATCTTCCACCTTCACTCATCGCATAAGCAAAAGGAGTCGAATCTTCGGAAATCGAAGTTACGAAATACAACTGCTTATCGGGTGCGCCACCCTGTGTGGGAGGGCA
>JAEEGK010029984.1_pt1 | contig 10816 bp, 7 predicted proteins | sample 8958771 | NCBI WGS metagenome assembly JAEEGK01 (sample SAMN16246547, study PRJNA631951) | gut metagenome | biome: gut microbiome; feature: rumen; material: SC-attached | host: Bos | place: Iran: Karaj | collected 2018-10 | reverse complement strand
CAAACATCATATTTCACATAGACGTTAATTCTGCATTTCTATCCTGGTCTGCGGTAAAAAAGCTTAAGGATGAGCCAGGCAGTATTGACCTGCGCACAGTTCCTTCTGCTGTTGGTGGCGATGTCAAAAGCCGCCACGGTATCATTACCGCCAAATCTATCCCAGCTAAAAAATATGGAATTGTAACTGGAGAGCCCGTTGTTAAGGCTCTCCAGAAATGTCCTGATCTGATTCTCATCCCAGGCGACTTTAATACCTACAGAGAATATTCCAGAGCTTTCATTGAGATAATCAGCAAGTACTCTCCTGTGGTTCAGCAGGTCTCAATAGATGAGGCCTATATCGACATGTCCGGCTCCAGAAATCTTTTTGCAGATTCGGAAACAGACGAATATCCATTTCCACTTAATGTAGCCAAGATGATCCGGGATGAAATCAGAAACACCCTAGGATTTACTGTTAACATTGGCATTTCCTGTAATAAGCTCCTTGCCAAAATGGCAAGCGATTTTCAAAAGCCTGACAGGACACATACTCTTTTCCCAGAAGAAATCGAGACCAAAATGTGGCCTCTTCCAATAGGTGACCTCTATGGTTGTGGCAAGTCAACAGCATCAAGGCTCATGTCAGTAGGCATCAGGACTATCGGCGATGCAGCCACTTCCGATCCTGAGTTTCTCAATTCAATTCTTGGAGAAAATGGCGGTGGATACATCTATGCAAGTGCCAACGGCTATGGCAACACCGAAGTCAGTGAGCACTACGAGGATGCCAAGAGTTATTCCAACGAAACTACTCTCTCTTCTGATCTGACTGCTGATTCTTACGATAAAGAAATTGTGCCAGTTCTCAAACATCTGTCGGCCAGTGTTTCTAGAAGGCTTAAAAGAGATCACGTATATGGCCAGACAGTAACTGTCAGCGTCAAAACCGGTAACTTCAAGCGCCACTCATGCCAGATGAAGGGCTCTGACCTGATTGATGATGAGAATACCATATATGAATATGCCAAAATCCTGGCTGATAAGCTCCTGCTTGGAGATGATGGTCTATTTATCCGAGGCGAAGTTGTGAGGCTTGTAGGCGTTGGAGTATCCAAGATTGACGATGGTTCTTACAGACAGCTTAGTTTGTTTGATGTCATGAGTAAAGAACAGGGCCCATCCAGGAACATCCAGCCTGATAAAAAGGTAAATGAAGAATTTGAAAAGAAAATTGAAAAGCAGAAAAAACTGGACAAGATGTCCGAAGCAATAGATTCCCGCTACGGGAAAGGAACCATATTTAAAGGGAGCAACCTCAAATAATTCAAGGTTTGCTCCCTTTTATCATCTATTCTTCAGCACCTGCTGGCCTTAAATCTCCGTACTCTTTTTGGAGCTTTCTAAGGATCTTCACAAGGGTTGTTTCTTCATCAAAAAGATATACATAGCCGTGAAGTGACTGGGCTTTCTGCCTAAGAGTCTTGCAGTGGTTCCAGACAAAAATCGCTGCTTTACCTTTTCCGTTTCTGGCTTCCTGAATAAGGTTTGCTCCTGCACTGTTACCATCAAAAGCAACAACCATGGACGGACGTCTTTCAAAAATCTCGTAGTTAAAACTCTTATATATTCCCATTCCTTCAGCTTCAGTTGATACTCTGATGATCACACCAGCTTTTTGAAGCTTTTCAATTTCCTTAGGACTAATTAGAGCAGGAACAACCGCATATATCCTGAAGTTCTTTTTGTTATGTTCTATCAGGTATTTCTCATACCCTCCAAGCTTATGTCCTATTACAAAACATACTTCATCAGGATTAAGGAACTTAAGAAGTTCATCAAGCTGCCTGATTGCTGCATCTGTCATCCTTGTAGCTCTGTTTTCTGTATTAAAGCTTCCGCCCATGAGAATAATCGGGAAACGGTCCCAGGTTATTTCTGAGATCTGGTCTTTAAGCTCTGCATTAGCATCAAGACGGATTTCTGTTTTCTTACTGGTTCTTGAAATCTTAACAGTCTGCATCTTTTCAAGAAGTACATCCTCCATGTCTCTGCCATTTAAAAGCTTGGCAAAGGATGCCTTCTTATCGGAGTAGGCCTGTCTACTCTTTTCTATAATGGTGCTCTCTGTCTCCTTCATAAGGCGAAGATCATTCTCAGACAGATTAAGGAGTTTTTCCAAAGAAAGCTGCTCATCCAGAGAAGTAGTACCATAGAGAGCTGCTCCATCAGTTCCCTCTACGCACTTGATTCCATGCTTCAAATACTCTTTAAGCGGATGCTTATCAAGTGAATTCAGGTTATTAAGTCTTACATTACTGGTTATCTGGAACTCCAGAACAACATTATTCTCTTTTAACTCTTTGAGAACTTCTCTTCCCTTCTGTGATTTAAGCGAATAGGTATAAAGGCCGTGACCAAGCCTTATTCTAGGCATCGGCTGTCCCTTGGCAAGCGAATCACGAACACACTGTATTGAATGAGCTATATTGTCCCTAAGGCTGTCATTTTCGCCAGCATGAACTCTGATAACAAAGGTCGGATCCTTGGCGGCTATCTTGGCAAGCTCTTTAAATACAGGCTTGAGTACGATGATATCATTGATCTCTTCTCCAACAAAGTCGCAGCCTGCCACATATGGGTCAAGGGATGTAGCCTTCAAAACCTCAAGGTTCTGTTCCAGATAGTTCTCAGGAGTAACAGCATCCTTGATGATTGTAAGAGGAATCCTTCTCATAGCTGCAAGGAATCTGATCATTACGCCAGTTTCCCTATAAATTGCAGGCATAACCTCATGCACCTGTCTGAGCATTTCAATAGACTCATACTTTTTAACCAGGGTTGTATCGCTGATTTCAGCGTATTCAACGCCCTGTTTCTTATAATTTCTAGCAATCCAAAGGAGCTTATCCTGGAAAATAGTGTTATTTGTGTAATCTGGATTTTCCTTATCCTTCAGCATCTGCTTAAGGGTACTCTGTACATCTCTGTCAGGAATCTGGGATACATTGTTAAGCGGAATCTTCTCCTCACTCTCTTTTCCCTTGGCAAAGACATAGCGATATAGATACACCTTCTCAAGATTGGTAAAGACGGCCTGACCATCCCTGATAATTCCAAGTGAGCCACGTATCTTAACAATATTGAGCTCAGCGTTATCAAGATTATTAAGGATAAGGTCAGCAAAGTTGATAAAGGTATTATCGTTGATCTTTCTGTCCAGATATTTGCCCTTAAGGCCAGAAGTCACAAACTGTCTTGCAACCTTTTCTCTCTGGGCATTTACCTTGATCCACTGCTCTGGTGTAAGCTCCAGTTCGAGTTTTTTGACATAATATAATGGGTAACGAATCTGATGATATATTCCCAGGGCAATTAGTACATCTGCAGGCAGATTGCCGTTCATGTGAGTATGAAGGTCAGCCCTGAACTTGAGCTCTTTGGGAATATAGGTTTTGAAAAGAGTCTTGGACATATCAAGCTGATAGTCCTTGGTCTGACTCATAAGTGTCTTGGCAATAGCAGGGACAAGGGCCTTGGTCGTGGCTCTTCCGTCAGGATAGATAGTTGCAACCTCCACATCTCCCAGCTTAAAAAGATATATTTCTTCGCAATTAGCATTTATATAGCATGGAACCTCGCCCTTTATGATGAACTTGCCGTCCGTATCCTGCGACAGAGGCAGTTTGCAGGTTCTAGCCAGATTCCTTATAAGATTTCCAGAGTGATGATTAGGCGTTGCCAGGACGTAAAAGAGCTTATCCAGATTCTTGTACAGATTCACAACAATATCTTTTTCATTATCCAAAAAGAAAAATGTAAAGTATGTCATCAGTATTCCTCTCTGTAATCATTTGTGACTGTTGCAATATACTCATATGGCATATCAACTATCATCAAGTAATCTTCTCATATCTTGTGGTAAATCAGCTTTGATTTTAATCCTCTCACCTGATATAGGCTGATCCAGCTCAATGTAACCAGCGTGCAGAGCAGCTCTCGTCATCTCATGGTTATCAGGTATCTCTTTGCCGTAGAAATTATCCCCAAGAAGCGGATGTCCCAGATATGCCATGTGAACACGAATCTGGTGGGTTCTTCCTGTATCCAGCTGAAGTCTCACAAGTGCATAATCTTCAAACTGTTTCTCCACCTTGTAGTGAGTTATTGCTTCTTTTCCCTCTGGATGAACCTCTCTTATCATGCGCTCATCAGGCCTTCTGCGTATAGGTGCATTAACTGTACCCTGCGGCTGTTCAAACACGCCACTGCAAATAGCCAGATATTCCTTGCGCCTTGACATGTTCTCTTTTTGCCCTGCTAAAAGAGCTGCGGCATGCCTGTTCTTGGCAAAGATGACAAGACCGGAAGTCTCACGGTCAAGTCTTCCAACAGTTCTAATAACATGGTTCTGACCTGATTTAATGTAATAGCCGGCAAGATAGTTACTAAGAGAGTCCTTGTAATGAGCATAGGATGGGTGCACAACCATATCTCCAGGCTTGTTGATGATTATAAGATCCTCATCCTCGTACACTATATCAAGAGGGCCATCTGCTGGAACAATGTCTCCTGCATTGTCGTTGTCCTCATAAACTCTGACAATCAATTCATCGTCAGGATTCAGCTTGTCTATAAGCCTTGTAGGAACCATGTTCTCTTTTAACAATGAGTGTTCCTCAACACTATTGCAATCCAATTGTTCTAAATTATGGCGAATGCACATCACTCCGTCATCAAACTGCTTGCATCTTGATATCTCGCGGCTTGAAAGCTTCATGATCTCACGCATTATATCGCCTGCCATTACAGCATCATCATACTTATCCGTCTTCTTTTTATCTGTGCTGACACTTGTAATTTTGTCCTTATCAGTCACCTTGTACGTATATCGTAGTTCTCTATAACCAGATTCCATTTCTACAATCTTTCTATTCGTATTTCATATATCATTCTAGCCTACATTTTGGTCTTTGCTCTGTCAATCGTAATTGTCAAAACGTTAAGTCCCAGCAGATTCTGGTAATTAGCTTCATTCGCCAGTTTCATAACCATCTTTATTCCAATATTCTTTGTAGTATCTTCGGGCCTAAGCTGTTCTTTCATGCTAACCGGGTCAAATGGAATACAGTCATCTTTAATTCTCAAAAGAATACAATCGTCCTTGCTGACAACTCTTGTCTCTAGATAATGTTTTTTATTATCACTGGTAAAGCCATATTCTATGACGTTTCTGGCCATTTCCTCAAGACAAAGTGCTGCATACAAAGACACCTTATTATCATATCCCTGTTTCTTGCAAAAACCTTGAACAAGCTCTGCTGTGTTTGTTACATCTTCCATATTCGTAATACTAACAGCAAGCCTGTCTTCGTCTTTTACTCCAAAGCCATCATCAAATAATAGCCATTCGCTGACATTACGTGGTATACGACGCCAGTGGATAATAGCATAAACAGGATATACAAGCGCTGATATTACTATTCCTATCGGTGTTGCCAGCCATATACCTAATATACCAATTATAGGTGCAAGTATTAGTGCTGGAAGTACAACACTCGCAAATCCATCTATTACAGAAAATACATTTACGCAGGTATTTTTTCCCATAGCCTGCAGATAGTTAGTCTCCACTTGAACAACCTGAATAAGCGGAATCGACGCAGCATAGATGATAAAGTACTGATGCGCCAATTTGAATACATTAGACGTAGGGTCTGCAAAGAATATCCTGACTACAGCCCCAGAAAGAAGCATTACAACACCTGCAATGATACATGACAATATCAAAACCTTTGTAAGTCCAAGCTTAATAAGCTCTTTTATCGAATCCCTGTCTTCCTCGCCCACATGAACGCTTCCCAGGGTTCGAACTACTGTACCTGTTCCTAGGCACAGTGCAATAAATAGTCCCCCAACCATGCCGAGAGCTGATTTAGCCGACATACCATCCTGTCCTGCTACATTAAGAATTATTCTATTTAAAACAACATCCCTAAACGAAAGGCAAAGCACAAGTAAAGCTCCCGGAAAGCCTATTTTTAACATATTCCAGGCATCGCCCCAAAGTGCACTTCTAAAGCTATATTTAAGCTGTGATTTTTTACCAAAATAATAGGTCACAAGAATAATAAAATATATCCAGTTGCATATAGAGGTAGAAAGCGCAAGTCCAAATATCCCCATATTAAACACAGCAACTAATGCTATATTCAAGGTAATATTGCAGATGATCATTGTAGCTATTCCAATGTAATTTCTTTTGCTCTGCCTCTCTAATTGTAGGAATGCCGCCAATTGCTGCGACATCATCATTGGGAAAACACCAATTCCATAACCTGATATATATGTGATAAGGCTAGCTTTAAGTGTCTCATCTGCGCCGCAAAACGCAGCCACTGCTCCAGGGAAAACTAAAAGAATTGCTGAAACTAAAACACTGATAATTACTGTAAGATTCACAGTTAACGAGAATATCCCTGATGTCTTGTCGATATTTCCGCTTCCTATATATCTTCCACTCAAAACAGAGCTTCCACCCAAAAGGACAGAACCTGCAGCATTAAGTCCCAGCACAATTGCATAGAACAGACCTATTACTCCTACAGAAACAGCATCAATAAACCGTCCAGCTATAATACCGTCTACAATCGAATTAATAGAGCCCATTGCAACTACCATAATCTGAACTGGAAGAAGCTTAAAAAACAAAACACTGCTCATCGAAGTTTTATTTTTCATATCATCTATTCTCCGTTTTTCGCGTATACTATATCACTTTAATGATAACATAGAGCCCAGGCGACAATAATTAAGCTTTTGTGAAAAAAGAATTACATATTATTTCGCAAGAACAAGGAAAAACCTAGCAAGTAGTGATTGGCTCTACCTCGCGCTGCGGAATATAGTAATATTTGTCAGCTTGGATCAGATACTAAGACTCCGAGCGATTTATAGAAGGTATGGAGGATATTTACAGGTATGAAAAGAAAATGTGTATTAGCAGGAATTCTTGCTGCTACTCTTCTGGTGGGATGTGGGGGTCCCAATGTCGGAAATGCTGCAGCCGTAGAAAGTTCAGCTACAGTTGCTACTGAGGCTAGCAGTGCTGAAGAAACAGCTACAGCTGAGAACAGTGCTGAAGCTGCTGCAGAGGCTTCTACAGAAGCCGTTGAGGAATTCGTTGATGACGTAGCGCTTAAGGATCTCTGCGCTGACTACTTCACTCTTGGAGTTGGCATCAATGGAAGTGACCTTTTTAATCAGTGTCTTAATATTCCACAGTATATGGAACTTTCCAAGAAGCACTTTAACAGTGTTACAATGTCCAATCTCATGAAGAGCTGCTACATTCTTGATCAGATGGGATGCCAGAAGAATCTCGAGAGCGGTGATAAGGAAGTCGCTGTTTCTTTTGCCTCTATTGATCCTACACTTGAGTGGTGCAAGGAAAACGGCATGAAGATGAGAGGCCACACACTTGTATGGCACACACAGGCGCCTAACTGGTTTTTCAGAGAAGGCTATACAGATGACGGCGACTATGTAGATAAAGAGACAATGCTCGCCCGTATGGAGAGCTATATCAAGCAGGTTATGACTCACTGTCAGGAAGAATATCCTGGAGTAATCTACTGCTGGGATGTTGTAAATGAAGCAGTTGACCCTGAAAGCGCTGATCCAGACAGCTTTTTCAAATGCAGAACCAAGTGCGGTCAGGATCCTAACCCTTGGTACGACACAATCGGTCCTGAATATGTAGAGATGGCATTTACCTACGCTAGAAAATATGCTGCAGACGATGTTAAGCTCTTTTACAATGACTACAACACCTTCCAGGTACCAAAGACTGAAGGCATCTTCGCTCTTGCAAGCTCCCTTCAGGAAAAAGGCCTCATCGATGGTATCGGAATGCAGGGCTATTGGGGAATCAAGTACCCTTCAATTGACGAGATCAAGACAGCAATGACCAAGTTCGCTGAGCTCGGACTTGAGATTCAGGTTACTGAGCTTTCAATCGGCGTTGATAAAGAGACCGACGCTGAATTCGAGAAGCAGGCAACAGCCTACGAGAAAGTATTCGAGATGTTCAAGGAAATGGACACACAGGGCGGCGGCCCAGCTAACATCACTAACGTCACAGTATTTGGTCTTGTAGACCACTACCGCGACGGCGACCAGACAAACACCAGGCTCTTCGACAAAGACTACCAGCCAAAACCAGCATTTAAGAAGGTTAGAGCTGTTATGGAGACATATTAAGATAATAGTAAAAGGACATGTGAATCACTTCACATGTCCTTTAATAATTTATCTGTCGATTTCTTATTCATCACAAGCAGCTTTTACTGTGTTTACCATATATCTGATCACTTCTACAGGATAATCTCCAACAGCAGTCTCTCCTGTTACCATAACAGAACTTGCGCCGTCGCAGATTGCATTGTAGATATCGCTTACTTCTGCCCTTGTTGGCACTTTGCTGTGTTCCATCGAGGCTAGCATCTGAGTAACTACCATGAATGGCATACTATGGAAGTTGCATCTGGCAGATATATCTTTTTGCAAACCAGGAAGATTCCATAATGGCACAGCGTTGCCAAGGTCTCCTCTTGCTATGACTATCTCATCCGTATAATCAAAAAAGCTTTCAAGGTTCTCTACACCTAATGTATTCTCAATCTTGGCGTATATCTTGATGTTCTGACCACCGCTTTTATCCAATGTATCTCTGACAGTTTTAAGGTCATCTGCGCTTCTGACGAAGGGCTGCATTACTCCAGTGATATTGAAATCTGCAGCTATTCTAATATTCTCTATATCGCTATCTGTCAACGCGGGCATATCTACCGTTACGCCAACGATAGCTATGCTCTTTCTACCTGAAAGCTGACCGCCACGAATCACCTTGAGCTTAGCACTAGCATTATCTTTTCCAACTACCTTGGCAAGTATTTTGCCATCATCTAGAAGCACTTCATTGCCTGTTTTCATAGCATCAAGAATTCGATTATCTACATCTATTCCTGCTGCGCCCAGAATAAACTCATCTTCTTCCTCAAGCATTACAGGAATATCAAGCTTTCCAATCCTTAGCTCCGGTCCCTGCATATCTATGAGTATCTTGGGCGATATACCCGCTCTTTCGGCAGCTCTTTTTATGACCTTAATACTCTCTTCGCAGTCTATTAACATCACATGAGAAAGGTTTATCCTGATCCCTGTCATACCTAGAGAGAACATTTCATATAATGCTTCATCATCCTTGCAGCTTGGTCCTAGTGTTCCAAATACATCAATCATTGTCTACTCCTAGTATCTCTTTCATGAGCTTTTCATACTCATCCATGGTGATTTTCTCACCTCTATATGTAAAGTCGCTATTTTCATCGTAGCTGCCATCAACATTATCCCAGTATTCAGCAGAGAGTTCAAAAGAGTCAACCACCGCTCCTGTTCCGTCGTATTGATCAAACCAGTAAATCTGACGTCCGCCATGGGATACATCTCTATGAGTAATGTATGTCTTGCCCTTATACACTATATACCCTAGTTCCCCGGCTGTTCCTTCACCCTGAGCCAGGACGTAAACGCCTCCATCTCTCGCATCCAGGTACATTCCGCCATAGGGGCCATTCAAGATAAGCTCAGCCTCTCCATCATTATCAAGGTCTATCTTTTCATCGCTCACGCTGTAACTATCCCATTCTTCTGGATCCTGCGGAAGCTCATTGAACCAAACTTCGTACTTGCTTCCCTCAAAATATCCTACCGCGCTGATTTTTCCTGCAAGGAAGTCGTCGTAGATTGCTTCGTAGGCCTCCTCTTTGCTCTCGTCCTCACTAATACTGTTACCATCAGTACTAGCTATTTTGTCAGCCTCTTCCTGTACTTCCACCTTATCTGCACATGCTGTAAGACATAGAACTAGTCCCAGAATTGTAATCAGTCTATTCTTTTTCATAATTCGTTCTGCTCCCCTCAAAAAAAACGGTTCTTACTCCCTTCAGTATAACTGATGTAAGTAAGAACCGTCCAATTAACTGTATTAAGCTATCTCTACATTTCTTGTAGCAATTACATCCACGCCAGTTCCGGCAACGTCCTTGATAAGTACATCGCCGATGTGAGCTGGTGCTGCAACACAGGCTGCATCGATATCCTTCATAACTTCGAATATCTTGTTCTTAGGAATATCGCTTGCTGTCTTGCAGGATACTCTCTCTTTATCGCCACCGGTGATCTTAACTGTGCTGGTTACGATTCTGGTAGGATTAACTACCTCTTTTCTGGCATATATATCGCCCTTAGGGCAGGTGTTTCCAGTTACTTCTGTAACTTCACCGTTCTCCATGCTTACAGTGAGCATGCATCCCATAGGACATCCGATACATGTGAGTTCTCTCTTTTCCATGGCTATCTCCTTAATCATTCTTTCTCAATCTTAATGGTAATCTTCTTAAGTCCGCTCTTCTCCTGGAGCTGAGTCTTACGAAGAACAATCTGCTCCATCTCGCCTGGTGCAAGGATTCTCTTCTGGTTGTGCATTACTCTCTCATCATCGAAATAAACGCTGACAAAAGAATTCTTGTAAACATCACCAACTCTGAATCTGACTGTAAGAAGGTCATCCATTCTATCTACATTGATTGTGCTAGGAACTGTGTATCTGGCACCGTCAGTTGCTGTAACCTCGATAACCTCAGCATCTCCAGCTTCCTTGCAGCCATCATTTATGTACTTAACTGCGTTCTGACCTGCGCGCGTTGCTTCCTCAGAAACATAGTCAACAAGGTCGTGAACGTGAAGAACGTTACCACAGGCAAATACGCCAG
>JAEEGK010029983.1_pt1 | contig 10816 bp, 7 predicted proteins | sample 8958771 | NCBI WGS metagenome assembly JAEEGK01 (sample SAMN16246547, study PRJNA631951) | gut metagenome | biome: gut microbiome; feature: rumen; material: SC-attached | host: Bos | place: Iran: Karaj | collected 2018-10 | reverse complement strand
TATGAACCCCAACGAGACCAAAGAGCTCATGGATACGATCTCCTTCATAAGAAGCGAGTTTAAGATGACGATACTTCTTATTGAACACGACATGAAACTTGTTTCGGGAATATGCGAACGCTTAACGGTGTTAAACTTCGGCCGTATTCTTGCCGAAGGCCCCACATCGGAAGTACTGAACAATCCCGATGTTATCACGGCATATTTAGGTGAATAGGAGGATAAACAAATGTCAATGCTTGAAGTAAATGACCTCCACGTTCACTACGGCGTGATAGAGGCGATAAAGGGAATCGATTTTAAAGTAAACAAAGGCGAAGTCATCGCCCTTATAGGAGCTAACGGTGCGGGCAAGACCACCATTTTGCATACCGTCAGCGGCCTTATAACTCCCACGAAAGGAAGCATCACATTCGAAGGGGTGGACATCACCAAAACTCCCGGTCACAAGATCGTGTCCATGGGCATGGCACACGTTCCGGAAGGTCGTAGAGTTTTCCAGCAGTTAAGTGTTCTTCAGAACCTTAAGATGGGTGCTTTTACAAGAAAAGACAAAAAAGAGATAGACGAAACACTTGAGATGGTCTACAAACGCTTCCCCCGTCTGGCAGAACGTAAAAATCAGATCGCAGGAACGTTATCGGGCGGTGAGCAGCAGATGCTTGCCATGGGACGTGCTTTAATGAGCAAGCCCTCCATCATCTTAATGGACGAACCCTCTATGGGTCTTTCCCCCATTTTTGTTAATGAGATATTTGATATAATAAGAGAGGTAAGTGCATCGGGTACTACGGTATTGCTCGTTGAGCAGAACGCAAAGAAAGCTCTCTCAATAGCCAACAGAGCCTACGTTCTTGAAACCGGAAACATAGTACTTGAAGGTGACGCTAAAGAACTTATGAACAACGATGCCATCAAAAAGGCATATCTCGGAGAATAAAAAAGGAGGTGCAGACGTGGATAAATATGTTATCACAATAGCCCGCCAATACGGCAGCGGCGGTAAGACGATAGGCGAAATGCTCTCTAAGAAACTCGGAGTCGAGTATTACAACAAAGACCTTATCTTAAAGGCCTCCGAGGAGTCAGGCATAAACGTATCATTGTTTGCGAATGCCGACGAGAAAAACAAGGGTCTCTTCTCTATCTTTAAGAAAAAGAATTACGGCGGAGAAGTGCTCTCTCCTTCGGACCCCAACTTCACGTCCGAAGAAAACCTTTTTAACTACCAGGCAAAGATCATCAAGGAACTTGCCGAAAAGGAATCGTGCATCATAATAGGACGCGCCGCAGATTACATCTTAAAAGACCGTGACGATGTCTTAAGCGTATTTGTTCACGCTCCTCACGATTTTTTAATGGAGCAGGCCGCAAAAAAGCATTCGATGCCCGAAAAGGAACTTGAGAAATACATCGCAAAGATTGACAAAGAACGCGCTGACTACTACAAGCGCCATACCGGCCGCGAGTGGACCGACGCCAGAAACTACGATCTGTGCCTTGACAGCTCAAAACTTGGATTTGAAAGATGTGTGGATGAGATAATCGCTTACATGAACGTAAGATTTAAGTAAAGTGATTTTGAACCAACACCACCGTCCCCTAGGGTCAAAAATAAAAAGACCTCTGATCGATGATCAGAGGTCTTTGTTTATCAGTCTTTTACAGGTGTAAAACCAAAAGCATCGGAAAGAGCCTTGATTGAAACAACTCCGCCGTATCCTTGCATCTTGGTAAGATCTGCGCCTGCGGGAATCGTTATGGAACCGTAGATATCATTTATAGAGCAATAAATGGTAGTAGCGGATTTTCTTTCCATTAACACTTTGACAATATCTTCATCCAGAGAGTTCTGCGTGCAAACGAACTTGGCGGGCTTATCTGAAGCGACCTTATTCAATATTCTGACGGTATCGATCACTTCCATGCGTCTGAGGATTTCACCCTTGGGAAGTGTGGGATCGATGCCGTATTCCAGAGCGCTGTAGTAATCGGCATTATAATCGAAGATGGGACATAAGTAAACACCGCCGCCTTTTTTAACGATCACATAGTAGTTACCATTTTCATCGATTGAAAGCGGTAATTCATTTCCCTCAAAATCGTATAATCCGGTAATACATAACTCTGAACTGTTATTGGGTTTGATCAGGAGCTTTGCGCCTTCTTTTGCTACAAGTCTTCCCTCTTTTTGATCCAAAGCGCTGCCGTCTTCTTTCGTTACGCTATACCAGCCGTCATCGTAACCACCGTCCGCATCAATAATGTAGTGAATGTTATTCAGCTCAAAATCGCGAACGGGAGCATATACGTGTTTGCCTGAATTCTTCGATGCTTCTACATCAAGCATTGAAGCAATGTTTTCTTTTTTGTCAAGATTGATCTTCCAGACATAGAGGTTAAAGTTACTGAAATCAGGTTCGTCTCCGGCTTTTTTCTTGGCACCTGAAAGTGTAACTGCGTTTCCTTCGGCATCAAGTGTTCCGTCGATGATTATATCTGTCTTTCCGTTTTTATCATAACATCTATACTCAATACCTGTATCATCTGAAACAACATCCGCGTTTGCCTCTACAAAAATATCTTTCGCACCTGCATTTACCAAAATAGCGCCCGACTTGCCGGATTCGGATTCTGCATGGATAGATTCGCCTACATTTACGTAAACATCGTTGCGGTCGCTTTCGACTACCAAACCTATTGCATTGTTCCATTCATCGGTACCGTGAGCGTAGGCGAAAATACCGCCGTTAATGTAAACCTCCGTTTCGCCTCCGTAGACCGCAACTCCCGTTGAATTATCTCCATTGGCTGAAACATTGCCTTCTATATGAGCTTCCGTGTCAGCAAAAATATCAACTGCCGATGCATTAGCATTCGTAGAATAAGCGCCAACCGATCCATTTATATAGAAATTTGTCTTTCCTTCATCATTTCCCCTTGAATGAATACCGGTAGCACTGCATTCAGTAGAATCGGAATTAACATTTCCCTCAACCCAAACATCAATTTCTCCGCCATCATTCACAGTCCAAACAGCAAAGGAATTGCGCTTGTCTGAATATGACCTAACGTCACCTTCAACCATTACATAAACATTGGATTGAGAGTCTTCGGAAACAGCTTCAACAGCATATGCATCGATCGGATTGCTGTCGTTTGCATTGCTAAGTTTCACGTCGCCGTTAATGACAGCCTGTGCGGTTGCTTCATTGGAAGAAGAATTGTTTACAACAGATACTGCATAACCGGCCTCTTGAACATCTAAGTCGCCGTCAAAGGTAACTGCGTAAATGTTGTTATCAGGTACACTGATGGGAGTCGAACCCGGATTGGGACTCGATGCCATCGAGTCAAGTGACATGCCAAAGAGCATGCAAAGAGAAAGAGAAATTGCAAGTACTTTTTTCAGTTTCATATTGCCTCCTAAATAAATTAATAACAAAACCTTTGGTCTTGTCTTTCCCTAATCTATAATTATATCACAATCCGAGATAAAAGTCATTTTCAAAAAAGACCCCCAAGCAATGGCTTGGGGGAAATGTTTACTGACCTTGTTGTTTGGGTTTCTCCGTCTTCTCTGTTTTTGAATACATGAAGATGTCTTTCTTGTCCGCAACCTTGAAGCTTGCAGGTCTTACATAGTCTGCCGCGGTCTCATTTTTGTAGACGCTTGTAAGCTGGCTCTTTAACGAGAGTGCATACAAAAGACCTACGATAAGACCGATGACCAATGCGATTATGATCTTCTTAAGAGGATCAAAACCTACAGATGCGGTCGCTCCGTCAGCGGTAAGAGCGGCTGCATTTAAAATGAGTGAATTTACGTACAATGCTATATTCATGCTCTTACCTCCTACAAAAAGTATAATATGCATTCAATGATGAATGCGACTAAAGTGCCTATACCGGCAGCCTTTAAGAAATACGATTTAAACAAACTCTTATCCATAGGAAGATTACCTACGAACTTTCCCGTCTGACCGTTCATGGCAAATACGAACTTCTGTCCGTTCCAGGATGTGTTGAGTATCCATACGGGATAAAGAGCATACTTTGCAACACCGTTTACAAGCTGTATGGAAGAATTGTCTACGGATACGGTGTTGTAACCCTGTACGGTGCTTCTGAAAGCATCTTCCGTGGCACGTTTAACTCTCTCGTTGGCGCGTCCTACGCTGGCGTCTGCGTCAACGTCGTATTTGTCTGCCACATATCCCGCAAGATAAGCTGTCTGGAATGAAACCGCTTCCTTAAAGTTGTAAGGCTCCAAAGATTCCATAAGAGTGTCGTCCATCTTTGTGGAACCGTCAACGGGAACCTTGTCAAATCCGATCGAACCTGCACGGAATACTGCGAAGAAATCGGATCTTTTGTAACGGAAATTCGAATCTTCCCATGTCTGCTCTTTTGTAGCCTTATATCTTATACGCGCGTTTGCGTCGGTATCAAAGAGCCAGTAAGGAACGTAGATACCTTTGATATCCTCTATATGATTGCCCTGAGTAAAAGCCTTGGGAAGAAGCTTCTTGCCTTTTAAGTGATCGGCAAATTTCTTCATTGCGGCTTCTTTGTTAAGTTTGAAAGGAATAACGTAATCGGGCTTTAACGTACCCGAGAACTGATCCATCATAACGATGGGATTGCCGCAGTAAGGACATTCGGTAGCCGCCGTATTGGCATCGCCGATAACTTCACCGCCGCAGGACTTACATACGTAAGAACGCATTCCGTCCGCTTCGCTGTCGCTCCACTCCGAACCTGCCGTAGTCTTCCAAGTATAGTCATCCCCTTCATCCTTCTTAAGTTCTTCGTCAAAAGAAGCAAGTACGGACATTTCAAATTCCGTATCGCAGTAAGGACACTTTACTTTCTGAACGGTAGAATCAAATGCGAGTGCGCCGCCGCAGCACGGACATTTATATTGTAATTCTGCCATGTCTGTTCTCCTGATAAAGTCTATTACAGGCCGACATACGCCGGCCCGTAGTTATGTCTAGGTATAGCATTTTGCTTGCAAAATGCACGTGCCGAGCGCGGTTGCCGAAGGCAACAAATTCAACTCGCGCGAGTGCACATCCTGCGGAGCAGCAATAAAATTACGAAGTAATTTTATTGTAAGTCGCGATCGTCGAAGAGGTCTCCGCACTCGGGACAGAACTTGGGAGGATTGGAAGGATCTTCCGGAACCCAACCGCACTTGTCGCACTTATAAGTGGGAGCGCCTGAAGGCTTGGGAGAACCGCAGTTAGAGCAGAACTTGCCCTGATTTACGGTACCGCACTTGCATGTCCAGCCTTCCGTGGGAACGGGCTTAGCCGCACCGCACTGTGCACAGAACTTACCCATTGCGGTAGCACCGCACGAACATCTCCAAGCATCGGCTACGGGAGGCTGTGCCTGAGGAGCCTGCTGCTGACCCATAGCAAAGAGGTTTGCTGCCTGGCCTGCGCCTGCGTTCATTGCCATACCCATTCCGATAAATCCGTTCATTGCGCCACCTTCGTTTGATGCTGCTGCCTTCATTGCATCTGCCTGAGCGGATACAAGAGTAGCTGCTGCCATGTTGGGATCTCTGTTGATAGCGTTTCTCTGAGCAACCTTGATCATCTCCGCATCTTCCTCGGGAAGTGTTACGGAACCAAGTGCTATGCTGACAACCTTAAGACCTCTTAACTCGCCCCACTTATTTGAAAGAGCAACGTTCATTGCATCTTCAAGTTCGGTGTTGTGAGCGATTATCTGGTTGGGACGAAGTTCCATATCGGAAAGCTTTGCAAAAGCGGGCTGCAATGCTGCGATGAACTCTGTCTTCAATGTGTTGTCGAGCTGATCTCTTGTATATTCTCTTTCAACGTTACCGCAAACCTTTGAGTAGAAAAGAAGGGGATCTGCGATCATGTAAGAATATACGCCCGAGCAACGAAGTGCCACATCAACATCAAGACCGATCTTTGAGTCAACAACTCTGAAAGGAATCGGGTTGGGAGTTCCAAACTTGTTGTCGATGATCTCCTTGGTGTTGAAGTAATAAATTCTCTGATCTTTACCGGTATCGCCACCGTAGGTAAAACGCTTACCGATAGTCTTAAATGTCTCAATTATGCTTTCTCCGAGTTTTCCTGAGAAAATGGAGGGTTCTGTCGAGGAATCAAATGTAAATTCGCCGGGCTCTGCACATACTTCTACGATCTTACCCTGCTCTACGATGATCATACACTGTCCGTCAGCTACAGCTATTCCGGAACCGTTTGAAATGATGTTGTCATTTCCCTTTGTGTTCGAAGAACGATCGCTTGTACGCTTAACGCCCTTGGTAACCAATACATTTTTGTCCATAGCTTCGCAGTAGAAGAACTCTTTCCACTGATCTGCCATTGCGCCACCGGCAGCTCCGGTGATTGCCTTAATCAATCCCATAATTGTAATCTCCTTTCATATACGGGTACCCCATATAATGTCGCCTAACAACGATTATACTATTTTTTCACCAAAAAAACTACCCTGTGAAGGGTAGTTTTTATCTCAGTTTATAAAAGTATCACTATCGCTTCTTGGGATCGTGAAGCTTCACATATTCCTCAAATGCCTCAATGCTTAAAGGCCTTGAGAAATAGTAGCCCTGAGCGATATCTCCTCCGAAACGAACGGTGTTTTCAACATTTGTCTCCGTCTCAACACCTTCAACGATAACCTTTGAATTCATGGCATGTATCATATCCATGATCGATGTGAGAATGATACCGTTCTTACCTTCGACATTGCTTTCTTTCATAAATTCCATGTCAAGCTTTATGACATCGAAGGGAAGCTTCATCAAAGCATTGAGTGACGAATAACCGCTTCCGAAATCATCGATCTCAAGAAGGAATCCCTTTTGCCTGAGCTGCTCCATGGTACGGATGAGAACATCTCGTCTTTGAGCACATGCACTCTCGGTGATCTCGACATGTATCCTCGAAGGATCGATGTCCACTTCCGAAACGATCCTTTCAAGAGTCGATACAACGTCTATCCCCGTTATATCAACCTGAGAGACATTGATGGATACCGGACCGGTATAAATACCTCTGTCCGAAAGATCTCTCGCGGTCTTTGCGGCAAGTTCCCATACGAGAACATCAAGATTTATTATGAACCCATTTTCTTCGAACAACGGTACAAATTCACCCGGAGCTATCCTTCCAAGCTTGGGATGCTGCCATCTTACGAGCGCTTCCGCTCCCGACACCGATCTGTCAGAAAGGTCGATCTGCGGCTGAAGTTCAATAAAAAACTGTCCTTCTCTCATTGCGTTGTGCATCTCGGCTACGAGGAGCTGTTTTCTTCGTACCTGTTCTTCCATATCGTAGGAATATTCAAGTATGTTCTGTGTGGTGCTGTTTTTGCACGCATCGAGTGCCAGAAGAGCTCTTTCGTAGTAATAATCAAGAGGCTTCGCTATATCGTCCAGTACCACAAAGCCGTGACACATGTCTACGTGAAGATCTATCTCGTTGTCTATCGGAACGTCGATGCTCGTCATGTCGGCTGCGATCTCATCAACATAATCAAACGGAACGAGCGCGGAATACTTTCCTTCCGAAGTACGGCCGAATATCATCGGATAAGAGCGGTTGTAGTCGTGATAACACTTCTCGATGAATTTAAGCACCATATCGCCGACTTTGTTTCCATAAAGAGCATTGATGCCTTTAAATCCGATTATACCGCTGACTATGAGTGCAAATCCCGCCTGAGATTCGTTTTGGTACAAGAAGTCGTTTGCGGCTTCAAAGAAACCTGTACGATTGTATGCACCCGTAAGCGCATCAGTAACTGCGATCTTATGCTCACGCTCGATCTGCTCTTCCATCTTGGTAACATCGTAAAAGATGAACGTGTTCGCAACGATCTCGCCCTTTTCGTCTTTAACGGGCTTATGCATTACCTCATAAGTTCCGTTTCCGATCTTTTTCTTGTAACTGCCTTCGTTTTCGGGGATGCCCAGATACTCTATGAGGCTTTCATAATTGCTCCAGGCTTGTGCCGGCATGAGGCTGTTCGCCTTTTTGTTTATCTTTAAAATATCTCCCTTGTAGTTGTATATGATCGTAGCATCGGAAATGTTATCGTCAACATACAGCTGCAGATTCCTTAAAAGTGCATTGGGGGAGAAAGAAAAAATCGAGTAATACAAAAGCACAACGCCGCCCGACAGTAAGAACTTCGATATATCAAAGCGGTTCTGAATATCCAGAAGATAATAAACGCTTGCGCCGATATTTACGATAAAAAGAGCAAACGCTATGTTGTAACGACCTCTGTAAAATCTGGAGATTGCAAACACTTTTCTTGCAATGTAATAGGCCATGAAAAAGCACACGGAGAAAATGATTATGTAATGAATTATGCAAAACAGTTTAGGCTCCATTGTAAGGAACATGTAATCATTTTTCGAATTGGGCGTAACTTCGATGGCAAATTTATTTATCGTATTGGTACAAAAGATCGAAGAATCAAATAAGAATGCGATCGCTATTGCCGATGTTTCAGCCTTTAAAAGCGGTTTGTCCACGCTCTGTCTTACAAAGCAGAACATGCAGAATACAACCCAGTCCATCGCAGCAAATTCAAGACAATAAAAGAATTCTTTTAACGAGGTCGAATCTACGCAGACGTATACAAGGTGACAGGCCATTAAAACAGAACAGCAAAAAGAAGTCCAAGCGAGTAATCTGCCCTGCTTGCTCTTCTTACTTGCAGACATTATTCCGTATATAACCGAGACCACCAGCAAAAGAGAGGTGATCGAAATCGTCGTAAGTCTCATTTAAACCTGCCGTATTATTCTCTCAACGTATTAAGGATTGTATAAGAATCAGATTAAATCCTTATTAACCGTCAAGTTAAGTATACTCTTGTTTTAGGGCAGATTAAAGGACTAAAGTACCGAGAAACCGCTTTCTTTTTTGTTTTTTTCACGATTATTTACGAAAAGACGAAGGATTGACTCCTTCGTCTTTTAACAACTTATACTCTTTCGAAAACAGGCATGTAATCGATGGGGGCATCGACCTTAACACTCTGTCCTCCGTCGTATATTTCACCGGTCGAAGTAAGCTTCCACTTTGCACCCGTGGGGAGATAAACTTCACGCTCAAACCGGTTGAGTTCAAATATCGGAGCTGCAAGATACTTCGAGCCGAACATGTACTGATCGTCAAGTTCCCAGCACTTTTCGTCTTTAGGGAACTCGTAGAACATCGTTCTTATCAAAGGTGAACCGTTCAAACTTGCTTCTTCGTACAAAGATTTAATGTAATCATGCATCGAAATGCGGATATCGTAGTATTTCTTCATGATCTTATAATTATCCTCGCCGTAGCTCCAAAGTTCATTGGGCTGACCGGTATGGAGATATCCGCCGCCAAAATCCCTGTCATCGAGCGGAGGAATGTTATAAGGTCCTCTGTCGCCATGCATTCTGAGCACTGCGGAATATACGGCAAACTCATACCAGCGGATAAGGAGCTGTCTGAAATCGGGATCGTTAACGTCGTCGGTCATAAATCCGCCGATATCGGTTGTCCACCAGGGTATACCGGCCAAGCCCATGTTAAGGCCCGCAACTACCTGATCTTTGAAAGCGGTGAAAGTGGAGGGAACGTCTCCCGACCAAACAACGTTTCCATACTTCTGGCTTCCGGCCCATGCGCACCTTAGAAGATTTACGACCACGCCGTCTTTTAAGTTCTTCATCTCATCGAAGAATACGCGAGAGTACATCTGCGGATACATATTGCTTACCTGAAGAGCCGGACCAGCACAGTATCTGTAATTTTCAAAATCGTATACGCCGTAATCGGGTTCCGAGTTATCGAGCCAGAACGCGTCTATTCCGAAGTCGTAATAGTTTTTCTTGCATACTTCCCACACGTACTTCCTGGTCTCGGGGTTAAAAGGATCGATCTCAACACAGTCGCCTTGATAATCGTATGTCTGAGCGGCACCTCGCTCTGTTTTTATAAGAAGTCCTCTGTCCATCATCGGATAGAAGTTTTCGCTCTTTCTGTCCACGGAAGGCCATACGGATACTATTACCTTTATGCCCATCGAATGAAGTTCATCGACCATCGCCTTCGGATCCGGCCAGTATTTTGTATCAAACTTCCAGTCACCCTGAACCGTCCAGTGGAAGAAGTCTATAACTATCTGATCGATCTTTATGCCTTCTTTTTGATACTGTCTTGCAACGGTAAGCACCTCATCCTGCGTACGATAGCGAAGCTTGCACTGCCAAAGTCCCATAAGATCTTCGGGAAACTTGGGTGCATGACCCGTAACGGAAGCATAGCTTGCAACTATATCCTTTGGTGTATCGCCAACGGTGATCCAGTAATCCATTTCCTTTGTGGAACGAGCTATCCATTCCGTATAATTCTTACCGAATGTAACTCTTCCGACTGCAGGATTGTTCCATAAAAATCCGTAGCCTAAATTCGATACGGCGAACGGAACGCTTATCTGTGAATTTCTCTGTGCAAGTTCGAGCACCGAACCCTTAAGATCAAGGAAATCCTGCTGATACTGTCCCATTCCGAAAAGTTTTTCACCCTTATTGGCTTCGAATTTAAGATTGAGCGAATAATCGCTTCCGCCGATTATTCCTTTCCACTCACGGTTAACTATCTTAAGGCATCTGCTTCCCTTTAAAAGGGTGCCGTCATAGCTTGCATAGTATTCTCTCAATATAAGCTTGTCATCTCTGAAAAACGAGATTATACCCACAAAATTAACTTCGGCTCTTAACCTTCCGTTTGTAATGGAAGCATTG
>JAEEGK010029982.1_pt1 | contig 10816 bp, 10 predicted proteins | sample 8958771 | NCBI WGS metagenome assembly JAEEGK01 (sample SAMN16246547, study PRJNA631951) | gut metagenome | biome: gut microbiome; feature: rumen; material: SC-attached | host: Bos | place: Iran: Karaj | collected 2018-10 | reverse complement strand
TAGGGCCTCTTGATCCCTATATTATCCGTGCCTGCGAAGAGGGTTTCTTCGACGGGGGTACCATGGAGGAGCTCCTGAAGGTCTCCATATACTGCGATAACGTTCTGCTGTCTTCGGATTTCTCAAATATTCCCGAGTTCGATGTGCTGGTCGGCTGGTCTAAACTTATAGATGAACTGTGAGATAAACAAAAGAAAGACCGGGGTCACCCCCGGATTATTCAAAGTTTAGGTTTTCTGCCGCATACAGCTATTAGCAAAGCAACCAGAGCAGTGATCCCTATGCATAAGCCGATGTAAAGGTAGGGTGAGCCGTGGAATTCCTTCACGACCATCTGAATCTCTGCCTCGGCATAAGGGGCAAAACCGTAATTCCTATCTAGCACGTAGTATCCGTGGTCGTCAACGTAATTCAGAGTGCTCCAGATACCAATGATACCGTATACAGAAGGACTTCCTTTGGGTTCATAGATGACATCGTACGAAGTGTACTCGAACTTGCCTGCTTTGATACTGTCGATCTTAAGTTTTACCACGCTCTGCTGTTTAACGAAGATCTTGTAATTGTATGGTTCAAGAGCGATCTCCGGTTCTCCATGCGCAAAATCCCAAGGCTCGTCTTCGTAGTAGTATACCTCATAGGTAACTCCTTCCCTGACGTCTTTAATGCCGTCTACAATATCGTTGTTCTGAGGGTCGGAGATATATTTCTTCATCTGAGAGTCCTCACCTTCTGGATAGACCCAAATCATCCCCATGACAGTCCAGTCCTCCAGAGCGGTTCCGGTGAAGTGATAGAGCGTATCCTTGCACCATTTGACCTTTTGTACCTCTGGACCGTCAGCATCGGATTCTACAGCGATGCATGGCAATCCAATCAGCAACAATACCGCCAGAACGGCAACGATCTTCTTCATCACATCTCCCTCCTGTTGACAGCCATAATCCCCAAAATAAGAAACACTAGCGAACTAATTACAGCAATCGCCGTGCACGTAATAATCGGGAATTGAGAGGGGTCGATTAAGTTAACAAGAACGTTCAACGAACCCACTGGGGAAGCAGCGAAATGGCTTCCTAATACAAGACAGGCCATATCGGGCAACAGATTGGGAAGTAGAACAAACACATCCTGTGACATGTAGTCATTAGCGTAAAGATACAACTCGACCAGAGGCAGGACGAATACCATGAACACCATAGACACCAGCGCGGCACCACGGTTCATCAGACAACCCATCATGAAAGAGAATGATGAGAAGAACAGCGTGGCAAGAAGTGTCATGACGAAAGATTTTGCCGATGCTTCTTCGTCGAAGAAATCGTATTCGGTCATCGTACCGACCATCGCCATTCCATAAGCGAAGATGAACACGCCTATGGTGATGACAAGACCGGCCAGATACTTACCGAGGCAGAATGATGTCCTGGACATAGGCAGGGCCATGTTCATGTACGCGCTACGTTCGGAAAATTCGCTGGGAACGAGCGTTCCGCAGAGGAATGCGGTGAACAGCGCCATTATGAACGGCATCATGCACAGGAGCAAACCTATCATGCCGCTTCCGCTGGATTCGGCCAGTATTGTGAAGTCCATCAGATCCTTCAGGCCTATGTAGATAAGGGGGATCATGACTGCCATCACCAATGTGAAGTAAATCGACTTCCTCTTTGAATAGAGGGCCATCTGCGTCCTGAACATGAATATCGTCTGAGCTAATACGCCAGGTATGGTGTATCTCACATTGCGGTGCGCTTCCTCGTCGGACATCGTACCGCTGGATTCCCAGGTTCCTCTGGGGCGGTCATACTCCTCGGCGGCATCTGTGGGTGCCGGAGTGGTAGTGAACAGCTTCATGTGGCCCCCTCCCCTTCAGTCAGCTCCATGTATAGTGACTCCAAATTCTTTCCGCTCTCATTCACACTCATGAGCCCCAAACCGGAATTGTATGCGACCGATATGAGGTCGGTCTGTTGCTCCGGAGTACCGTCGAAAGACACCTTGACGATATGGCCTCCCATCGCATCTACTTCTTTGACACCCTGACATCCAGAAATATCAGCAATGAAAGATTCTGTGATGTCCTTCAGCATCTTGATCTCCAGAGTGACCCCTCCCATCGAACCGCTGAGGAGTTCGGCCACATCGCCTGATATTATTGCCTTACCGTCGCGTATCATAGTGACGGATCCGCACAGCTCCGAGACCTCGCTGAGGATATGGGTGCTTATAAGCAGTGAACAATCCCTTTTCTTGAGTCCCTTCAGGATCTCTCTTATCTCGACCATTCCTCTCGGATCAAGACCTGACGTAGGCTCATCCAGAACGATTATCTCCGGGTTCGGCAGCAATGCCTGGGCCAATACGACCCTTTGTTTCATCCCTTTCGAGAAACCATCTATCTTCTTGTATCTCCAATCCCACAGTTTCATCTCTTCGAGAACATCGCGGGAACGTATGGACGTCTCCTGTTTGTCAAGACCGTACATGCGCCCCACGTGGTATAGCAGATCTGCCGGGGTGAAATCCCCGTAAGGCATCGGAGTCTCGATGACGGAACCTACGTGCTGCAACGCGCGGCGATGATCCTTGATGTCTATACCCTGAATACGTATCTCTCCGGATGTAGGACGGAGCAATCCTGTTACGGCTTTGAGGGTTGTGCTCTTACCTGCACCATTTGGGCCCAGCAACCCCATAAACTCCCCTTTCGCGACATCGAAGCTTATATCAGATACCGCTGTGAAGTTTCCGTAGGTCTTCACCAGATGGGATACTTCGACATAGTTGTCAGCCAATTATTCACCATCATAGTAATCAAAAGGACTCTATTTAATCATCCTATTGTCCGTTTGGTCAGTTATTTATTCTGAACTATGCATCTCTTACCAGGTGTGACTAATGGGTTTCATGGACAAGGTCAAAGCAACGGTACAGGACGTCACCGATACGGTCTCTAAGACCATAGACAATGAGAAGGTCGATTCCAAGATGAGGGAGGAGAGCCGTAAGGCCGATAAAGCCTTCCAGGAGATCGGTGAGATCGTCGTCAAACATATGATGTCCGGCGAGGAATTCGATGTTTCCATGGTAACAGCCCAGTACTCTTCTGCAATAGCAGCAATGCAGGCAATAACAGATTACAACTCCCAGAGGACCGAACCCTCGACTTCTTTCGAGAAGTACATTATCACCGATAATTACGTCATGCCGAATGATGACAGTGTGGTTACTCCAGAGCCTGCCCCGCAACCTGAACCTATTGCTGTCCCTCAGCCGGAAGAGTCCCCCAAGATTGAGGCTCCGGAAACTAAAGCAGAGGATCAGTACTCAGATTGGGTAGAGGTTACTGATGACAAATTCTGGGAGGAAGATAGTTCTGCAGAACCTAAGACTGATGTTCAATCTGAAAAGCCTGCAGCACTAGAAGAGACATCAGAGCCTGAACCTGCGCCCCAACAGCAATCAGAAGAAGGTTCTTCGATGCTTTCACGCATGCAGAGTTACAAATCCAGCAACTTCCAGGGAGAAAACATCAACAGGAAATGATCTGTAAAGCGCTTCGGCGCTTTCCGGTCACCTTACCGTTCTGATCCAATTGGAGATGGAATCGCATTCGTAACGGTACCTTTTGATCTGATCCTTGGATCCTTCGACACTGCCGTTTTTGAAAGTGGATTCCCATTTGTAATCCAGAACCGATTGATATTTCTTAACACAGGCAGAAGCACGGCCAGAATATGATGGGTCGGCCATAACAACAGCCCCGATCCTGAACAGACCCTTGTCCCTAACATCCTTGACGGCAGACCAATTGGTATTATCCATCTGAGTTATACGGCTGACCTTTTGCTCGAATGCGTCAAATTCCTGTGTGGCAGCAGAATCGAACGCCGTTTTTAGTTCCGAATCAGTGAAGTAATCGTTCATCCTCTTGTTGTACTCGTATCTACGGACATTGTTGATGTCTTCCGTAGAGACTTTCTTCATGGTTGCGAACATTCTCTTAAGGTCCGCCTCCCTGTCAGAGAAATAGTTGTATGCGAAGACCTGCAGCAACTCTTTGTAAGTAGATTCAGACATGGATTCGCCCTTCTTGCCTTCAAGGCCCAGAGCGATATTGTGGAATGAGACTGCCTTCCTGTAGTCTGTTGCCAGCATCGAGATGTACTTAATGTGGAGTGGTGCGGGATCGTCGTGGACAAGCTGAATGGCTTTTTCGGCATAATCTATGGCTGTCTTGTAATCCCTATTCCTGATGCATTGGATGGCCGCTGCAATCGCTTCTGTGAACTCGCTGCTCTTCGCCATATGGTTTAATTCGGCATCTGAAAGCCTCTGTTTGATCGGAGTCCCGCAGTATTCGCAGACCGCAATCATCTGCCCTGGTGCCATACGCGCAGGTGCGCCGCAGGCGGGACAGCGAAGAGAATCCAAAGACATCTTAGTTCACTGGTCGAGCATCGTCTACACAGTAATAATATGTATCGAGTTGCGAGATAACCGTACAATTCTAACGACAAACATCAATGGACGTGCTTGTTTTATCCAGAGATGCGCATCATCCTTTCGGAACAGACCGGATGATGAGATACCTTGGCTGATCCGTGATGAGCCCTATGAGTTCTGACGGTGTTCCGCTTATTCTACCGAGTAGTCCGACATGCTCACATAACTTATCAGATCGGACAGCTTCATCCCGTTCTCCCAGCGCATTATGTAGTTGCCGTTCAGAGATGTCTCGAATTTGGGTATCCGCCTGAACAGTATCGCATTGCGTCCCTTGAAACTGTGTTCTGTAGGGATAGTGAAGATCCTCCAAGGGTCGCCCCTGAATGCCTTCAGCCTATATGCGTAAAGAGGGACGAGATGGGATTGCGTGCACTCTTCAAGCATGTCGTTGGCTTGCTCTATGAGGCGGGCGTTCTTGCTGAAGTGCATTACATCGTCGCTGGAGCTCTTGACCTCGATGGGGAATGAGAAATCCCATCTTAGCGCTACGAGATCGATCCCCAGGGAACCTGCCGCACGGGTAACCAAGAATGGATTGTCCAGCATGCTCAGGTATGCATCCCTCTCCTGCGGACTGCATGTCTTGATCATCTTAGAAATGACCTTCTCATCTCCGGAAAGGAGTCCTTTCAATTCTCTCTCGTAAGGCTCGCCAGGTGCTGCCATAGTTACATCCCAGTGTATATGACGGGTGGAGAGTATATAAAGTTAAGAAGGGGGTGGCCGAAAGTACCCGAAAGTGGAAAAAAAGGGGGATGTACCCCCTGTTGATGTTTCAAGGCGAAAGTCTGCTGGGATCCCTGGGGAAGAGGATGGCTTCCCTGATGTTAGGGAGGTCCAGCATCTTCACGAGTAGCCTCTCGATACCGATACCCCATCCGCCGTGGGGAGGCATACCGTACCTGAAGGCATCGAGATAGAATGCGAAGTCTTCGGGGTTGAGCCCTTTCTTCTCCATCCTTGCAACGAGCCTGTCGTACCTGTGCTCCCTCTGTCCTCCGGAAGAGATCTCCTGTCCCTTGTAGTCAAGGTCGAAGGCGTATGAGAACTCGGTTCCGTCCTTCTCCATGATGTAGAAGGGCTTGGCCTCTTCGGGATACTCGACGATGAAGTACATCTCCTTGCCCTGTTTCGCCATGTACTCTCCGACGATCTTCTCTCCCTCTGTACCGAGGTCGTCGCCGTTCTTCAGGGGGAGTCCGCCGTCGTTCACGATCTTCAGGCATTCGCTGTATGTGAGCTTGGGGTAGGGGCGCGAGGGAACGACGATGTCCTTTCCGATGAGGGCCAGCTGCTTCGATCCCTTTTCCTTGAGTCCTGTGATTACGTGATCCACGATGACCTCGATCATGTCGGTAACGTCATCCATGCTCTGGATCCAGGACATCTCCCCGTCGAAGGATATGAACTCAGTGACGTGACGGTTGGTGTTGGACTGCTCCGCACGGAACGCGGGTGCGATCTCGAAGACTCTGTCGAGTCCGGTGGACATGAGCACCTGCTTATAGAGCTGGGGAGACTGGGAGAGGAATGCGTCCTTATCGAAATACTTGATCTTGAAGAGTTCCGCTCCTCCCTCTGCACCGGCAGCAGAGATCTTGGGGGTGTACACCTGAGTGAATCCGTTCTCGCGGACCGCCTCCTCGATGAGTGCTACCATCATGGACTTGAGCTCGAAGATGGCCTTGATCTCGGGCTTCCTGAGGTCCATGAACCTGTTGTTGAGACGGGTATCCATCTCGACGTTGACCTTGTCTATAACTCCCATGGGAAGAGGCACTCCTGCCTCGCTGTGCAGCTCGTATGCCGCGGGGATTACCTCCAGTCCGAGTGCGGTCTGGTTACTCTCTTTCACTTCGCCGGTAATCGATACCACGGATTCCCTGGAGAGGGTTGTGAGCTTCTCGAAGAGCTCGGGATCGATCTTCTTCTTGGGCATGGTGACCTGTATGATCCCGTATCTGTCACGGAGCTGCAGGAATGCGATTCCGCCCATGTTCCTGATATCCTGGACCCATCCGCTGATGGTCACGGTACCGTCGCCTACGGCGATGTTGCTGGAATCCTTGAATGCTGTCATAATGTTCAACCCGATTGATTCCTCGTTTATATTGTATTCACTTCTTCTTCGCCTGGTTGGCGACCGCGTTCATCTTGGCGTTGACAGCGTCCTGATCCCCCAGATACCTCTTGGAGATAACGTTGAAATCCTTGTCGAACTCATAGACCAGGGGAACACCGGTAGGGATGTTGACCCCAACGATTTCCTCGTCAGAGATGTTCTCGAAGTACTTCACCAGTGCACGCAGGGAATTTCCGTGTGCAGCGATGATTATTCTGTCTCCGGCCAGCATCCTCGGCCTGATAACGTCATTGAAGAAAGGTACCGCCCTTGCCACGGTGTCCTTGAGACTCTCGGTCAAAGGCAGGTTCTCCTTGGGGATCCCCCTGTACTGCTCCTGCAAAGCTGGATTCCTCTCGTCATCCTCTGCCAGTGTTGGCGGGGGGATATCATAGGATCTGCGCCACTTCTTGACCTGGTCCTCACCGTATTTCTCTGCGGTCTCGGCCTTGTTGAGTCCCTGGAGGGCCCCGTAGTGCCTCTCGTTGAGTTTCCAGGATTTGATGACCGGAAGCCATTCACGATCCATCTGGTCGAGTGCGATGTTCAAAGTGTGGATGGCACGCTTCAGGTATGATGTGTAGCATACATCGAAATCGAAGCCTTCGTCCTTCAGGAGCTTTCCAGCAGATTTGGCCTCCTCCCTTCCGGTATCGGAGAGATCGACATCAGTCCAGCCGGTGAATAGGTTCTTCTTATTCCAGTCGCTCTCTCCGTGGCGGAGGAGAACGAGGGTCATGTTTCCTGTCATATGGTGGGCCATCTCCCGCTACGTTATAACGCTTTTTCGGTCGGAAGCGTATAGTGGCCCCGGTATGCTCGTACATATGTGCCATGAAGACTCCTATAATTTTAATAGAAGTCAGCACATCAACATTCCAATACAGGTTGTTTATCATGTCTGCAGAAAAAGTCACAGTTTCCATCATCAAGGCCGATGTGGGATCAGTCGTTGGACACGCAAGGCCCCACCCCTCGATGCTCGATGCTGCAAGGAACGTCCTCAAGGACGCTCAGAAAGCAGGAACAATAGAGGATTTCTACGTCACCCGTGTCGGTGATGACATCAACCTCTACATGACACACTACAAGGGAGAGAACAACAAGGATGTCCACGGAGCCGCATGGGAGTGCTTCCAGCAGGCTACCAAGATCGCCAAAAAGATGAAGCTCTACGCAGCAGGTCAGGACATCCTCACAGATGCATTCTCCGGAAACGTCAAGGGAGCAGGACCCGGTTCTGCCGAGATGACCTTCGAGGAGAGGGGATCCGAGCCTCTGCTGTTCTTCATGGCAGATAAGACGGAGCCTTCCGCATACACACTCCCGCTCACAAGGATCTTCATGGACCCCTTCACCACCACTGGACTTGTCATCGACAAGAGGGCCAAGCAGGGATTCGACTTCGAGATCCAGGACGTCATGGCCAACAAGAAGGTCGTCATGTCCGCTCCCGAGGAATCCTGGAGCATCCTGTCCCTTCTCGGAGACACCTCCAGATATGCCATCAAGAGAATCAACTCTAGGGCCGGAATCGGTCCCGCAGCTGTCGTTTCCACCGACAAGCTCAACATGACAGCCGGAAGGTATGTCGGAAAGGACGACCCCGTCTGCATATGCAGATGCCAGAGCGGTCTCCCCTCCGTCGGAGAGTACACACAGCCCTTCCTCAACAACACCATGCTCGTTGCTGGATGGATGAGGGGATCGCACATCGGTGCATTCTACCCCTGCTCCCCCGAGGACTCTGACCCCACATACTACGACGGACCCCCAAGAGTCTGCTGTCTCGGATTCCAGCTCAACAACGGAAAGCTCCAGGGACTCGAGCCCTACGGAGCAAAGAACGGAGAGCACATCCCCGTCGACTTCTTCGGAACCTCTACCTTCGATGAGGCACGCAGGAACGCTATCAGGGCAAGCAAGTTCATGAGATCCCAGGGACCCTTCGTCCCCTCGATCCTCGGAGCTGAGGAGATGGAATACACCTCCAGGCCCGATGTCCTCAAGGAGCTGACAAGCAGGTTCGTCTCTCTCGACGAGAAGCCCAAGAAGGCCGCGGCCAAGAAAGCTCCTGCCAAGAAGACAGCTTCCAAGAAGAAGAAAGTCGAAGTCGAGTGAATCAAATGAGTGCAAAGGATCCCGTCGTCATAGTGAACTTCAAGGTTTACTCAGAGGTCGAGAGTGTAAAGAGCCTCAATCTGGCAGAGAAATGCCAAATTGTGGCTGAGGAGACCGGTGCGAACATCATCGTCTGCCCTCCGATGGTAGAACTATCGTATGTGGCCGACCAGATCGAAATCCCCGTCTACTCCCAGAACGTCGACCCCCGCAAACCTGGTTCCGGAACGGGATTCACCACCCCTTCGCTCGTCAAAGCAGCAGGTGCCTCAGGCACACTGATAAACCATTCGGAACACAAGCAGCCCGCAGAAGATGTGGGCACTTGTGTTCAGATGTGCAAGGACTTGGGATTGACCACATGCGTCTGCGCGGATACTGTGGACATCGCCAAGGACCTTGCCGTATTCTCCCCCTATTACATCGCAGTCGAGCCTCCAGAGCTCATCGGAGGCGACATATCGGTCACTTCAGCGAATCCTTCGATAGTCACCAACACAGTCGAGACCGTCAAGGGTGTGAACAAAGAGATCAAGGTCCTGTGCGGTGCAGGGGTCAAGAACGGCGGCGATGTCAAAGCGGCCGTAGACCTCGGAGCAGAAGGCGTTCTTTTGGCTTCAGGTGTCGTCAAAGCGTCGGATCCTGAAGCTGTCATCAGAGACCTTATCAAGTTCATCTGACGGATACTATCTTTAATGGGCAATTGCATTGCCTGGCCATGAGGTCTTTATTGGCTGTAGTATTGCTAGTTGTCGCATGTTCTTTTGTTTGTATTGCAGCAGAATCAAATGATGCTACAAATGTGGAGGTCATGCTTTTTGAGGTGAATATCTTCACAAATGACGAGGGCGTTTCACTTCATAATTATGGATCTTCTGAAGAAATATTAAGCAATTATACTGTCAAAGATAATAGAGGATCGATTACATTTTCTGATTCTATCGTCATTCAACCAGGTGAAACTCTAACATTCATCAAAGATTCCAAAGAAGATTCTGGATTCGGTAATCGCCACACTACTTATGTAAATGGAAAAGGAGATGTAACTTTCTCATCTTTTGATCTTAGTAATGATGGGGACTATGTTCAACTATTCAAAAATAATTCGATAGTAGACACCTTCGTATATGATGATTCGGAAAACCCTGAAGACGGAAAATGGGAAGGACAACCCTTTGACGCTCTTAAAGACCGCTTTGCAGCCAGAAAAACAGCAGATGGATGTAACTCATCCTGCTGGTATAACTATCTCATCGGAGGAACAAATATCCAATTTGACCCCTCTCTTGAGTTTAAAGCTGATGTAACGCCATTCCTATTCCCTGAGTCTGGAGGCATCCCAGTCTATGAAACACTGGAAAAAGCTGAAAAATCAGTTTATCTAAACATTTATGAGATTACTTCAAAAAATACAATTAGCCTACTTAATGAGTTGTTGAATAAGGGGGTTCAAGTTAATTTGCTATTGGAGGCAAATCCATTGGACCAAGGTGGATATAAACCCGTAACTGATGGAAAATTGAAAACTCTTTCAGAATCTGGAGCTACAATTATGCTCATTGGTGACAAAAAGAATGATAGATATACCTACGACCACGCCAAATACTGCATAATTGATGATGCCACAGTTGTGTTAACCTCTGAAAACTGGACAATCGACAATATGAACGGAAAGACTGTCACCGATCCAACTAAAGGGGAGGGTAACCGTGGATGGGGCGCCATAGTAGAAAGTGTTGAGTATGCATCCTTCATGAAAAATGTTTTTCTGAATGATTGCAACACAAAATACGGGGATGTAGAAGATTTCTCTAAACTAACCCCCGGGCTTCAGCCCATATCTTTGACATACACATCTCCAACATCTGAATATCATACAAATAGTTACAAAACTGCCATAACACCTGGTTTGTCACCAGATAATTCATATGACGCAGAAATGTACTACATTGATAATGCAAAAGAGAGAATATTTGCAGAGAATCAGAGCCTTACATCCTCATTTGCTCAGATTGAAAACGAATCCCCTATCAAACACCTAGCTCAACAAGCATCTGCGGG
>JAEEGK010029979.1_pt1 | contig 10817 bp, 4 predicted proteins | sample 8958771 | NCBI WGS metagenome assembly JAEEGK01 (sample SAMN16246547, study PRJNA631951) | gut metagenome | biome: gut microbiome; feature: rumen; material: SC-attached | host: Bos | place: Iran: Karaj | collected 2018-10 | reverse complement strand
AAGTGGCAACACAGCTACTTATACCCCAAATACGCTTGGGTGGGCAGCCATAGCCAATACGGCATGGACTTCCAGTCAGCCCTATTTCCTCCCCAATGAGTGTGCATTGGTGCCCGAGGACTGCAAGGTCACTGTTCACACCAGCAATGGCAAGTGGCAGGTGACCAGCAGTGGCTCAGGACCTAATTATATATTACGTCTCAATACTGCCAGCATCGACAAGTTTACCCCTAAGAGCGACTATGCCGATGGTTCAAAGCATGATCAGTTCTTTGAAGTGGCCATGCCTACAACGTCACTGCACAATGTGAAGCTTAACTTTGCCATCGGTGATGGATCCAGTTCGTCAACGAAGTTTGGCGTGGTATATTCTGTTGACGGTGGTACCACATGGACTGTGCTTGATGACTATACCGCAGGTTCACACTGGAACAATTACGTTGATGCCACATACGACCTGCAGGCAGACAATAAGGATATGCTTATTGTTCGTATGCTGATACAGTCGGCTACGAAGACCAGCAACTACAACCTGAAGTATGTTAATATTCTGGCAGAGGATACACAGGCTCCAATGCTTGAGAGTTGCACACCTGCTGACGGAGCAACCGCAGTGCTGCCTACAGGTAAGGTCATTATGCTCTTCAACGAGGGTGTTGTAGCACAGGAGGGTGCTAAGGCAACGCTGACCAACAACTCAACTCATCAGAGTCAGGATATCGTGCCTGTTATAAATATTAATAAGGTGTCATTTGCCTACGAGGAGTTGGATCTGATTACTTCCTACACTTTGACATTGCCGGCGAATTCGTTGACAGACCTTGCAGGCAATGTGCAGACAGAGGCCATCAAGATCAGTTTCACTACAGGTGATACTCGTCCGGTGCCTCCGCCAGTCCTTGACAGCAAGAACCGCCTGTGGTATCATCGTCCTGCAGCCTACTGGGAAGAAGCTTTGCCACTGGGCAACGGCAGACTGGGCGCTATGGTCAGCGGTTCTGTAGCATCAGACACCTTGCAACTGAATGAGGACACCTTCTGGGGCCAGTCGCCTAATCGCAACTACAACGCTAATGCCAAGAGCGTGCTCGCTCAGGTACAGCAGTACATATTCAATAAGGACTATGTGGCAGCACAAAAGCTGGCAATACCAAACTGGATGTCACAAGCGTCACACGGCGCACAGTATCAGGCATCAGGTTGTGTACTGGTGGGGTTCCCTGGCCATCGCTTTGACGATGAAGAGGCAGGTCAGACCGCTGGTGCTACGGACGCTCAGGGTTATGTGCGTTCATTAGACCTCGCTACGGCTACCGCCACCACTACATACGTTGTTAATGGTGTTACATACACAAGAAACGTGTTCACCTCACTTGAAGACAACGTGACCATCATGCGCATAGAGGCTTCCGAGGCAGGCAGGCTTAACTTCAATGTATGCTTTGCTGCTCCTCAGAAGACTAATATGGCCAAGCTGGGCATCAACAAGATTACCGACGGCATGATAGAGGCTTCGCTCATCCCTGCCCGCGAGCAGTCGGAGGGCGTTGACAACAAACTGCACTGCTATACCTTCATCAAGGTCATCAACGATGGCGGAACACAGACCAGCAACACCACTCAAAACGTGATTGAGGGCGGACTGGTAGCAGGCAACCCCTCAGCGCCAACCATCGAGGTGAGCGGTGCCACCTCAGCCACCATTGTCATATCCTCAGCCACTAACTTCGTCAACTACGACGATATCAGTGCCGATGCTGAAGCTAAGGCTCTGGCATATCTGACCAACTATCTTAACAAGACGAAGAGCTATGAGACGACTTTGGCTGACCATACCGCTAAGTATCAAGAACAGTTTAATCGTGTCAGCCTCGACCTCGGCAGTAACGAGACACAGGAACAGAAAGATACCGAAACCCGTATTAAGGAGTTCCGCTCTACTGGTGGCAATGACCCAGGCCTGGTAAGCAACTACTTCCAGTTTGGCCGCTATCTGCTGATTTCTTCTTCACAGCCAGGCACGCAGCCTGCCAACCTGCAGGGCATCTGGAATCCTAATGCCCGTCAGTATCCTGCATGGGACTCTAAATACACCGCAAATATCAATGTTGAGATGAACTACTGGCCTGCTGAGGTGGCAAACCTCTCCGAGTGCCATGACCCCTTCGTACAGATGGTCAAGGATGTCAGCGTTACTGGTGCCGAGACTGCTCAGCAGATGTATGGCGCACGCGGATGGACTCTTCACCACAATACCGATATCTGGCGCACCACAGGTGCTGTAGATAATGGCTCTGTGGGTGTATGGCCAACATGTAATGCGTGGTTCTGCTCTCACCTGTGGGAGAAGTATCTCTTCTCTGGCGACAAGCAGTATCTGGCTGATGTGTACCCCGTACTGAAGGGCTGTGCACAATTCTTCCAAGACTTCTTGGTGACTGATCCTAACACAGGCTACAAGGTGGTGGCTCCGTCAAACTCTCCTGAGAACCATCCTGGCATCGCAAAGTATATTGACGACAACAACAAGGAGCAGAACTGTGCTCTCTTTGGCGGCGTGGCTATGGACAACCAGATGGTGTATGACGTGCTGAAGAGCACCGCTGAGGCTGCTCGCGCTCTGGATACCGATGCCGACTTTGCCAACGACCTTGATGCGCTGAAGGCTCAGATTACTCCTTATAAGATTGGCAAGTACGGTCAGGTGCAGGAGTGGCAGGAAGACTGGGACCGCGAGAACAGTTCTCATCGTCACCTCTCACATCTCTGGGGCGCTTATCCTGGCAATCAGGTGTCGCCATACACCAATGCCACCATTTTCCAGGGCGTGCATAAGTCGCTCGTAGGTCGCGGCGATGCTGCACGTGGTTGGTCAATGGGTTGGAAGGTATGCCAGTGGGCACGTATGCTCGATGGCGACCATGCTCTCGAGATTATCAAGAATCAGCTGCGACTGATGGATCCCAATGCCACGCTGCACGAGGCTGATGGTGGTACATACGCCAATATGTTTGATGCCCACGCTCCATTCCAGATTGACGGCAACTTTGGCTGCTGCGCTGGTATTGCCGAAATGCTGTTGCAGAGTCATGCAGGTTTCATCCATCTGCTGCCTGCCCTGCCAGCCTCATGGTCTGACGGCGAGGTGAAGGGTCTGCGCTCACGCGGTGGCTTCGAGATTAAGGAGCTGACCTGGAAGGAGGGTAAGATTGTTTCGGTAAAGGTGAAGTCAACTATCGGCGGCAACCTGCGTCTGCGCAGCAATACAGAACTGAAGATGGCTAACGGCACAGCGCTTACAACTGCTACAGGAGCCAACAGCAACGTGTTGATGCAGCCTTACATGATGCCAGACCCCATCGTAGCCGATGCATCAAAGATTCCTGAAACGGTTCTGCCTACCACCTATCTCTACGACATTCCGACAGTGGCTGGTCAGGAGATTGAACTCATAGACATCAATGAAGCTACAGCCATCCAGACTATCCGTAACGAACAACTATCGCCGGTAAGAAACTTACAAGCTTACGCCCTAGATGGCCGTCGTGTCAACAGCTCATATAAAGGCATTGTTATTGTCGGCGGTCGCAAGGTGGTAATGAAATAGAAAATAATAAACCAAATAAACGAATAAAGAATTAAAACTATGAAGTGCAAAAAGTTTCCAAGTAAAGCGGTTTTTCTTTGCCTCGCCCTTATCGGATGGGCAGGGGCAGCACAGGCCGAAACGGTCGAAGTGAGTACACAGGCACAGTTTGCAACGGCCTATACAGCTGCAGCCAATGCCACAGAGGGTACTGAAACAACCATCGTGATGGCAGCAGGTGACTATGATGGTACTGGTATTCGTTGGGAGCAGTTGGAGATTCCAATGGTAAGAACTGTGACGCTGCAGGCAGCAGATGGCGCTGCCGTGTCTCTAAAAATTAAAGTGAGGAGTGCTGAAGCAACCCGAAGTGGTAGTCTGATATTCGATGGCATCAAGATTGTCCCTTCTAACACTTACTTTATGGACCTTTCTGGGAATACCTCGAATATCGGCGACTTGATATTTCGCAACTGCGAGATTACCAGCGATGGCAGCTTTAACCGCTGTTTAATAACAGGCGGCAATGAAGCTTACACTATCAATAGCATCGTTATTGAGAACTGTCGTATTCACGACTGCGGAGACTCTTACAATTTCATTTGGTCTCAGCACTTGGTCAAGTCTGTGTCAGTCACCAATTCCACCTTATATAATTATGGAGGAGAGAGCCTATTCTATGCAAGGGTTAAGAACCAGGAGTTTGCGTTCAATTTCACATTCTGCAACAATACGGTGTATCAGTGGGCAAATACGAGCAGCAGACGTGCCTTTGCTGCTGTTGGCGACAACTATAGCTCGGCGTTTACCTATACGTTTAAGGATAATATCATTTGCGGTTATAAGGGCTATACCGAGGGAAGCACGGTCACAAATGACAGATTCGTCCTGGTGCAAACCTCAAATGGCGGCGTCATTAACATCCTTAATAACATTCTGCTTGGCTTCAAAAACGACGATGCGACCCCAAACAAAGACAAGACTATTTGGGGAACAGGAACTCTAACTAAGACTATCACTAATGCCTGGCCCTATGATGGTGATTTAAACACCACATTTGGATTCACGAATATTCCTTTCGCTGATGCTGCTCATGGTGACTTTACCCTTGACATCACCAACTATCCTAAGTTGGCTACATGCTCAACGGTGGGCAGTATGATTGGTGCTCCGCAGCATGGTAAATATACGCTGACTGTTGGCGCTGCCAAGGCTGCTACGCTGACCCTACCTTTTGAGACTACTATTCCTGACGGCGTAAAGGCCTACACGCTGAGCTATACCTCTGGCGACAATGCCACAGCAACACCTGTAGAGACCACATTGCCTGCTCACACACCTGTGCTCGTCAATGCTGAAACTGGGTCGTATGCTTTCAGTGCTACCGGCACAGTTGAGAGTGTTGTTGCCGGCACGCCACAACATGGGGCAATGACAGGAGCATACATCCTGACAGATGTGCCTACCGGCAGCTATGTACTGCAGAACCAAGGCGGCAACGTCGGTTTCTATAAGGTGGCCTCTGAGACTCCACAGAAAATAAAACCCTTCCGTGCCTATCTGACGGCAGTTAGCTTAGCTCACATGCTGAACATTGACTTTGGCAGTGAGACAACAGGCATCAATAAGGTCAGGAGTTCAGTGCCGATGGTTAGTGGAGAATACTATACTCTCCATGGACAGCGTGTAGTGCATCCCACCAAAGGACTGTATATCGTCAATGGCAAGAAAGTATTAGTAAAATAACCTTTAAAACGACAACCATCATGAAAAGAGAAAGATATATTAGCCCTGTGACAACTGTAATAACCATAGAATATGGAACAACACTCTTGGCGGGTTCACCAACTGGAACCAGCGTCTACGGGGGAAATGCAACAGGTAGTAATCCTGACGAGAATTTAAGTCGAGAATATACGTTCGACGACTGGAATTGAGAAGAATAATATTGTTAGTTTTATTATTTAGTAAGTAGTTTGTTAAACATGAGAATCAAATCATTGTTTTTATTACTGTTGGTGGCGTTCGAGATGAATGCCGCCAACATTGATGTGACAACATCAGACTTGAGCACGAAATATGCCGATGCTCAAGACGGCGATGTGCTCGTATTGAGTGAAGGAACGTACACAGGTACCCTGAACTTTCCTTCTGGTAAGACAATAACCCTGAAAGCAGCTGATGATGCCAACGTGCAGTTCGGATGCACGTTCAGCGGCAATAACAACTCGCTGACCGATGGTGGCATAGTGCTTGACGGGTTGAAGATAAACCCGTCAAACAACTATTTCATCGATTTGAGTAATTATGGCGACATTACCAAGATTGAGGTACGCAACTGTGAGGTGAGTGGCATCGGACGCTGCTTCCTGCGTACGAGCAATGAAGGCAAATCGATTAACGAATTGTTGTTTGCCAACAATATCATCCACGATTGCGGTGCGAATGGATATTGCTTCCTCTATCCAAAGCACACGGTGAGGCAGCTGACAGTGACTAACAACACCCTGTATAACTACACTGGCGGCGAGAGCTTCTTTGCACCCAACAGCACAAATCAAAGTAATGTCTTCACGCTGAACTTCTGCAACAATACCATCTATCGCTGGTCAAAGGCTAATAATCATGCACTCTGCAAGACCGAAGGGAAGTATAGTGGCGAGTCAGTATATTTGTTCAAGGACAATATAGTATATAAAGGTGGTGCTGATAACGTTACGCCAAAGCTGATACAGGCTACGGGTGGTTCGCTGACGGCACAGAACAACCTGGTGGTGGACTATGGCACTTACGATATGTCCAACCCCGTGTCTTCTACCATCAGCGACCTGACGCTGGCAGGACTGGGAATGACGGAGCTGTCGTTTCCCAATCCCGATGGCGGCGACTTCACCATCGTGTCAACATCACCTATGGCTACAGCCTCTACCACAGGAGGCATCATTGGCGACCCCCGTTGGCTGAAGGCAGTCACTCAGGCAGTCACCCTGACCGTTGTGGCAAGTCCTGCCGCTGGCGGAGTGGTGACACCTGCAAATGCCGTGTTCAACGCTGGTGACGAAGCTACTGTAACAGCCACACCCAACTATGGCTACCGATTCGGTGAGTGGCAGGATGGTAATGGCAACACCCTCTCAACACAGAACCCTTATACCTTCACTATCAACGCAGACATGCAGGTGACAGCAGTGTTCAATGCTATTGACACCTATACTCTCACCATCAGCAAAGACGGCGACGGCAGCAAGTGGGGTGCGGTACGCCTGCAACCAGAACCTGTGAACGGCGTGTATGAAACGGGGACGGAGGTAACGGTCAGTGTGGTGCCCAACAGCGTCACCAACTTCCTCTACTGGGAAAACAGTTCTGCCGAGTTGCAGCGTAGCGTGACCATGGATGGCAATAAAGAGTTGACGGCAACCTTCGACGTGGTGCCTTTCATCGTGGCGTGGGACTTTGCCCAGAGCGAGCCAAGAGGCAACCGCGTTGCCGACTATGCCTTTTCTACAGACAACACCGGTTCGCTGAATATCTATAACGGCGATGGCAGTAGCACCCAATGGGGTGGTTCTACACGCACCTTCGGCGGCAAGGAACGCAACTGCATCCGCCGCTATACCGACTTTGTCAACATGAATAATCCTCGCAGCTACGTGGCTCGATTCAATGCCAGCGGCTATACCAATGTGCGCATTCACTCACTGGCAGCTGCCGACAACGACTGTGTGCATTCAGTGCAGAAACTGCAGTGGTCTGCCGACGGCGAGAACTATACCGACCTCGCCACACTGAACATGACCAAGAACGAGTGGCTCACCTTTGACGCTGTCTTGCCTGAGAATCAAACTAATGTATATATCCGCTGGATTGGCGATGCCAACAGTCCGTTGTTGGGTGCAGTCACTTCAGGCACCGAAGGATTCTATCTTGCTGACATCGTCATCTATGCCGACCAGCAGTCGGGCGACGACCATGATGCTCCGCTGCTGCTGTCATCATCACCTGCTGAAGGTTCTACATCTGCTTCTGCCCGCGGCAATGTAGTGCTCTCATTCAATGAGCGCGTGAAAGCCGGTGAGGGTAACATCACTCTGAATGGTCAGGCACTTACGCCTGTCTATGGCAACAAGACGGTGACACTGGCATATAAGGGACTGAGCTACAATACGGCTTACACGCTGCACATTCCTGCCGGAGCCATCAAGGATATGAGCGACAATGCCTTTGCCGGTGCTGACATCATATTCACCACAATGAATCGTCCACAACCCACTAAACGTGTCTATGATGCCGTGGTGGCAAAAGACGGTACGGGCGACTACACTACAGTACAGGCTGCCATTGACGCAGCTCCTGAGAATCGCATCGCGCCATGGCTCATCTTCGTCAAGAATGGCGAGTATGAAGAACTGGTGGTCATCCCGAAGAACAAGCCTTTCATCCACCTCATCGGTCAGGATAGGGAGAAGACCATCATCAGCTACTGGATCAACAATGGTGGTTCTAACGACATCGGCTGGGAATACTCTACCAACAACCCTGCCTCTCAGACCTACGGCAAGCAGAGCGTGGTGCAGGTTAACCCTACCGACTTCTATACGGAGAACATCTCTTATATCGACAGCTATGGCGTTGAGATGCAGGCTGGTCCTATGGGACTTGCCATGAGTTCGCGTGCTGACCGCCAGGCGTTCAACAACTGTTCGTTCCGCTCCTTCCAGGACACCTGGTACACCGACGTGCCTAATGCTACCGACCGCCAGTATGTGAACAACTGTCTCATTGAGGGTGCCGTGGACTTCTATTACGGTGGTGGCAACAACTATGTAGAGAACAGCACCTTCCGCATGGCTCGCGAGGGCACCGTCATCGTGGCTCCAAGCCACAGAGAGGGCACAGAGTGGGGCTACGTCATGGTCAACAACACCATCGACGGATGTGGCGGTGCCAACAAGTTGGGCCGCGCCTGGCAGAACAAACCAATTACTGTATGGATCAACACCACGCTGAAGACAACCATCGCCCCTGAGGGATGGAGCGAGTGGCATATAGCACCAAAGCTCTTCGCTGAGTATAACACGATGGATGCTAACGGTGACCCCGTTGACCTGAACAATCGCCGCACGACCTACACCGTTGATCCTGACAAACTGGAACCAGGCGAGAGCAATCCCGTTACCCGCAAGGCTTTGCTAACTGCCGGTGAGGCTGCTGTCTATACTTACGAAGCAGTCACCACTGGCGATGACGACTGGAACCCACGTAAGTTCTTTGAGCCTGTTGATGCTCCTGCGGAGTTGGCTTTTGCAGGCAATACTCTTTCTTGGCAGGCTTCCAACTATGCTATCTGCTATGTTGTCATCGATGATGCTGAGAAGGTGGTTGGCTTCACTACAGAGTGTACATTTGATGTTGACGGCGCTTCTTCTGCCTATAGCGTGAAGGCTGTCAATGAGTATGGCAGTCTTAGTGCGGCGACGACGGTCAATACTGGCACGGCACGCAATGTCACTATCAGCGAGGTGGGCTATGCTACATTCTACAACGAATATGCCGTTACCATTCCGGCAGCACTGAAGGCATACTGGGGTGAAATGGTTGACGAAAACACCAAGGTGAGACTGACAGAGATTACCGACGGCGTGATACCTGCGGCTACTGCAGTGGTGCTGAAAGGTGCCCCTAACACGTATAATCTAAACGCTACCGAGGCCATGGGTGCTGTATATAACGAGAATGTGCTGCGTGGCGTTACTGCTAACACGCCGGTCAGCAGTTTAGGACTTACCAATGGTCAGTTGTACGTTCTGGGAAAGACGACTGCAGGTTATGCTGCATTCTGCCGTTATACAGGAAATATTCTCGGTGGCCATCGTGCATACATCTTCTTTGCCAACGGACAGGAGGCCCGTGAACTTATGTTGACATTTGGCGACGAGACGACTGCTATCGACAACACCACGTATGATACACCAACCGATAACTGCTATTACAACCTTCAAGGACAGCGTGTATTACGTCAGACCAAGGGTCTGTACATTGTCAGTGGCAAGAAACTGATAGTAAAATGACACGTAAAGACCAAATAGTTATGAAGCAATATGTAAAGCCAACCGTGCAGATTGTTGTTACGTCTCAGCAGTGTAGTCTGCTGGCAGGATCAGTAATTCCTGTGTCAGAAGAAACGGTTACAGGTGTTGACGGTCAGTTGAGTCGTGAATTAGAGTTCTCCGAATGGGACGAACAGCTGAGTCGTGAATTAGAGTTCTCCGGATGGGACGAACAGTAGGCACTGACCGGCGTCTGCTCCATCAGGGCAGGCGCCGCGTCACTCCCTACGTTCGTATCGGCGGTTTTCACGAGAAAGCTGCTGCCTGTTCTGCAAGTTGGGGACTGTTCCAGATTATGGGCTTCAACTACGCTGCATGTGGATGCAAGAATGCCATTGAGGCGCCATTCATCTTCAAGCACGGAGGATACTATTACCTCTTCGTGTCGTTGGACTATTGCTGTCGCGGCAAGAAGAGCAACTACCGCGTGGCAGTAGGCAGGAGCAAAGATGTCGCAGGACCATATCTCGACAAAGCCGGTAAGGACATGCTCAATGGCGGAGGCACTGTCGTTATGGAAGGTGACAAGAAAAACTGGGAGGCAGCAGGTCACTGTGCCGCATACACCTTCGACGGACAGGACATCTTCATCTGTCACGGATATAGCGCCACCCGCAACGGCGCAGCATTCCTTATCCAACGACCCATCACATGGACACCAGACGGATGGCCGGCAGTGGGTTTGACGACCCTGCCCGCCGTTTCCGCAGCACACTCTATGCCAAGTGTCGCGGTGCCTGGTGGTCGCCTGTGGAAGGTTATCGCGCCAACTCTTTTTGGATGATGCGCACCAGTGGCTACAACCACAATTATGTTACATATATTTGTGACTTTGGCTACATCTATCAGCAAGGTACAGCAGTCACTTGTGATGATGCAGCATTACTTCCTGCCGTCACTATCGACCTGAGTCGTGCTCCCTACAGTGTGGCTCCTTCTGTCAGTTGTCGATGATGTTTATTCCTCTATCTTTTTAATCACCTTGGCTGGGACGCCGCCAACTACCACATTGTCAGGTACATCTTTCGTTACTACAGCACCTGCGGCAACAACGGCATTCTTGCCAATGGTTACGCCCGGACAGATTGTGGCACCGATGCATATCCACGCATTCTCCTTTA
>JAEEGK010029978.1_pt1 | contig 10817 bp, 11 predicted proteins | sample 8958771 | NCBI WGS metagenome assembly JAEEGK01 (sample SAMN16246547, study PRJNA631951) | gut metagenome | biome: gut microbiome; feature: rumen; material: SC-attached | host: Bos | place: Iran: Karaj | collected 2018-10 | reverse complement strand
GCAGGAGGCAGCAGCTTTCCATAGGCCACCACCACAAAGAGATCCGCTCCCACCGCGCGAAGCTCGGACAGGGTTTCCTCCGTTCTCAGCGTTTCCGGCTGAAGAACAGGGATACCCGCTTTCACGGCATATTCCTTCACCGGGTTGAAGGACAGCTTCATGCCCCGGTTTTTTGGCTTGTCCACTTTGGTGCAGACTGCAGATACCTCAAAACCGGCTTTCCGCATAGCATCAAGACAGGCTTCCGCGTAATCCGTGGTACCCATAAACAGGATTCTCATGCTTCCTCGCTCATCTTTTCGATCTCCTCATCGCTGAGGAACCGGTCGGCAATGGAATCGAAAAGGACGCCGTTGAGGTGGTCGATCTCATGGCAGCAGGCGCGGGCCAGCAGGCCCTCCGCCTCCAGCTCAAAGGGTTTTCCGTCCCGGTCAAAGGCATGCACGGTCACCTTTTCCGGGCGTGTAACGATGCCCCAGATATTGGGGAGGCTCAGGCAGCCCTCAGGCCCGATCTGTTCACCTTCGGCAGATACGATCTCCGGGTTCACCAGCTCATAGATCACCGGCTCTTCCCCGCTGACATCCGCCACCAAAACGGCTCGGCGCAGCACGCCTACCTGAGGCGCAGCCAAACCAACGCCGTTGGCCTCTGAAAGCGTGTCACGCATGTCGTCCAGCAGTATCTTCAGACGGGCATTGAACTCCGTCACGGGGCGGCTGGTCTTTTTCAGGCTGATGTCGCCTTTTTTGATGATTTTTCGGATTCCCATGGTCTACCTCACAAGTTATTATGTTTGCCCGGTCTCTACAATGGGTCCACATCCCCATAGAGCACCAGGGTCCGATATCGTTTATCTGCGGAAAACTGCCGCAGCGCTGCGGCAATCAGCGCCCGTGCCTGCGGCGAAGGCGTGACGCTCAGCATGACCCGATAGCGAAAGCGGTCATTCACGCGAAGCACACCCGCCGGCGCTGGTCCTAGAATACGGGCATCCGGCCAGCCTGCTACGGAATTTTTCAGCGCATTTTTAAGCTCAGTAACACAGCGGAGCACCAGCGCTTCCTCGCTGCCGGTTACCGTGACGGCATAGAGGGCGCAGACAGGGGGTACCTTCAGCAGCTGCCTTGTCCGGATCTCCGAGGTATAGAAAGCGTCATAATCCTGCCGTGCGGCGCAGAGGATGATCTCGCTTTCCGGCGTATAGGTTTGGATGACTGCCCTCCCGTTGAGACTTCCCCGGCCCGCGCGTCCCACCACCTGGGTGATCAGACTGAAGGTGCGCTCCTGCGCCCGATAGTCCCCGGCATAGAGAGACTGATCTGCTGACAGGACCCCTACCAGGGTCACATTCTCAAAGTTCAGACCCTTGGTCACCATCTGGGTGCCGATAAGAATGGGTATTCTGTCCTTTTCAAATCGTTTCAGCAGCTCCTCATGGGGATGCGCAGCGGAAACCGTGTCCGTATCCATCCGCAGCACCGCTTGTTCGGGGTAAAGCTCCCGAAGCTCATCCTCCACCTTCTGGGTCCCGAGACCGCCGAATCTGAGGCTCCCTCCGCAGGCGGGACAACGCTTCTCCGCAGGCTGGGAATAGCCGCAGAAATGGCACATGAAGCGGCCATTGGCAGCATGGTAGGTAAGATTCACGCTGCAGCTCGGGCAGGAATAGACATAACCGCATTCCGGGCAGTGGACCACGCTGCTGCTCCCCCGCCGGTTCAGGAACAGAATACTCTGCTGACCCAGCCGGAAATTCTCCTCCAGCTCATGACGGAGAACCGAGCCGATGCTGCCGCCGCTGCCCTGACCCAGTTCACGCTTCAGATCCGCGATGATCACCTGGGGCAGCGGGCGGGTATTGTACCTCCCCCGCAGCCGGAAAAGGTGATAAACGCCCTTCTTCGCCTCATACATGCTCTCCACCGACGGTGTGGCGGAGCCGAGAAGCAGCATGGCCGACTGCTGAACGCAGCGGAATTTCGCCACCTCCCGCGCATGATAACGGGGCGCATTTTCCGATTGATAGGTGGTCTCTTGCTCTTCATCCAGAACAATGAGCCCGACATTCCGGAGCGGCGCGAACACGGCGCTGCGGGTCCCCACCGCCACATCCACCATTCCGGACCGGATACGCTTCCACTCGTCATATCGCTGAGCGACCGTGAGCGAGCTGTGAAGCACCGCGACCCGGTCTCCGAAATGGCTGTAGAACACGCTTACCAGCTGCGGCGTCAGTGAGATCTCCGGCACCAGCACCAGCGCCTGCTTCCCGGCATCCAGCACGTCCCGAATAAGCCGGATATAGACCGCCGTCTTTCCGCTGCCTGTCACGCCGTAAAGCAGGGATGCGCAGGCTTTTCCTTCGCCCATAAGGGAGCGCAGCCCTTCATAAGCTCTGCTCTGCTCTTCATTCAGAGCGGTGATCTTCGGCTTTTCCTGTCCTGAATAAGCGGGACGGCGAAAGACCTCCTGCTGCCGAAGAGTGATGAATCCGGCTTTTTCCAGTGCGCGGATGCTCGTCATCTTTGCCCCGGTAAAATAACAGAGTTCTTTTGTTCCCGTCTCTCCCAGCTCACTGAGGAGGCGCAGCAGTTCCGACTGCTGAGGCGCAGCCTTCTTCTTTCTCTGGGCAATGCTGAGCGCTTCTTCCGCAGATACCGCCAGGCTTGCCAGAGTAGCCGTCCGATCGTTGACCGCTTTTCTGAGCTCCGCGCTTTGCTGCAATATGCCGGCTTCGGTCAGCTTTTGCATGGCTCCCGCAGCGCTGTTTCCCAGGATGCTCCGAACAGCGCTGACGCTGCAGCTGCCCTCCAGATCAAACAGCATATCCAGCAGCGCTTCGGCGTCCGGGTCACCGTCTGCAGCCTTATAGGCGCTCTCCTTGTCTCCGGGTTCGACCAGGGCGCAGACCTCATCCGCTTTGAGCCAGATCCCGGCGGGGAGCATGGCTTTTACCGCATCGTAATAGGTGCAGAAAAAGCGCTGACGCATCCATGCGGCAAGCTTCAGATCCTCCTCCTCCAGGATCGGCGATTCATCCAGGAAGGCATCAATGGGCTTCAGACGCGGAAACTCGCTTTGTTCCGCAAGAGCGAACACCATGCCCTCCTGCCGCCGGTTGCCTTTTGCGAAGGGAACGCTGACCCGTTTTCCGGCGGCGGCCTCCTCCTCCAGTCGGGTGGGCACCAGATAGTCATAAAGCTTGTCGATGCTGAAGACGGCGCCTGACAGGGCCACCCGGGCGATCATTCCTTATTCAGCCTCGTGTTTGGCGGGGACCGCCGTATACTCTCCCCGGGCCAGCTGGTCAATGGCCATGGAGACCGGCTTCTTGTCAAGGTGCTCGTCAGCTTGCTCCGCTTCCTCGGAAATATCCCGGGAACGCTTCGCAATCACATTAACGAGCAGATAACGGCTGTCGATGCGATCAAGCAGCGACGCCATGGACGGATACAGCATCATAGGGTTTTGTCCTCCTTCAAGATATGCAGCCTTTCAGCTGTCCTGCACTTTTCGGCAGTCATGATCGCTCTGGCTTCTTCCGCAGCGACCTCAAGATCATCATTGATGATGATGTAATCGTAATCCCGGGCATGGGCGCACTCCCCCCGGCTTTGCTCCAGCCGCTGCCGAATGCGTTCCTCCGTCTCCGTATTCCGCTTGCGCAGCCGCCGTTCCAGCTCCGCGAAAGAGGGCGGATAAACGAACATGGTCACCGCCTCCGGCCGCAGAGCCTTCACCGAATACATCCCGTGGGATTCCACGTCCAGGATCACGTCACAGCCGGCTTCCAGCTTCTCATCCACCGGTCCTGCGGGGGTACCGTAATAATTCCCGGCATACTCCGCCCATTCCAGCATTTTTCCCTTCTCTATCCTGTCCAGAAACTCCTCCCGGGATACGAAGAAATACTCACGCCCATCCGTTTCATAATCCCTCTTTGGCCGTGTCGTCGCCGAAATAGAGAAATGCAGCTTCTCATCCTTTGCAATCAGCTTCTCCACGATGCTGCCCTTTCCGGCGCCGGACGGACCCGAAATCACGAAGAGCTTTCCTGCCATCAGTCCTCTTCATCCTCCATTTCTTCCGGTGTCACCGGCGCGTCGGAAGCGCCGATGATCCGGTTTGATACAGTCTCCGGTTGGATCGCAGATAGAATGATATGGCCGCTATCGGCAATGATCACCGCCCGGGTTCGCCGCCCATAGGTGGCGTCCACCAGGCTTCCGCCGTCTCTCGCGTCCTGGATCATGCGTTTGATCGGCGCGGATTCCGGACTGACGATGGCGACTACCCGTCCGGCGGAGACCATATTGCCGTAGCCTATGTTGATGAGCTTCATTTGCCGCTACCGCCTATTCGATATTCTGAGCCTGCTCCCGAATCTTTTCGATGCAGGATTTCATTTCCAGAACGGTTTTCGTGATATCCAGGTCTGTGCATTTGGAGCCGATGGTGTTGACCTCCCGATTCATTTCCTGGATCAGGAAATCCAGCTTTCTCCCCACGGCTCCGCCGGAGGCAAGAAGATCGGAAAACTGGCGGATATGGCTGTCCAGCCGCACCAGCTCCTCATCCACGGCAACCTTATCGGCGAACAGCGCAGCCTCCGTCAGGATGCGGCTCTCGTCGATATCGCTGCTCTCCAGAACTTCCCGCATTTTATTCAGCAGCCGCTCCCGGTATTCCCTCACCGATTCCGGCGAACGACGGGACACAAACTGACGCATTTCCTCCAGCTCGTTCAGCTTGCTGCCGATATCTCCTGCCAGCCGCTGACCTTCCTTCGCGCGCATGCTGCAGATCACGTCCAAAGCTTCCCCCGCGACCCGGAGCAAATCGGCAGTGAAGGCTTCCGCGTCCACCTGCTTCTTTTCCACGATGAACAGGTCCGGCAGGCGGCTGTAGGCGGCGATCCCCGCATCGTCGTTGATCCGATACTGCTCCTTCATCTCCGCGAACGCAGCCTGATACGCCTTCAAAACCGGCTCGTTGAGCCGGATCACCACGCTGTCATCCCGGCTGGCGTCGATATTGACGAACACATCTACCTTCCCTCGCTCCAGCCGCTGCTGCACCAGGTTTTTCAGCGGTTCCTCCGCAAAGGAATAAAGCCTCGGCAAACGCACGGACGCGTCCAGAAAACGATTGTTCACGCTTTTGAGTTCCACGGTGACGGCCAGCTTCCCGCTCTCGCCGGATGCCGTCCCGTACCCTGTCATGCTGCAGATCATACGTTATTCTTCCTGTTCTCCGTCAATGTTGATGATGGTGTATTCCAGCGGCTGATCACGGCGGATGAAGCGGTTGATCCCCACTGCCGCGGCACAGCCCAGCAGCAAACCGCCCAGCCCCGCCAGAGCTTGCACCGTTTCGCTGCCGCCCAACAAGCTGCCGAGGACACAGCCGGCCAGAAGCGCCGCAAGAGGCAGCAGATAAACCAGCGCTGCCGCCCGGATAAGGTGTCCCGTAGCGGTCTCCAGCGTCACCAGATCGCCCGGTCCCGCCTTCAGGGGGTTGCGGGCCTGAACGGTGATGGTCTTTTTCGCGCCGCATATGCCGCCGCATTCCGAACAGTCGTGTCCGCAGGCGGATTTTTGATAAACGCGGACGAAAGCATCCCCGTTATCGTCCAGCTTCTCAACAACGGCATTCTGCGTCACGGCTCCTCCTGTTCCTCCTGCCCGGCCTCTTCATCCTCCGCAGCGGCCTCCTCCAGCGAAACAACGATATTATAGCTGCCGTCGATCACGCCGACCTCCCGGTAACCCAGGACCTCCACCGTCGTGGGGACACTGTAGCGGCCCACGGCGTTTCCGATATCCGCCAGGTCCCCGACGATTCGGATATTGCTGCCGCTGATCATGTCAAGGATCTCCTTCGGTCCGCGGATCACGACTTCCTTGTACTGCGTGATGGGTCTCGGGGTATAGCCTTCGGAGACGTTGATAAAGCTTATGTTGGTGGTGATGACCCGTTTTGTCGCCAGTCCCCGGATGGAAACCGTTACGCTGGCTTCCTTCTCGCCGGACAGGTTATTGACGCCGTTTGGCAAAACGACGGCAAAGGTCTCCGTCGTAGACAGGTTGAAGGATGCGAGGTCGATGGTCCCCAATTGCAGCTGATTGATGCCGCTGAGAAGCTCCGCATCCCCGGACACGGTGATGGTGGGCGGATCGATCCGGACGACGGCGTCGTCCTCCGTAGCGCCGCCGCCGCTGAGGAGATTCACCGTCAGTGCGACGTCCTTTACCTTGACGATGGGGATCGTATATTGGATCTCCTTGACCGAAGTGGTGATTTCCGCGCTCTCCACGGGCTGCCCGTCTCTGTCCACCAGGGTGTATTCCACAACACCGCTGACAGTCCGCGTCAGATCTTCCCGGTCGATGACCACTTTGGCAAAGGCAATGCGGGAGATGACGCTTTCCGGGCCGCTGACCTCGATGGTCTCCGGAGAATAGATGATCGGCTCGCTCAGATAGCCCTCGGCGATGGTGCCGTCGAACACGCCTCTGACGACCACTTCGGGATTTACGTCCATCCTGTCGATGTTCACGGTCATATATTCCGGGTCGCGGCGTGTGACGATCACGTCCTCCTCGTCCACATTATCGTAGGATATGGTGTAAACCTTTCCATAGACGCCGCTGGTGCGGATATCCCGCAGATCCACGCTGACGTGCACGGTATCCTTGGTCAGCTGGGAAACAAGGCTGCGCTTCACCAGCAGCGTCAGAGACACGTCCTGCATGTCCTTGTCCGTCACCAGAAGGTTCCGGTCCTGCAATATGTCCTCGCCGCCGATATACTTGACCTCCAGCCCGGTAAGTGTGACGCTCTGGGTGGTATTCTCATAGCTTGCCACATACAGCCACAGGATCACGGAGGCAAAGCAGGAGATCACGATGTATAAGGTCTTGCTTTTGATGATCTTATCAATTACTGCCATTGTTTTTGTCCTTCATGAACACGTTCTGCACGAGCGATTTCAGCTTTGACTGTTTTTCTTCCTGATCCTGGAGCAATTCGTTTTTCAGGATCCGCTCAAAGGTCTCTTCCGTCAGGTGGCGCTTCAGTATCCCCTCTACCGCCACGCTGATGGACCCGGACTCTTCACTGACAACGACCACGACGGCATCGGAAGCCTCGCTCATGCCGATGCCCGCCCGGTGCCGCATTCCCAGCTCCCGGCTCAGGTGCGTCTGGCTCGTAAGGGGCAGCATGCAGCTGGCCGCCTCGATCCGCCCGCCGCGGATGATCACCGCGCCGTCGTGCAGCGGCGTGTTGGGATAAAAGATGTTTTTCAGCAGTTCCGCCTTCACATCCGCGTGGATCAGGGTCCCGGTCTTGATCGGTTCATCCAGCATATTGTCCCGTTCAAAGACGATCAGCGCTCCCGTTTTCGTAGCGGCCAGGTCCCGGCAGGCCAGGACCACCTGAGAGATGGCAATCTCCACGTCCCGCGGGTTGCTGCGACCCGGAATATACTTGGTGATGCCGCCGACCTTTTCCAGAAGCGATCGGATCTCCGGCTGGAAGATGACCAGCAATGCCAGAACGCCCAGTTCAAAGGTCTTCCCGAAAACATAATTGATCACATACAGGTTCATGGCGCGGGCCAGCAGCAGCACCACAACCAGAAGAAGGATGCCGCGAAGGACCCGCCCGGAGCCTGTCCGAGCCAAAAAATACAGGACTTTATAGAAGACAAACGCCATGATGACCATGTCGATAATGTCATTCAACCGAATCGCCCTGACGATATCGAGAAAGCTGTTGAGGATCATGCTGCTTCCTCCATCTAAATGCCATAGTGTACCCATTGTGATACCCTATATTATATCTTATCTGAGCGGTCTTTACAAGCCGAATTATTCAAATCATTTCAAGTTTTCTCTCAGCACCGATGCAAGCCTCCGCACCTCGCCGGGGTGATTGAAGGCGGAAAAGCTGACGCGTACGGTACCCGTGCTGCCGGCGGTATCGTGGGCCAGCGGGGCGCAGTGAAGACCGGCGCGCACGGCGATGCCATGCTCCGAAAGTTTCTCCGCGGTCCTCTCGGGGTCTTCCCCGGCGAATCGGAAGGACAATACGCCCGTCTGCTGTTCCTCATTCTCCGCCGCGTAAAGCTCCAGGCCGGGGATTTCGCGAAGAAGATCGACCGTCCTGCGCAGAAGCTGACGCTCACCGGCAAGCAGGCGCGCGGGACTTGCCCGCTTCACAAACTGAAGCCCACGATGCAGGCCTGCGATCCCGGGCATGTTGAGGGTCCCAGCCTCCAGCCGGTCCGGCAGAAGCTCCGGCATCCGCCGGTTTCTGGAATCGCTGCCGCTGCCGCCCTCCAGGAGCGGTCGGGACGGCGCACCGCACACAAGCAGACCAGTACCCTGGGGGCCGTAGAGCCCTTTATGTCCCGGCATTGCGATAAACGCCGCTCCCAGGGAACGGAGGTCCAGCGGCAGCACGCCGGCGGACTGGGACGCATCCACGACCAGCGGAATCCCCCGCTCCCGGCAAATCCGCGCCATTTCCTCCAGCGGCTGGACATATCCGAAGACATTGGAAACATGATTCACCACAGCGAGCTTCGTATCCTCCCGCAGTTCCCGGCGAAAGCGCTCCAGCGTTTCCTCCCGGCGGAACAGCGGCGCGGCGGCAACGGTGATCTTCGCCCCAATGGCTGTAAGCGGACGCAGCACCGCATTGTGCTCATAACCTGTGATCACCACCCGATCACCCATGCCTGCAATACTTTTGATCGCCAGATTGAGGGCGTGGGTAGCGTTCATACAGAAAACCACACAGCTTGGATCAGGCGCGCCGAACATCTCCGCTGCCAGGCTGCGGCAGGCATAGGCTTCCTCCGATGCTTTCATTGCCGCCTCATGCCCGCTGCGGCCCGGATTTCCCAGGTTTCCGACGGCATAGGCCACTGCTTTCGCAACGCTCTGCGGCTTGACCAGCGTCGTCGCCGCATTGTCAAAATAGATCACGATCTCCCGTACCGCTTTCCCGCCGGTAGACGGTTTTCCCCAACCGGAGTCCCTTTCTTCGCAGGATCCCGGCCGCCTCCTCTGCGTCCCGCTCCCTCAGCCTGAGTCCGAAGGAGCAGCTGATCCCCGGGCCGGAGGGCATCCGCACGATGCGCGCCCGGATGCCGGCAAGGTCCAGGAGTTCTCCGGCGCGCTGGGCGTCTGTCAGTGTGAATAAACCGATATAGGCAGCTCTCAACAGAGTTCCCCCCAAAAGCTCAAAATGAAGGAAGACCGGCGGCCGAACGCGGCCGCCCAAGCGACCGCGTGCGTCTCCGCACGGTCTTTCCGATCCATTCTATTCCTCGCGGGGAAATGCTGCCTCAGTTTGCAAGGGTCCGTTCCTGCGTTCTTTCCGGCTCCGGTACGGGAGCAGGCATCAGCGGCTGCTCCGGCTGCTTTTCCGGCTTCCAGGGCTTCACGCCGGTGAAATCCAGCGCGATATGCAGTACGTCATCAATATGTGAGGCGGTGATGAATTTCAATCTGCTGCGGACATCCTGATCGATTTCCGCAAGATCCGATTCGTTTTCCTTGGGAATGATCACCGTATCCGCGCCTGCGCGCAGAGCCGCCATGGTCTTTTCCTTCAGGCCGCCGATAGCAAGGATCCTGCCCCGAAGGGTGATCTCACCGGTCATGGCGATATTGCCCCGCACTTTAGCGCCGGTCAGCGCCGATATCATCGCCAGCGTCATGGTGATGCCGGCACTCGGCCCATCCTTCGGTACGCCGCCCTCCGGGAAATGGACCAGAATATCCTTGGTCCTGTGGAAATTCGGGTCGATGCCCAGGATCGCCGCCCGGCTGCGGATATACCCCATACCTGCCGCCGCGGACTCCTTCATCACCTCTCCCAGGTTGCCGGTGAGGCGCATTTGCCCGCTGCCGTCGATGACGGCGACCTCCACGTCCAGCGTGACGCCGCCCACGCTGGTCCAGGCCAGACCGCGGGCCAGGCCGACGGTATCCTCTCTCCGCTTTTCCTCGGGCTTGTATTTTCGTACGCCCAGATAGTCTTCCAGCTCTCTCAACGTGACGGAGACGCTTTCCTTCTCTCCCTCCACCAGCTTCATGGCAGCCTTGCGGCAGAGAGCGCCCAGTTCCCGCTCCAACGTACGGACGCCGGATTCCTGGGTCCAGCCGGTGATGATGGCACGCAGGACCGGGTCGGATACGCGCAGCTGCTTCGCCTTCAGGCCGTGCTTCTGCCGCTGTTTGGGAAGCAGGTGGTCCTTGGCGATATGTAGCTTTTCCTCGTCCGTGTAGCTGCTCAGTTCGATGACCTCCATCCGGTCCAGCAGCGGCCGGGGGATGGTGCTGGTGGTATTGGCCGTGGTGATGAACACCACATTTGTCAGGTCAAAGGGAACTTCCAGATAGTGATCACGGAAGGCGTGGTTCTGTTCCGAATCCAGCGCCTCCAGCAGTGCGGAGGAGGGATCGCCGCGGTAGTCCGTTCCCAGCTTATCCACCTCGTCCAGCAGCAGCACGGGATTGGCGGAACCGGCCTGCGCCATGGCGTTCATGATCCGGCCGGGCATGGCGCCCACATAGGTTTTCCGGTGGCCCCGGATCTCCGCCTCATCGTGCACGCCGCCCAGGCTGATGCGGCTCAGCTTCCGATTCATTGCGCGGGCGATGCTCATGCCGATGGAGGTCTTGCCGGTTCCCGGCGGGCCGACCAGACAGATGATCGCGCCCTTCATCTCCGGCGCCAGCTGCCGAACGGCCACAAACTCAAGGATCCGCTCCTTCACCTTCTGCAGCCCGTAGTGA
>JAEEGK010029977.1_pt1 | contig 10817 bp, 9 predicted proteins | sample 8958771 | NCBI WGS metagenome assembly JAEEGK01 (sample SAMN16246547, study PRJNA631951) | gut metagenome | biome: gut microbiome; feature: rumen; material: SC-attached | host: Bos | place: Iran: Karaj | collected 2018-10 | reverse complement strand
ATTGAGCACGGTGGTGTACCTTTCAATGATACCGGCGGCTTCCATCCGGTGCACGCGGTCGAATACAGGTGTAGGGGAGAGATGCACCTTCTGGGAGAGTTCCTTGATGGTGATGCGGCCGTTTTCCTGGAGGATTCTCAGGATTTGGAGGTCGGTTCTGTCCAAAGCTTCGTTTTCCATAAGCGAGGATTCTTCTGTTTGGAGCCCCTAAAGGCTCTTTGAAAATTCTAATCTACTTTGATTCCGTGCAAATATAGTTGTTTTCTCTTATTTTTTCAAGTTTCTTGTTTGATAATTCTGCGGAATATAACTTTGCAAACAGAAATCAACGAACAAACAGATATGAGCAACAGACAACTTCACTTCGAGACCCTCCAACTCCACGTAGGCCAGGAACAGGCCGATCCCGCTTCCGACGCCCGTGCCGTCCCCATTTACCAGACCTCTTCCTATGTATTCCATAACTCTGCGCACGCAGCGGCCCGTTTCGGCCTGGCCGATCCCGGCAATATCTACAGCCGCCTGACCAATACCACGCAGGACGTGCTGGAACGCCGTATTGCCGCCCTGGAAGGAGGTGTGGGTGCCCTGGCCGTGGCTTCCGGTGCCGCCGCCATCACTTATTCCATCCTGAACATCACCCGTGCGGGAGACCATATTGTGGCAGCCAAGACCATCTATGGCGGCACTTTCGACCTGCTGCAGCACACGCTCGTGCCCTACGGCGTTACCACCACTTTCGTGGATCCGGAAGACGTCTCCAATTTTGAGAAGGCCATCCGTCCGGAGACCAAGGCCCTGTTCATCGAGACCTTCGGCAATCCTAACGGAAACGTCATCGACGTGGATGCCGTCGCGGCCATAGCCCACGCCCACAAGATTCCCCTGATCATCGACAATACGTTTGCCACGCCTTTCCTCTTCCGTCCCATCGAGCACGGGGCCGATATAGTAGTGCATTCGGCCACCAAGTTCATAGGCGGCCACGGCACCACTATTGGCGGCGTCATCGTGGACAGCGGAAAGTTTGACTGGAAGGCTTCCGGCAAGTTCCCTCAGTTCACCCAGCCTGAAGCCAGTTATCACGGGATAGTCTTTGCCGATGCCTGCGGCCCTGCCGCCTACATTGTAAGGGCCCGTGCCACCCTCCTGAGGGACATCGGCGCCACCCTTTCCCCGGTGAGCTGCTTCATCTTCCTGCAGGGGCTGGAAACGCTGTCCCTGCGCGTAGAGCGCCACGTAGAGAATGCCCTCAAGGTGGTGGACTTCCTCTCCAAGCACCCCAAGGTGGCCAAGGTGAACCATCCGGCCCTGCCCAGCCATCCCGACCACGCCCTGTATCAGCGGTATTTCCCCAACGGAGGCGGCTCCATCTTTACCTTCGAGATCAAGGGAGGCCAGGCCGAAGCCTTCAAATTCATCGACTCCCTGGAAATCTTCTCCCTGCTGGCCAACGTGGCCGATGTCAAATCCCTCGTGATCCATCCCGCCACCACCACGCACTCCCAGCTTACGGAGGCCGAACTCACGGACCAGGGCATCTTCCAGAGCACGGTACGCCTGTCCATAGGAACCGAACACGTGGACGATCTGATTGCGGATCTGTCCCAGGCCCTGGATAAGATTTAAGCCACAAAAAAGCGTCAGGAAACAATCCTGACGCTTTTTTTAGAGGGTATGTCCTTATCCGTTATTGGATGGCAATCTGTTTGATGGGGTTGGGCTTTTCAATCTTCTGCAACTTGGGCAGGTGAACGTTGAGCACGCCATGCTCCACTTTTGCCTCAATCTTTTCGGCATCTACATCGTCCGGCAGCAGCAGGGTCTGCTGGAACTTCTCGTAGGAGAACTCGCGGCGGAGATAACGTCCGTGCTTCTTGCCTTCCTTGTTCTCGGTCTTCTTTTCCATCTCGATGTGCAGGTTGTTCTGCTCGTCGACGTGGACCTTGAAGTCCTCTTTGGTCAAACCAGGAGCGGCCAGTTCTACCTCGTACTCATTCTCATTTTCCAATACATTGATAGCGGGTGCCGTGTAAGTGGGCCTTTCCATCCAACTGTTGTCGAAAAAGTCATTGAAAATGTCCGGCAGCCAGCTGTCACTATTTCTTCTAATCATCGGTAACATAACTCAAAAACTTTAAAGGTTCCGGTTTTGGGCACCTCCCTATTCCCGGGACTCCTTGCCGGAGTCGCTTTAAGAAATTGCAAACCGGGGACCAATGGCCGAAAGTCGGACTTTTTGTCACATTTCCGTGCCAGAAAGTCCATTTTCTTGTCAAGATGGCGTTCTTTTACAGCTGATTCAGGCACCAGGCGAAGGCGCGGGCCAGGCGCCCTTCGTTGTCGTTGAAGTGGCCGCCCTGCTCCCAGACGAGCGTACATTTTTCGGTCCCCAGCTGCTCCTGGAGCAGGGTGTACTGGGCCCGGAGGTTGTCCCCGACGCGGGCGATGGCCTGGTTCCTTACGTGCTCTTCCTGGTCTCCCAGGCTCAAATAGACGGCGTCTGCCAGGGGCGAATGCTTCCGGGCAAAGGGAATCCAGTCCCTGATCCAGACGGAAGGGGAGGCCGCAGCAACGGCTTTGAAGCAATCCGTCTGGGCCGATGCCCAAAGCGCAAACAGCCCGCCCAGGGAATAGCCGCCCAGGACAACGGGAAGAGGGCCGAAGCGATGCTGCAGTTCCGGAACCAGGGACAAAAGAATGTACTGCAGGGTATCCTGCCCGTGCTTTCCGGCTTCCGGCTCCCGGGAGATATTGGCGTCCGGCCAGGGCATCAGGTCCAGCATCCAGTCTTCCAGTTCCACGGTGGCCAGGACAAAGGGGACCGGCGAAAGTTCCGCCAGCTTCTGGGCCTCGTCCTCCAGCGTGGCATTCTCGTGCCGGGCCGATGGCTGGATGAGGATGCACCCCGGCCTGTCCGACCCGAACAGGCGGCAGATCCGGCCTTCTATGTTCAGTTGTTCTGACATTCTTTTATTCCTGTGTTCAAATTTACACATTCTTTTGTTCTTGTTGCACGAAATTCCGTATATTAGAAGCAGAAAAAAACAAAAACACTGCAATATGAAAAGACTGATTACCATTGCCCTCCTGGCTGCCGGCCTGGCCCTTTCCGCCGCGGCGCAGGAAATGAACTCCCTGATGTTCCGTGCTCCCGTCAAGTCTCCGGAGCTCTCCGAAGGCTCCGTCGTCTTCCGCTATAGGGCGCACAAGGCCCGTGCCGTGAGCCTGTCGGCCTCCTTTGGCGGCTATCGGCCCATCCCTATGACGCAGGATGCGCAGGGCATATGGTCGGTTACCCTTCCTGCTCCCGAGCCGGAGCTTTATACCTATACTTTTGTAGTGGACGGTCTTTCTACCCTGGATCCTTCCAACGTAATCGTCCAGCGAGACGGAAGCCGCTATATGAATGCCCTGCTGGTTCCCGGCGGCTATGCCGATGACTATGCCGAATGCGCCAAGCCCGGCAACCTGGAGCACGTCTGGTACCCTTCGGCCGAAAACAATATGACCCGTAGGATGTATGTGTATACCCCTTACGGCTACAACCGCAACGACCGCAAGACCAAATATCCCGTCCTGTATCTCCTGCACGGCGGTGGCGGAGACGAGGATGCCTGGAGCACCCTGGGCCGTACCTGCCAGATTCTGGACAACCTTATTGCCAAGGGTCTTGCCAAGCCTATGATTGTGGTGATGCCCAACGGCAATCCCAGCCAGTATGCCGCCCAGACCCTGGGTATCCCGGAGAAGAAGGACGTCAAGGAATATGCTTCCGGGTTTGACAACTATTCCTCCCTGGTGGCCGATATCCTTCCGTACATCGAGAAGAACTATCCGGTGATCAAGGACCGGAAAGGGCGTGCCGTGGCGGGCCTTTCGATGGGTGGCGGCCAGTCCTTCTTCATCGCTTTCCGCAACGTGGACCTGTTTGCCAACGTGGGCATCTTCTCCTCCGGCCTCATTGGAGCATCGGCCATTGGCGGTGCCCCCTTCGATGCAGAGGCCCATTTCCCGGGCTTCTATACCAATGCCAAGAAGTACAACCGCTTTGACGTGATCTACCTCTCCTGCGGTGAGCAGGACGGCCGCATCACCGGTATGCAGGAGTTCCGCGACAAGCTGAATGCAAGCGGTTACAAGGGCGTCATCTGGGAGCAGTTCCCCGGCAACCACGAGTGGAAGGTCTGGCGCCGGAACCTCGCCTCTTTTGTGAAGACCATTTTCAAGAAGTGAGATATACACCTTTCAGCTATAGGGACCGTTACGGCCTTCGCCTGCAGCGCCTGACGCTGGACGGTGGTTTCACTTGCCCCAACCGGGACGGGATGCTGGGTACGGGAGGATGCACCTTCTGCGACAACGCGGCGTTCCATCCCGGTTACACCAGGGGCAAAAGCATAGCGGAGCAGCTGGAGGCAGGCATTGCCTTCCACGCGCAGAGGGGAAGAAGGGCCGATGGGTACCTGGCCTATTTCCAGGCCTTTTCCAATACCTATGCTCCTCTGCCCATCCTCCGGGAAAGGTATGAAGCAGCGCTGTCGCATCCTTCGGTAAAGGGGCTGGTCATAGGCCCCCGGCCGGACTGCGTGGATGCCGAAAAGCTGGATTATCTGGCCTCCCTGAAGGAGTGCGGAAAGATCGTTGAGGTGGAGTACGGAATAGAGTCCGTCTTTGACCCAACCCTGGAGCGTGTGCACCGGGGACATACCTTTGCCTGCACGGAAAAGGCCGTCCGGGAAACCGCTGAAAGGGGTCTCCCCGTGGGAGGACATATTATCATCGGCCTTCCTGGAGAAACCCGTGAGATGCTTTTGGAAGAGGCCGATATCCTGAGCTCCCTGCCGCTCTCCAGCCTCAAGTTCCATCAGCTCCAGATCATCAAGGGCACGCAGATGGAAAAGGAGTTTGCCCAAAGGCCCGGGGACTTCCTTAGGCTGGGCCCGGATGAGTATGTGGACCTGCTGGTGGATATGCTGGAACGGCTTCGGCCCCAGATAGCCATCGGCCGCATTGCCAGCAGCGTTCCTCCGGCCTTCACCGATGCCCCCTGGGGCCTCCTGAAGCACGAAGAACTCCTTCGCCGGCTGGAAGCCAGAATGGAAGAAAGAAATACCCGTCAGGGGATTAAATCAGCATTATGAAAACAGCAATCATCATTGGAGCAACGTCCGGGATAGGAAGGGAGGTGGCCCGGAGACTGGCGGCCCAGGGCTGGCGCATAGGTGCCGCGGGCCGAAGAGAGGAGAACCTGATCCAACTTCAGCAAGAGTTCGGGGATGTGGTCTACGAGGTGATGGACATTACAAAGCCGTCCGCCGTGGAGGCGCTGGACCGCCTGCTGGAGAAGACCGGGGCGCCGGATCTGTTCCTGCACGTTTCCGGGGTGGGAAGGCAGAACCGGCAGTTGGACGAGACCATTGACGTGAACGTGATGGAGACCAACTGCACGGGCCTGGCCCGGGTGCTTCCCCATATCCTCAATTATGTCAAGGCCAACCCTAAATATACCTCCCAAAACAAGGCCCACATTGCCGTGGTCACTTCCGTGGCCGGGACTATGGGGCTGGGCGTTTCGGCAGCCTATTCGGCCAGCAAGAAGATGCAGAGCACCTATGTATCGGCCCTGAGCCAACTTTGCCGGATGGAGAAGATTCCTGCGCAGTTCTCCGATATCCGGCCCGGATTTGTGGCTACCGACATTCTGAATCCCCAGCATCATTATCCTTTGATGATGACGGTGGAGGAGGCGGTCGGCCATATTCTCAAAGGACTAAAAAGAAAGCGCCGGGTCATTCTTTTTGACTGGCGCTATCGTATATTGGTTGCCTTTTGGAGGCTCATCCCCAGAGGGCTCTGGGAACGGTTGAACATTCATTCCAAGTAATTACTCTGCGTAGAGGAGGTAAGGCTTGCGCTGCTTTTTGAAGTTGGCCACGTCTTCCTTCCACATAGCCCGGATCTCGGGCTCGGCGGCGCCTTCCTGAATCATTTCACGGATGTAGCGCTGGCCCATCAGAAGGTCGAAGAAGCGGCGGAAGAAGCCCTGCTCCAGACCCTGCTCCTTCATAATGGCATAGGCGTCAATCACATAGGAAAGATCCATCATCTTGGCGCGGATCTGGGCCTGGTCCATAGCGGACAGGTCTACGCCGTAGCATTCCTGACCTAGCAGCGGGGGATTGCTGGAACCCTTGACGCTCTGGGGGGTGAAGGTATAGCTGTACTTGACGTTGAAAGCCGGGTGGCCGTACTGCTGGAAGGGCTTGTCCGTTCCGCGTCCCAGGCTTACTACCGTACCCTCGAAGCAGCAGAGGGAAGGATAGAGATAGATGGCCTGCATATTGGGCAGGTTGGGACTGGGCCGAACGGGCAGCTCATAAAGCGTCTGGTGCGTGTAATTCTTGCAGGGAACAATGGTGAGCTGGCAGGTGTTGCCGGCTTCGCTGAGCCACTTTTCGCCCTGCGCCATTTTGGCGAGTTCACCCAGGGTAAGGCCGTGGACGGTGGGGATGGGAAGGTGACCCACGCCGCTCTTGAGGCTCATATCCAGGATGGGGCCGTCTACATACATACCGTTGGGGTTGGGACGGTCCAGGAGTACCACGTGCTTACCGGCTTCGCCGCAGGCGTCCATCAGGTGGCACATCGTAATGTAATAGGTATAGAAACGAAGGCCTACGTCCTGAATGTCCACGATGAGGACATCGAACATATCCATGGCTTCCTGGGTGGGGTGGTTTCCGCCGGCGCCGCCGTAGAGGGAAAGGATGGGAACGCCCGTGACGGGTTCTACTCCGTCGGCCACGTGGGAGCCGTCATCGGCCAAATCCCTGAAGCCGTGCTCCGGGGAGAAGATGGCGCTCACATTGACGCCCTTGGCGATGAGGGTGTCCAGAATATGGGTCCTGGTGTTGCCCACCAGGCCGGTCTGGTTGCTGAAAATGGCTACTCTCTGGCCTTCCAGAAGGGGAAGGTAGGCTTCAAACTGTTCGTCTCCAAGGATGACGCGGCTATCGGTTGTGCCGGCGCAGGAGGCGCATACGAGGCCGCAGAAAACGAGGATGGCGGCCGACATCCGGCGAATGATGTTTTTCATACAGCGAAGTTAAGTCCAATGCAGGACATATGCAAATAATTTGTATATTTGTAGGACTACGGACTAAAAATTAACACTAAACGCTGCTCCATATGAAAAAAATTCTAGCCGGCATCCTTTTGGTGACCCTTTCTTTAACGGCCGCCGCTCAAAAAAAGGAGATTACGAAAACCGGCATTAACTTCGGCCCTCTTCCTGCCATTGGCTATAACTCCAATCTGGGCTGGCACTATGGAGCCATGACGGATGTCTTCTGGTACGGAGACGGATCCAAATACCCCGAATATATTTGGAAACTGAATGTAGAGGCTTCCTGGTTCTCCAAGGGAAACTCCATCTACCACGCCTTCTTTGACAGCAAATACCTTGTTCCCGGTGTCCGGATGTCGTTTGACTTGTCTTACTTTGGAAACAAAAGCAGCAGTTTCTATGGCTTTAACGGCAGTTCCTCCCTTTTTGTGGATGCCCTGGATGTGATTACCAGTGAAAAGAACAAGAAATACACGTTCAGCGACCAGGGGCAGGGCTTTTACCTGATGAAGCGGAATATCCTGCGCGGAATGGCTGTGTTCCAGGGAAAATTTGGCCAAAGCCATTGGGGCTGGGTGGGTGGTCTTACCTACCTGGGTATCTGGGCAGGCCATGCAGAGAACAAAGACCTGGCCGGATACGACAAGCAGACCAAGCAGGCTACGGATCTTTCCCTCTACGACCTCTATGTCAAGCACGGACTCATTCCCCAGGCCGAAGCCCATGGCGGACATCATCTGGAAGCCAAGGTGGGCGTGGTGTATGACACCCGGGACCACGAGAACAATCCCAGCCGGGGTACCAACCTGGAGGTGTGCCTGTATGGCGCTCCGGATATCCTGAACAAACGTTCCCCGGAGGAGCGCGCCCATTACCTCAAACTGGCCATCCATCTCAAGCAGTTCTTTACGCTGGTTCCCGACAAACTGGTCTTCGGCGGACATCTGGCTTTTCAGGGAATTCTGGCCGGGCGTACTCCGTCCTATATGATACCGTCCCTGCAGGTGATCAACTTCAAACAACTGAATCCGGAAGGCCTGGGTTCCGTTCACACCCTCCGCGGTACCGTGTTCAACCGTTTGCAAGGTGAGAGTTTTGCCTGGGCCAACCTGGAACTTCGCTGGAGTTTTGCCCGTTTCGTCCTCTTCAACCAGAATTTCATCCTGGCTACCAACCCGTTCTTCGATATGGGTATGATTTTGAAGCCTTATAATCCGCCCACCGCCAACTACAGCGCCTTTGCTGCTGATACTACTCCGGTCAACACCATTAACGGAGAGCTATACGTGGCAGGAGACTTCTACAAAGAGGCCAAACAGAAATTGCATATGAGCGCCGGTATCGGCCTTCATGTGATTATGAATCAGAACTTCAACATCAACTTTGAATTCGGCAAAGCCTTCTTCGATGGCCAGAAACTGGGCTGGAAGAACAATGACGGTTCCGGACTGGGCATCAATGTGGGCGTAAACTATATCTTCTAATATGAAAAAACTTCTTTCTGGCGTTGGCATTGCCCTGGTGCTGTTTTGCCTGGGTATTCTCCTCGCCGGCAACTACATGCTTAATTTTGGGATCACGCCCGACCCTCACGGGGTGGAAGACCTGGAGCGCACCCGTTTCAAGGCGGACACCCTGATGCCCGGTTCCATTGCCTGGTACGACAGTCTCAAAACGCTGGACATCCTGAAGGACCACTGGATAAGCGGGGAAGACGGGTACAGGCTGCACGCCTGCTCGGTGCCGGCGGCCAGTCCTTCGGAAGCCAAGGGGACGGCCATTGTGGTGCACGGTCATGGAGACAGCCACTATGTATTTCTGAATCTGGTGAGGATGTACCGGGACTCCCTCAATTTCAACGTCTTATTTCCGGATCTTCAGTTCCACGGGTATTCCGATGGAGACGAAATCCAGATGGGCTGGAAAGACCGCCTGGATCTGAAAAGGTGGATTGCGGTGGCCCATAACCTCTTTGGCGGGGATTTTATGGTGCTTCACGGGGTATCTATGGGCGGCGCCACGGTGATGATGACAAGCGGAGAACAGCTTCCGGAGTATGTGAGGTGCTTTGTGGAGGACTGCGGCTACAGCTCTGTCTATGGGATGTTTGCCAAAGGAATGCAGGACATAGACCCCCGGATTCCGAAAATTATCCTGTATGGAGCCAGTGTGGTCACCCGGATTAAGTATGGCTGGTGGTTTTCCGAGGCCGATTGCCGGAAGGCCCTTTCCCGCTGCGAAAGGCCGATGCTCTTTATCCACGGAGAAGAGGATGAGCTGGTTCCCTTTGAGCATCTCCAGGAAAACTACAATGCCAAGACCAGGGGTTACAAGGAGTATTGGGCGGTCCCCGGTGCCCGTCACACAGAATCCTATTACAAATATCCTCAGGAGTATATCCGGAGGCTGACGGCCTTTTTTGAAACGGTTCATAAAATGATAGAAGATGGCAATATCTATGAATAAGAAGTACATTCTGGCTTTGGACCAAGGCACAAGTTCCTCCCGAGCCATTGTTTTTGACCACGACGGCAACATCTGTTCCGTGGCCCAGCAAGAGTTTACGCAGTATTTCCCCCAGCCCGGCTGGGTGGAGCACAACCCCATGGAAATCTGGTCGTCCGAGGCGGCCGTGATTGCCGAAGCCATTACCCGTATGGGTATCAACGGTAAGAATCTGGCCGCCATAGGCATTACCAACCAGCGCGAAACCACCCTTGTGTGGGATGCAGAGACGGGGGCTCCCGTGTACAATGCCATCGTGTGGCAGGACCGCCGCACATCGGCCTTCTGCGATACCCTCAAGGAGCAGGGTCTGGTGGACAAGATCCGCGAAAAGACCGGCCTTATCATTGACGCCTATTTCTCCGGCACCAAGATCAAATGGATCCTGGACAACGTGCCCGGGGCCCGCGAAAGGGCCCAGGCCGGACAGCTCCGCTTCGGAACCGTAGACAGCTGGCTGGTGTGGCAGCTTACCCGCGGCGAGGTGCACGTGACAGATGTGACCAACGCCTCCCGTACTATGCTGTTCAACATCAACACCCTGCAGTGGGACCAGGAACTGATGGACCTCTTCGGCATTCCGGCTTCCATGATGCCGGCCGTCAAGTCTTCTTCCGAGGTCTACGGCCATACCAAGACCACCATCTTCGCCCACGAGGTACCCATCGCCGGCATTGCCGGTGACCAGCAGGCGGCCCTCTTCGGCCAGATGTGCACGGATCCCGGTTCGGTCAAGAATACCTATGGCACCGGCTGCTTCCTTCTGATGAACACCGGCAACAAGCCCATCCTGTCCAAGAACAACCTCCTCACCACCATAGCCTGGAAGATAGGGGACACCGTGAACTACGCCCTGGAAGGTTCCATCTTCGTGGGCGGTTCCGTGGTCCAGTGGCTGCGGGACGGCCTGGGCATCATCCGCTCTTCCGGAGAAATCGAGGCGCTGGCTTCTACCGTGCCGGATAACGGCGGTGTGTACTTTGTGCCGGCCCTTACCGGTATGGGCGCCCCGTATTGGGACCAGTATGCCCACGGTGTCATCTGCGGCATTACCCGCGGCACCACGGCCGCCCACATTGCCCGTGCAGCCCTGGAAGGCATTGCTTTCCAGACCATGGACATTGTAAAGGCTATGGAGAAGGACGCCGGCGTCCCGCTGGCCGAACTGAAGGTAGACGGCGGA
>JAEEGK010029976.1_pt1 | contig 10817 bp, 1 predicted proteins | sample 8958771 | NCBI WGS metagenome assembly JAEEGK01 (sample SAMN16246547, study PRJNA631951) | gut metagenome | biome: gut microbiome; feature: rumen; material: SC-attached | host: Bos | place: Iran: Karaj | collected 2018-10 | reverse complement strand
TCTGATTCTAATTTAAATTGAAGTAAATCTTTTTTCTCATATGATAAATATTGGTCGATTAATTCATTCTTAGTATATTTAGATAACATTTTCCAAAAATTAATTTGATATTCAGTTGTAATTCCTAATAATTTCCATAATTCTTTTATATATTTCATTTCTTCTTTAAATTTATCATTCATATTAATTATTTTAGAATTAATATTTAAATTATAAAATTGTTTTGAATAATATTCTTGAGGAAAACATACACCAATTAAATTACTTGAATAAAAAACTGTGATTTGCAAATGATCTTTCCAAATAAGATGAATTCCAGAACTAATTGAAGTTACATCTTCTAAAAATATCCAAAAAGACATTGAATAACTTCCACTATATGAATATGGAACTTTAGGAAATGTTATACTATCTAAAAATGATACATCAGTAAATGAAATACAATCTTTAACTAAAGGATCATAATATTTACCATCTTCCCCACATAAAGTTAGTGTTGATGGTTCTTTTGTAACATAATTTAATCCATAATGTTGTATATTATAATCTAAAGTATGAGTTAAAATATCATTATCAATATTACTGAGTACTGGATTATTAGGATAATTTTCATCTGCTGTTTCTTTTCCATAATCGCCTTTCCAAGCATGCAAAAGATTAGGAAAATTATTTATTTTTGTTATTTCTACTCTACTGATATAATCCGTGTTAAAATAAGAATCTTTCCATAATCTTATTTGATTAAAATAAAGAACACCCCATTCTATATCTTTGTCACTATTATCTGTAAAAGTTAAAGAAGTATAATCATTGTTTTGAAGAATACTACTAGGATTATTATTCTCTAAATTATCACTTAAAGGTGGATTTTCTCCATTTTCATAAATTAAATTCAAATATTTTTTATTATTTTTATAATTAGTAGCACAAGAAAGAAAATTCCATTGATTTATTATAAATCTTGAACTTATAACTTCACTATTTTCTTCATTAGGATAACAAATGAATTTATATTCATTTTCTCTTCTACCAGAAGTAATATCACCATTAATTACAATTTTATTATGACCTTTCCACACCCAAGTTACTCCTCCAAAAGTATTTGATTTATAATTATATGCATACATCCAGAATTGCATTGTATATTTTTTTGTTTCTCTAGCAGTTTGAACATTATATATAGTAAAAGAATCTGCCCATGCAAAATTTGTATATTTCATTTTTTTGCATTGAATTGGATTATCTAACTCTTTTAATAAATATTGAGAATTATAATTTTTATTTAAACAACTACATGAAGAATTCTTATTAGCTTCAAAACAAATATTAACACAATATGATTTAGAACATTGAATAGAGTCATCACCATCTTTTTTATCTGGAACACAATCAAATGAATTTCTATCACTATCACTTTCAATATTAAACAAAGATGGATTATAACATGCTTTTGGACTCTCAAGAGTAGTATTAGGAAAAAATGGACCTTTCACTAAAAATGGGTTTCTAAATGGATTGTTTAATGGTTCTCCCTTATAAACTTCAAAACCATATGCTCCTATAACAAAATCATTATAAAATTTTAATTCATAAAATAAAGCATAAAGATCTTTTGGTATTGTTATATCATTTCCAATTTTTATTTCATCTTCTATATTTTCAAAATCTAATTTTAAAGGTATATTATTTATTTCAAATTGCATCATTCTTGGGAAAATTATTTTTCCACTTCTTTTTTTTTCTTCATGATAAGCTAAAGATATAAAATTCCATTTCCCTATTTTTTCTCTAAAAGAATTATCTACAGATAAAATATTTTCTCTGTATCTTAATGATAAACCATATTTTGATGAATCTGTAATATCTTTTGCATTATACATTAAATATGTTTTATAATCATCTTCTTTATTATAATAAAACAAATATCCAGATTCTCCAAAATTAAAAGGTTTCACCCAAAATGTTATTGTTATTGATTCATAATCAAGAGATAAATCTTTTAATGTAAGATCATTATTATAAGTTGAAGAAGGAAATTGAAAATAATAATAATTAGTACTTATACATGAATGTTTTTTTAAATAATATCCTTCTTTACATTCATAACATTTAGAAGAATTCCAACATCTTTTACAATTCTCAGCACAATTATATATTATAAGCTCATTTCTATTTAAATAATATCCTATTTTATCTATTGATACAATATAATCAAAATTTACTCCATAATTATACTCTCTATAAATCATTTCATTTAATTCAGGTATTTCTTCTCCCCTTATTATATCTTTTATAAAATTATTTTGAATATTTTTTCCTGTTAAAAGATAAAAATATTTTAATGAAGTTAATCCTTGAATAAGAGAATCACTAGTATATAATCTATCAATATCTTCCAAAGCTGCTTCACTTATTAAATTTGCATCCCATATTCTTAATGATTTATAAAATCCATCAGACCAATATATTGTTTGACTTGATTCTTGACATCCATTACAAAATTTAATATATAATAAGTTTCCTTTACTTGAATCTGTTGTATAATTCAAATCAAATGATTGATCATTAATTGTTGCTGAAAAATAATATCTATTTGTATTATTATAGATGACTTTAAATATTAATTTATTCCATTCTCTATTATGAAAACTTGTATAATTTTGATAACCTCCAAAACTAACTCCAACAGAAATAATATTTTCATCTGGTCTAAATGCATATATAGTATTTGTAAGAAATACATATGAATTTTTTTTGAATTTATGTACTTTTTCAATAACTAAATCTGGATAAAACCAAACATCAATAATATAGGATTCTAATAATGATATTTCTAGTGTTCTATCTTTTGATTGATAAATTCTACTAAATTGAAAAACATATTGATTATTTGTACATTCATAAAACATATTATAATTATTTTCATAATCTGTACAATAGGAATCTTGATTTGTCCATATAGTATTACTACATTTATGAGATAGTGAGCATAATTTATCACAATAGCCACTATCATCATTTAATCCAGGATAAATTTTATATTTGTTATCATTAACTTCACAATAATGCTCACTTCCACTAATTCCATCTGTACATTCTGGATTTCCATCTTTCCATATTAAATATTTTTTACATCTTAAAGGTTTATTATCTCCATATAAATATAATGAATTATCATTATCATCTACATATATATCCTCACTTGAAAGATCTGAGCTTGAATAATATTTGTTAGGTTCAGGTAAATGAAAATTTTTGAAATTTAATGGTGGAGAAATGTCAATGTCTCCTGCAGATACTAAATTAATTGTTTTTCCTTTCATATCCTTTGTACTATAAGGAATATCATATTGAAAATTATCAAATGGAAGAACATATAAAAGTTCAGGAAAATTATCTACATTTTGGAAATCAAAATACATATATTGTAATTTAGGCTTAAAATATTCTTGGAAAACAGTAAAATATTTTAAATATACATTACCATTACTTAATTTAAAATCATTAAATTCAATTTTTTTTTTTTCGAAACTAATAGGTCTATAAATTGGATCTTTAATGTTTAAAGATGAATTAAGATATAAGAATAACATATGCTTTAATTGTGATGAAGTCATTTGATTGCTACCTTCTTTAACATAATTAATATAAAATATTTCTTCATCAAAGGACATTGCACATGTAATATGAAACCATCTTGCTTTTATTTCATTTATATTTTGTTTCACATAAAAAGAATTATCATCATTACTTAATAATAAATTTGGATATGCATAACAATAAGCATTCAAATTATTATTTGTCAAAATTAATTTTATTGTAAAATAATCCTGAAAAACAATATACAATTTTTCATTTTTTGGATTTGATAAAAAAATCCAAAATCCAACTGTTACTCTATGTGTTTTTGGAGCATCTATTTCAATATTAAAATTATCAAAATTTTTTAAGTTTAAATAATTAATTTCACATGTATTTAAGTTAGATAATTTATATGTCAATCTATTACACAATATACATTGGTCTTTATTTGGACCTGAGCATGTGTAACATGATGAATGACATTGTTTACATATTCCTCCTCCAGCACAATAATAATGGGGTAGACATCTATTTGGTGCATCATTAGTATTACTACATGTTGTTGCTCCATTTAATGTTGTATAATATTGATTAGTCTTTTGTTTAATTGTTACAATATAATTTGAAATATAAAAATAATGTGTATCAGGTGGAGTAGTTGAAGGTTCTTTTGTAAATTTAACCATTATACTATCATCTTCAATTTCAATTTCTATTTCATTAGTTATTTGATTTGAGCAACTGAAAGACATTTTCCTTTTATTTGATGTTGATGATGGTCTTGAAGTAATTATTATTTCATAATATTCTAAACCTTTAAATTCTCTCCAACATATTTTTTTTCCATTAAAAGATATTGAAACATTCATTTCTGGATTTTGGACATAAATAGGGATTATATAAGTTAATTTGTAAACATCTGTTAAAATTTTAGGAAAAGGTGCAGTACATTCAACTACATTATTACTTTCTATATATTTTTTAAATATTGAACGTTCATTTGTTATATCTGGATTATTATTCAAATAATCAATTATTGTATTACCTTCAATACTATTTCCACATGTTTCATCTACTTCATAATTAATTCCATTTTTATAACTTCTTATTGGAGAACCTTCAGTAGAAAAATAGCCTGCTTTATAAATTTGTTCATAAGTTGCTGAGCCCTCATTTTGATATATTATATCATTTTCCTTTATATTTTCTGGATAATATACATTACATTGATATTTTTTAAATAAAAAATAAATGAAAAATATCCATAAATAAGTTTTAATAAAATGAGATTGGAATTTATTTCTTTTAAACATTAAATTAATTCTTAAAGTAAATTAATTTTAAGAAAATAAATCAAAATAAAAGGAATTAATTAAATACTATTTTGATATAAAAACAAAAAACATAATAAAAAAAATTAATAAATTTAATAATATTTAAAATAATAAATTTAATAAAATAATATTAGGGCCATAAGCATCTATTATTCCTTGCCCTATTTAAAAATTCCCAATTTTTCTAAGAAATTCATTATTTTTTCTTCCAAGATATATAAGAGAAATAATAAATTCAACAATAATTTCAAAAACTAAAAAATCCATTTTATCACACCAAATCATACTAACCATATAAGCATTAACTTGTATTTTCCAAACTGCAACAAAAGAAATTGAAATATAAAAAGAAAAAACCCAAATACAATAATGAAGAAATAATCCAATAACAGTATAAAATGAATTATTATAAATTATATCTTCCCATTCTTTCAAAATAATTAATTGTCCACTAAATAACTAATTTAAATAATCTTCTTCTTTTATTTCTTGAAAATTGAAAGAAAACAGCTAAAATATACATTGTAAAATTAGCACATAACATAGAAATAAAAGCAACTTTAATACAACCTCCAATTGTTTTATCAGTTATTTTTTCATCTGATGTTAATAATACTGAACTCATTATTGACATTATACAAACTTCAGTAACTAACATTGTTAATTTCTTCCATCTTGGATTAAAAAGAGAAACATTTATTATTGGACTTATAAAAATATTTCTTTCTAAAATATTAGTACACATAAAATTACTCATTGGCAAATTTAAATCAGCAAATGCTTGTAAACGAGATTTATATTCTTCTTCTTTGTTTTCAAAATCATTTGGTAAATTATTTAAATCATGAGTATTTTTTTTTTTTATATTTGTGGCTTGGGTCATATCTTCTTCACTCATAAATGGATTTTTTTTTTTACTTGTTATATCATCTTCTTTACCTTTGAAAAATTTTCCTTTTTTCTTTTTTTTCTTATTGAATACCATATCTGATTCTGCTTCACTTTCACTTATTTTATCTGTTTTTGCCTCATAATTTTCATCATCATTACCATATTTATTTATTTTTAAAAGATCTTTTTTTGTTTTTTCATCCAAATTCAAATCTAATTTATCATTTGCCATAAATAAATCATCATCTAATCCACCTTGATTTCCAAAAATATTTGCTGGCTTAATACCTGGATTAAATCCAGTTGGAACTAATTTATTGATATGTTTATCTTTATCTTTTTCATATGGAAGTGATACTCTAACAATTTCTTGTTTTAAAAATTCTAATAAACTTTCTTGTTGGAAATATTTATTATCATAACAAGTAAGAATAATAACAAGAAGAATATAGAGAGCTATAAAACCTCCTATAATAAAGAATGCTTTATTTGAAGTATAATTAGGCCACCATTTCATAACTTGTGGTCTTCTTATATAAAAGAATCTATTTTCAACTGAAAATGTTACAAAATTTTCTTCAAAGAAAGTAGTAAATTTAGTTAAATGATCAGATGAATATTGTATAAAATTAGTATCAGAAGTAAAATTAATATAATCCATTCCAGTATTATTAAAATCTAATAATTGTGTATCAAAATATTTAGATGAGATATTATATAATCTATTATATTTTTCAATTCTTTGATCAATAGTATCATTAGAAATATAACCTGATTGATTAATATAAATTGGATCTTTAAAAATAGGATCAGATGGTGATTTATAATTATTAGGATCATATAAAAATTTTTGTCTATTTAATTCATCTAACCAATTATAAGAAGTAAATGGTTGTTCAATAATAATTGCATTTTCACCAGTACAACCTGAAACAGAAATATCTTTACCTGTTATACCATCTAAAAATCTTATTTCTATTAATGGACTTGTATTATTAGGATTTAATGTTTTATTATATGAATAAGGAAATCTATTATATTCAATATAAATTAAAAATGCTTGAAAATAAGGATTAGTTAATTTTTCTACTTCAATATATGTTAAACATTTCATAAATTGAATTGATGATTTATAATTATTTTTTCTAGAATAAAAAAATGCATCTTCATCAAATGTAGGATTAACTGAAGTTAAAGCAACATAAAAATTATTAGATTCATAAGTTATTGTTTTTTGAGAATTTAAAAATTGTTGTGCTAAAAATTTTAATAATGTATTTAATTCATTAGATATATAATCAAATGCTGTTTTATATTCTGTAATTTGATTATCTTCTAAAGTTATATTTCTAAATTGATATCCTGTATTTTCTTTTTGTTCTATTCTTTTTTTATTTAATCTAATTAATGTATAAGAATAATAATAATCAATTAAATCAATATATTCAGCTGTATTATTTAATATAGAATTAGTAAATAAATTCATAGATAAAGTTAAGAATGTATCTAATTTATTTGAAAAAAATGTTTCATCTTGGAAAAAATGAAAAGCTCCAAAATATAAATTATGTATTACCATAAATTGTTCATAACTAATTGAACTTTGTAATAAACCAATTAATTTATCATACATTAAATTATAAGATTCTTCTAATTTTTGATAACCATTTGAAGCAATATGACAATTTCTACCAATTCTTCCATTTTGACAATTACATACTAAAAATTCATCTATTAAAGAACATTCTCCAAATGAATTACAATAATCATTAGTACATGATGGTTCAGATTTAGTTATAACAGTTCCATCTAATGAAGGTTCATATTTAGTTTGTAATAATTCAGGTTGTAATGTTTTATAAGTATCAATTCCTAAAGTCATTAAATATTGACTTCTATGATATAATAATTCAGTATCTACTTCATCTGGTAATGTAAAATCTTTAATTGCATCAAATAATGAATATACATTACCTGATAATTTATTTGCTATTGTAATAGTTGTTGATACTTCTGTTATTGCACCATAATTATCTCTTACTTTACAATATATATTTATATTACTACTTTCTTGTTGATAATATATAACTGTAAAATTACTAGTAATTTCATTTACTGTACTCCAATCACTTAATAATTTTTCTGTTGATGTTCTATCTTCAATTGAATAAAAATAATAATTTAAATCACTTGTTTCTGTAGTATCATCAATAAAATTTTCACAAGTAATTACAAAACTAGTTGTATTATATAATCCTACATTTGGAATAGTTTTTATTACTCCTCCTGATGGTTTTTTATTCATTGTTAAAATAAAATTTTTAGTAAATATTACTTCTCCTGTTTGATTTTTTTTTATAATTTGTAAATCAAATGAATATCTTTTATCTAATTGAAAAAATGTAGTATCTAATTCATTAGTAAATTCTTTACCAACTACAACATCTGAAGCAGAATGATTTGTATCTCCTATCCAAGGTAAATTACTAAAATCCATATCTTCATTATCATTTAATTCTTTTGTTTTTTCTTCATTAAGAATCCAATTAGTTGTATATCCTGTTGAAGTAGCTTGTATTACTTTAGCTGTAATATAATTAAAATTATTAACATCAATAGGTATATCTTCAGATACATTAATTAAAACAGCATCAGCATCAAATTCTGTACATTTATTAGGATCAACTGCTGATCTTGTTAAACTATATTCTTCACAATTTAAAACACATAATCCTTTTTCTTCAACTAATTTATAATCATCAATACATGAAGTACAATCAGTTTCAAATCTTCCTGAGCATGTATAACAAGTTACATGACATGCTCTACATCTATTCATATAATCATCTTCATAATAACGAACTGGACATTCTGATACACATGAACCATCAACTGGATATAAATAAGGAGTTGTTGATGGACAACTTATACAATTATCACTAATATCTCCTGGAAATTCACAATGTGTTAATGTTGGTGTTGAACAAGTATTTGTTGCTGAATTAAATACTGAACCTTCATCACATGTTATAAGTTCTGAATAATATCCTTCATTATTTGGATCTATATAATTATATCCATAGAAATCATTGATTCTTGTAAAAATTATGGTTTTAGGATATTTATATGGATATTCTTCTCCTTCTACTATATCATGACCTAATTCATTAATAATGTAATATTTTTGATTTTTTGTATCCAAAAAATCATTTTTGTTTAATTCATTTTTGAAATATGCAATTAAACTTGGGTATTTTGAATTTGATTTAAATTCATTTTCATCATATTCACCATAACTAGCTAAATTAATATATGATGTATCAATATATTTATAATTATATTCTTGCCATAATTTAATTCCTTTTAAAAAAACATAACCAAATGAATGTGAATTTGCTTCTGATTCAATATGTAAATATGTTGGGTCAGATTTTCCAATTCTTGAATTTGGACATTCTGCATTAAGTGATTTTGTATTAGAATTAAAAAAAAATGTTCTATCAACACTTGCCATATTACTACCACATCTTATTAAATTCCATTGATATGCTCCAAATGATAAATTAATTTGTTCTGTATATTGATCAGGTTGACTATAATTATACATAGGATAACATATTACATTTAATCCATTATTTTTAACATTTATTTTAACTGCATTATGTAAGTCCCATATTACATTTGTTTGTTTGAAATTATTTGTTCCTGTATTATATGAATAAACATATAACCAAAATTCTAAAGTTGATTCACATGTAATTGAAGAAGGAACTTTAATACCCTCCTCATTACCTTTTAAAATTGAAAAATCAATATATGGAACATATTCACAATAAGTTTTCCTTGTTGATTTATGTTTTCTTAACCAATATTGACCATATTTAATATTACATGAACATTGAAAAGAAGAGTTACCAGTACAACTTGTTTTACACACATTTGTATCACAATTTCCACAACCATTTATAGATAAATCAAAATAATAATTCACATCATCATTACATTTAGTCGAAATATATGGATTATAATCAATAGAATAATTTGGTGGTGTAGTACTTGTAAAATCATCTCTATTATAATAGTAATTTTTATCTCCATTTAATTTTACTTTATATACTAATAAATGTTCATCAATATTATTACTCATTATTTGACCGTAAATTCCTTGGATAAATTCATTATATACTTCTAAATTATAATATAAAACAATACAATCTCCTCCAAGAGTAAATGCATTAATTTTTATTCCTGTAGAAGGTATTGTAAAATCACTATTAGGTATAATATCAATATTATTAACACTCCATGTAAACATATGAGGAAAAAGTGTAGTATCTTTACTAATATAACTTGCAATACTAATATGAATCCATTTTCCATAATAATTTTTAAAATTAGTATCTATATATGGTGATGTGGTTCCTATTGTCATAATTAATGTATGATTTTTAATATCATATGCAATAAATGTATTTGTATTTATTTCAAAAATTCTTGGTTGTGCATATGTTGATGTTGATATTACTCCTAAAAATTTCATCCAAAAAGATATTGTATATTCTGTCAAAACATTAATTTCAGTACCAGTAGTTAATGATATTTCAAAAGGAGTCCTTACAAAATATTGTGTATCTTCAGAAACACATTCTTTTCCTATTAAAACTAAACCTTCCTTACATTCATAACATTCAGTAGAACTAGATGAAAAACATCTAGTACACTTTTCATGACAATTAATTTTTGCTATTTTTAAATCTTCTCCTATTGATTCGATATATATATTATTTTCTTCTTCTAAATACAAATCAATATTCATTTCATAATTATAGAATAGAAAATTATCATTTGAATCAAAATTAAGTGTACTTTTATGTGTTACTAAAATATTCTCTTGATTTACATAATCTATAATTTTATTTTTATCTATATATTTTATAGTTAATGGATAATAAATAATTAAACTTTTAGGATATTTATTTTCATTATATTCATAATATTTATTATTAAATG
>JAEEGK010029975.1_pt1 | contig 10817 bp, 9 predicted proteins | sample 8958771 | NCBI WGS metagenome assembly JAEEGK01 (sample SAMN16246547, study PRJNA631951) | gut metagenome | biome: gut microbiome; feature: rumen; material: SC-attached | host: Bos | place: Iran: Karaj | collected 2018-10 | reverse complement strand
ATATTAATATTTAAATTTTATAAAAATAATATTATAATAAAAATTGAATAAAAAAGTATATTTATTTATTAATTTATTTTTTTAAATTTAAAAAATTAATATTCTTTTTTATTATTATTTTCAAATATAAAAATAATTTTTAAATAATTTTTCTTATATATATTAATTTGATAATAAAAATTCTTTTATAATTTCATTTGGATTTTTTATATCATAAATTGATTTATATTTAAAATTAAATTTTTTATCTTTATCTATTAAATTTGCTCTAATTCCTTCTTTAAAATCTCCTTTAACCGCAGAAATTGGAAAACATTTTTCTTCTCTTATATAAGTTTCAAATATATTATTTAATTCATTTGATGTTTTATACATTTCAGTAAAAATTAAAATACTAATTGGACTAGCATTATTTAGTATTTTTAAAGTTTGAATAGCAAAATTTTTTTCAAATTCATTTCCATTATTTTTAATATTTTCTAATCTTTCAAATATACTATATATTGAATCAGGTTTAAATACTTTTATTATTATATCTTCATTTGGAAAATTATATTTTTTATTTTCGTCATATATTTCACCAAATTTTTTCAATTCATTTTGAATAATTTTTAAATTAACATTTTCATTTTCTTTACATAAATTAATTAATTTAATTTTGACTTTTTGTAAGTTTTCATTTATGATATAATTTGTTGCAATTCCTGTTAATAAACATTCTTTTCCTTTAATTCTATATCCAGTTAATGCACAATATAATCCAATTTCAATATTTTTTTTAAAAAATTGCCTAAAAAAATATGCTGCCCCAACATCAGGAAAATGTCCTATTAAACACTCTGGCATTGAAAATATTGTTGTTTCTGTGCAAATACGTATAGGACTATTTATTGAAATTCCTACACCTCCTCCCATAACATAACCTTTCCATTCTACTATTAGTATTGGATTCATAAAATATAATAAATGAATTAAAGTTAATATTCTTTTATATCTCAATTTAATCAAATCTATATTATTGTTTTTAATTGCATGATATATATCAACAATATTTCCACCTGAACAAAATTGATTACTATTTGAATTCAAATAAATTATTTTTGGAATTGAAGAATATTTATTAGGTGAATATTTAATTGGAATAAATTTATTAAAATTTAAATTTTTTTCATTAACATAAGCTGATACAATATTAATCATTGCTTCTTCCATTTCTGAATTTAAGGCATTATATACTTTTGGATTATTTAATATTATATTTCCAAAAGTATTATTATAAATATTATATAAAATATAAGAATTTTTAGAAGATTCAGATAAAATATTTTTATTATTAATATTAATCATTTTATATAATAATTATAATGAAATTATATTGTAATTAATTAATTATTAGGATTTTGTTAATATTCTTCTTAAAATTATTTATATTTTTAATTAAATAAAGAGTTTTCAATAATTTATAATATAAATGGGTCAAAACAATAGTAATATTATAAATAGTATTATTATTTTATTACTTTATTTATAATTATAGTTTCAAAAAATAATTTTGATTTTGAATATATAATAGGAAGAGGAGGTTTTGGAAAAGTTTGGAAAGTCAAATTAAAAAAAAATAAAAAAAAATATGCTTTAAAAATAATGAGTAAACTAAAAATAATTGATAAAAAAAGTGAATTAAATATAAAATCTGAAAAAGAATTTTTATCAAAATTACATCATCCTTTTATTGTAAATATGCATTATGCTTTTCAAGATTTTGAAAATTTATATTTAGTGATAGATTATTTAAGTGGTGGAGACTTAAGATATCATTTATGTAGAAAAAGAACATTTTCTGAAGAACAAACAAGTAAAAATATAAAATAATATATATAATTTAAATTATAGAATTTATTATTGCTTGTATTTTAACAAGTTTAGAATATATTCATAATTTTAATATAATTCATAGAGATATAAAACCAGAAAATTTAATTTTTGATGCAAAAGGCTATTTATATTTAACAGATTTTGGTATTGCAAAAGAGATTAAACATAATAATAGTAAAGAAACAAGTGGAACTGCAAGTTATATGGCTCCTGAAGTTTTAATAGGAAAAAATCATTCTTTTCCTGTTGATTTTTATGCAATCGGTGTAATATGTTATGAATGTATGTTAGGAAAAAGACCATATATTGGAAAAACAAGAAAAGAAATAAGAAATGAAGTATTAAAAAAACAAGCTTTTATATCTGAAGATATGAAACCAATTAATTGGAGCATTGAAAGTGTTTTTTTTATAAATAGTTTAATTCAAAGAAAAGTAAATAAAAGATTAGGAAATATTGATGGAATAACAGAAATTAAAAAACATAAATGGTTTGAAAATTACCAATGGGAACAATTAAAGAATAAAAATTTTATTGCTCCTTTCGTCCCAAAAAAAACAGATAATTTTGATAAAAAATATTGTGAAGAAGAAGAAAAAATAGGAGAAGAAACAAAGGAAAGATATGAAAATTATTTAAAAATTTCAGGTTTTGATAAAATATTTAAAGATTATTTTTATATTAATGATCCATTAAAGAATAAAATATTTAATTTGACAAAAAATAAAAATAGTTCATTTTATAAAATTAAAAATAATAATATAAATAGTATTGGAAAAAATTCAAAAAAAATAATCAGCAGAAATATTCAAAATTTTGATAAATTAAATAATTATAGTTTGAAATCAACTGATAATATAGGAATTAAATCTGAAAAAAATAGAGTTGTTAAATTATTTGATGCAAATTTTCAAACAAATTATAATATTTTGCCTTATAATATTTCTAATAGAAATATAAATGAATATAAAAAAATTAATTCAATAAATAATGAAAATATTGAAAATATAAGTTTAATAAAATATAATAGACACAAAAATAAAAGAACTTTAAATTTTAAAAATAAAAGAAATATTAAGTCATTATCTCCAAATTCATTCAAAAAAATAGAACATTTTGATTATATCAAAAAATTACCCTCTATTTTAACAAATCGTAATAAAATTAATATTAATCAAAATATTAATAATATTCAATATTTAAAATTAAAAACAAATTCTTTTAATTTAAATAATAATATTTATTAACAAAATTTTCTTATTCAAATTAATTTTTAAAATATTCTTATAAATAAAATCTATCATTATTAAAATTTTAATAAATTAAATGTAAATTATTTTTTTGATAATATTTATTCTTATAAAAATATTATTATAAATTCAAAATAAAATTTTAATAAATAGAGATAAATATTATTTTAATTTTTATTTGATAAATTAAATATAATTAAATATATTTAATTGAAAAATATGCAAGAAACAAATAATATTAATGATCCAATTATGATTTCAGGTTTATTTAGATATACAAAAACAAATTTTTTTTGTTGTTCAAAATTAGTTAATATTAATTTATTTATTACAAAAAAAAGATTTATATTAAAATTTGATGAATCAAAAAAAGAATTTTTAAATATTTCTAGAGATAAAATCATTTCTATAAACAAAAGACAATTAACAAAAGAAGATGTTTTTAAAATTTCTATTCATTATATTGCATCAAATGATATAGAAGATATTAAGGAAGTAAAAATTAAAACTCTATCAAGGATGGACACTGATAAATGGTTAGAAATTTTAATAAATGAAATAAAACCAAAAAAATACGAATTCAATTATGATAAAGAATTATATGAAGATTTATGTAAATCAACAGATTTTTTTAATACTAAAGAATTATATATTACTATGAGTCAGTTAGAATATATTTTAAGTAGAAGAAAATTTATAGAATTCTTTAATTTATATAAAAATAAATATAAAAAAAATAATAATTATATTGATAATATTGAAGATGATTATGATCATCCTTTAGATTTAAATGAATTAGGTATCAAAATTATAAATTAAATAAATTATTTTTTCTAAAATGTTTATGATTATTTTTTATAAATAAAATTATAATTATTGTTTTATAATTTAAGAAAAATAAATATTTTTATATATTATTATAATTTTTATATTGATGATCTGTGATATTTTAACATTTTTTTACTAATTTTTCTTACTTCTTCTGTTTGTTCTTCCTTTGATTCATATCTTCTATTAATTCAGTTATTTATTCAACTTTATATATATTTTTATGATAATCATCTAATTTTGTTGCTCAATCTAAATTATCTACAAATTTTTTTTTTATTTATTATTTGATTTTGGGATTATAATATCAATAAAAATTTCTAATCACTTTCATAAAAAATAGAACGAATTATAATTTTATAAATATAAATTTATAATTATAGGACGTTCAGATAAGGGTAACACCTGTAGATTAGATAATCATTATTATTTAAATATTTTTAAATTTTAATAATTTGGGTTTTAAATATATTCAAAAATTTATTATTATTAAATAAATTATAAATAATCATTATTTATCATTAATTTAAAATATAAGTTAAATATTTTATTAATTTAAATTATTATTCTTTTTTTCTTCATATTTCAATAATAAAAATATTTTTTTCTCAAACTTAATTTCAAATTTTCTCTTTTATTTCTTAAATTTTTTTTATTACAAAAAATTAATATTTATAATTTAAAAAAATATTTTATATAATTATTAATAAAAAAGAATAACTTAATTTAATAAAAAAATTAAATAAAATAAAAAATGAGCAAAAAAAATCAAAATATTTCGATTACAAGAAATTTAAAAATAGATGAAAATTCAAAAATGAATAAATATTCAGACATTCCTTTAAATTCAGTTACTCAAAAATTTATTAAAGAACCAATTACATTAGAAGCATTAGACAAAAAATTTAAACATATGAATGAAACATCTAAAAATAAAGAAAATGAAATTGAAGAAAATATTCCAAAAAAAAAATCTCGTAAAGCAGAGGAGAAAGCAATATTTTATGATATTTTTGTTAAACCTAAAGAAAATAAAATTAAAGAAATTATAGAAAAAAGAAATCAAAAAAAAAAAGATTTAGCAGTTACAATTCCACAAATTAAAAATAAAACTTACATTTCTAATAAAATTACTGCCGATGGAAAAATAGTTGGAATGAATCAAGCTACAAACACTCAAACTAATTTTAATTTTCCAGGTGCAAATGAAAAAATAGATGAAAAATTAAAGGAAAAGGCATTAAAAAAAAAAACTTTTAAAAACGATGAAATTTTAGAAGAAAATATTACAAAATCATTAGAAAATAAAAACATGGATATTCATATTTTAAATAATTTTTTACATGAAAAATATATTTTATCTAAATTTAGTCCAGACACTTCAAAAAAAAATTATTTCAATCAATTAATTCAAATTCGTCCTCCTGAAGGAATTAATGCAGTAGTTGCAAGTCCTTTGATGGATAGTAAAGGATGGGCTCCTTCAATTCCTTCTGTTAATATTGAAAAATTAAACACAAATTTAAAAGATTTAATGATTAGAGCAAAAGGAGGAATTAAAGCAGGAGACATTACAAAAGAAGCCCATATGGCATTTTATTTAGGTATTATGAATGAAGAAGAAAAAAAATATGAAAATGCATTAAAATTTTATAAAAAATATTTTTTATCTGCAAAATTATTACAAGATATTTATGGAACAGAATTAGCTTTAAATAGAATTGCTGTTTTATTTAGTAATATTTATGATTATAATCAAAGTATTTATTATAATGAAAAACATAAAGAAATTACTACTCATAATTTAAATGGTTTTGTTGCTTATTATAATTGCGGTGTTTGTTATAGAGTATTAGAAAATTTTGATGAGAGTATTAAAAATTTTGAAAAAGCTTTAAAAATAAGCGAAGAAGAAAATGATTTAGAATCTTATACTTTATGTTTAGCTCAATTAGCTATTAGTTATATTTTTATGGGAAATGTTGATGAGTTTATTGAATATTCACAAGAATTTTTTAATAAAAATAAAAGTTTAGGTCATGGTGAAATGGAATTAGAAATGGAAATTTTAAGTGGATTTATTTTAAATTTTTGTGGCAAATTAGATAATTCAAAAGAATTTTATGAAAAAGGGTATAATAAATCAAAGGATGTTGGTAATGAAAGATATAAAGCAATTTCTTTATGTAATATGGGAATAATCGAAGCTGATAAAGATATTGAAAGTTTCATTGAAAATTTAAATAAAGAACAAGAAGAATATATAAAAAATAATGAAATTGAAGATAAAGAAGATTTTAATAGTCAAAATGACCAACAATCAGGAAATATTGATAATGAAAGTCAAGAAAATGAAGTAGAAAAAAATGAAGAATAAAATATTTATATAATAATAATAATAATATTTTAAAATTTATTAAATAAAATATATAATATTAATAATATATTTTTATTTAATATAAATTTATTTTTTTATATTTATATTTTATTTAAATTTAAAATATCAATTTGTAACAAACTAGTAATATAATATTATGATAACTTAAATTTAATTTATGTTTATTAAAAACTTATTTATTTGTTCTTTCGATTTGATATAAAAATTGTTCTTAAATTTCTTTAATATAAATCAAAGAACATAATAATACCACAGTTGTTAATCAAAAAATATCCAATTAAAACATTTATTATACAAACATTATTCTCCTAATCTATTATTTAAAATTTCCAATGAATTTGTATATGTGAGTTCTTCAATATATTTTTTAAATCTGAATATTATTTTATTTATATGATTTTGATATTAATGAAAAAAATTTTTAATAAAAATTAATTATATTATTTTTTTAATATTTATTTTATTAATGGGTTTTAATAAATTTATTTTTTGTGTTAATTCGAATGAATAAATTATATAAATAATCTAAAAAACATTTGAAATTTTATATAAATTAAATTATTATTATTATTAAAAATTTAAATTAAATAAAAAATGTATTTATATTATATTAATAATTATTTATAAAATTAGAATCTAATTCATTATTATTATTACTATTAAAAAAATTATTATTCATTTCATTTCCAATAGTAATATTATTACTTTCTAATTTATTGTAATTTAAATTAAATAAATCTTTCCATGAATATTTTCCTTTATAATCTTCAAATAAATAATATAATAATAATCCTTTAAAAATTACTTCTAAAATTGCTATAAAATAAATAAAACCATGTAAAATTTTTAATGAATTCCAATATTCAGAAATTTTAATATTAGTTTCAGCATTTTTTGAATGGACCCAAGCTGAACTAAAAGCAATTAGCCAAATAATATCAGCAATTATTAATAATGTTAATAAATGAATAATTATTTTTGAACAAATTTGAGGATAAGAATTATAAAAATTTGAAAATATCATTAATATTAATAAAGAAAATACAACATTATAATCATTTCTAGCTAAACAAGAACATATTGATAATCCCTTAATATTATTATATATATATTATTTTACTCCTAAAATATAAATTGAATTTCTGGAAATTTTATAAACTGTGCTCATTGAACTCATTTTTTAATATATATTAATATATATTATTTTAAATTTAATTATCATTTTTTATATTTTATAATAAATAATATTATTACTATAATAAAAAATGGAATTCAATGGAAATAATAATTTTTTAGAAGATAATAAAAATATTTTAAATAAATTCGAAAATAAATATTTTAATAATTTTTTAGGTGAATTTTATAATAATAAAGAAAATAATTTTTCTTCAAATATCGAAACAAATAATAATTCCCATCAAATACAAAACCAAAATTCATCTCATCATAAATTAAATTTAAAAATTTTCATATGTTTTTGTGGAAAAACATATAAATCAAAAGAAAATATAATATTACATATTAAAAATATTCATTTAGATGAAAAGCCATATTCATGTGAATTTTGCCATACAGGTTTCTCACATAGAAATGGAAAAAATTATCATATGAGAAAATTTCATACTAAATTTTTACCTTATATTTGTAAATTTAATCAATGTAAAATAATTTTATAATATTTTTAATTTATTTTTAGATTGTAAAGAAGCTTTTCCTTTAAAATCATCTTTAATTTATCATATTAAACATAAACATTTAAAATAATTATATAAATAAATGTATTAAATAAATGTTTTAATTATATTTATATTGTAATCAAATAATTATTTATTAATTAATTAAGAATAATTGCTTAAATTAAATAATAATATTTATATACATTTATTATTTATATCAACAAATTTATTTTCTATTTTAATATTATAAATTTTCTTTTGTTGAATAACTAAATCCATCAAATAGTTCGTTATTATTAAATAAACTCATTTTATTATTATCAAATGTTTCAATCTTTTCTGTAGTAAATTCTTTATCAAAATATTTCAAATCCATATCGTCTCTAATTTTTGGAATAAAAGGTGGTTTTACTTTTTTGTCAATTACCTTATCAAAATCAACCTCTGAAAAAAACGCATGTGATTTTACTTCATTAGCTCCATTAAATCCAATTCTTTTTTTAGGATTAGTAACAGTTAATTTTAATATTAAATCTTTAGCAAATTTTGGAACATAATCAGGAATTTTTAAAGGAGATGAATATAAATCTTTATTAATTTTTCCTTTATTATGTTTATAAGGATGATAACCACAAAACATTTCAAATATTATCACACCAAATGAAAACCAATCACATGTTTTATCATATCCTTTTTCTAAAATTATTTCAGGTGCTAAATATTCAGGTGTTCCACAAATTGTATATGTTTTTTCTGATGGTTCTGTTAATAATTTACTTAATCCAAAATCTGCTAATTTTATATGTCCATCTTTTGCTATTAAAATATTTTCTGGCTTTAAATCTCTATAAATTAAATTTTGACTATGCATGTATTCAATTGCTAATAATATTTCACTCATATAAAAACGAACATCTTTTTCTTTATATTTTGAATTATGTAATAAATGAAAAAAAAGTTCGCCTCCTTGCATAAATTCAGTTACTAAATATAATTTTTTTTCATCTTGAAATGCAAAATGTAATTTTACAATAAAAGGATGATTTAATTTTTCTAATACATACCTTTCAGTTTTTGTATGATCAATTTGTTTTCTTTTTATAATTATTTTTTTTTTTAATACTTTTAATGCAAATAATTCATTTGTTTTCAAAAATTTTACCAAAATTACTTTTCCAAATGCTCCTCTTCCTAAAACTTTTAATTTTAGAAAATCTTGTAATGTAATTTTTGATTCTTTATTTTCTTCTAAAATATTTTCACCTAAGCTTTTAAAATTTTGACTCATTTTTTTTTCTATGTTTTTTTTTGGAATTTCTGGTTTGTTTATATTTGGTATTTTTTCTAAAGCTGTTGATGATGAACGTTTACAACAACAAATTCCCATAATAATAATTTAATAATTATTAATATTTAAATATTAATTAATTAATAAAAGGTAATTTAAATTTAAAAATTAGATAAATAAATTTGTAAATATATATTTCTCTTTATTTTATTTTTTCTTTAAAAAATTAGAAAAAACACAAATGTTTAAATAAAAATCAAATGATAATTTAAAATATTTCTAAATAATACATTTTAATAAAAAGAAAAATTAATTATAATTAATTAAATTAGTTAATTTAATTAATTAAAAAATGGGATGTTGTGGAATCACACATGATCTTAGTTCAGATTTAATAAATATTCCATTAAATTATAATATAAAAATATTAGAAGAAATTCCTCCAAATTCAAATAATTTAAAAAATAAAGTTTATTATATAATGCAATCATTTGAAAATATAAGAGAACAAATTGTAGATTTTTTTGATATTTTAATATATAAAACAGGTGCATGTTGTTTTACTTTTCCAACAATAATTCATGTATTACATAGTATTTGGTATAAAATGTCTTATGATTTAAATGGGAAAATTGAAAATGCAAATATTAAATATATTGAAGATAGTCCTTATATGGAATTAAGTTTTAAAAATTTAAAAAATTCTACTATAAGTAATATAGGTCTTTTGTTTGATTATATTAATAATTTAAGAAATTTAAGATTGGCTTTAAAAAATCTTGATTCGAATATTGCTGAATTAATTTATTTTATTAAAGAAAACAATGAACATAATGAAATGAGTAAATATGAAATTCAACAAGCAGTAAATATGTTTCCTGAATTGGTATCATTTTATAATACAACTTTAAAAAGATATAAACATGAAATATTTTTATTTAATGTAAAAAGAATTGATTATTGTTATAGAATTAATTTAATAGGTGCTGAAGGATTTAAACAATATGAATATATATGTGATGATGTATATAAATTAATATTTCTTTATAAAGAAATTAGTAAAAAATATCCAGATGAACTTTTTTATGAATCATTATTTAATTCTGAAAAAATAGGGAAAAAAATTATGGAAGAAAGAATAAATTCGAAAAGACAAAGAAAAAAAGATTTTAAAATTAAAAGTATTTTTGATTTTGATAATAATTATGAAAATTTAAAATTATTAACAGAATAAAATAATTTTTTTAATATAAATTTGAATTAAAAATTGAAAATAAGAATTTTTTATATATAAATTTCTATATTGTAAAAATAAATTTATTATGAATTGATTCATAAATATAATATAATCAAAATTACAAAAATATAATATTTAATATATATAAATTTATTATAAATAATTTATTTTATATATTGAATATTTTATTTATTTTTTATAATTAATAATTTGATTTATTATTTTTATTATATTGTTAATGGGGATTGGGGATTGGGGATTGGGG
>JAEEGK010029972.1_pt1 | contig 10818 bp, 8 predicted proteins | sample 8958771 | NCBI WGS metagenome assembly JAEEGK01 (sample SAMN16246547, study PRJNA631951) | gut metagenome | biome: gut microbiome; feature: rumen; material: SC-attached | host: Bos | place: Iran: Karaj | collected 2018-10 | reverse complement strand
TAAAAACCCAAAGTCTTTATAAATAAAAAAAAAAATAAATAAAAAAAAAAATAAATTAAAAAATTAATAAAAAAATAAAAAAAAAACTTAATTTTATTTAAATTAGATACAAAATGGAATTAGTAGAAATGGAATATGAATATGAAGGTTTAAAGGGAGGTGCAGGTCCTTCTGAAATTCCAGATCATTTAAGAGAATTAGCTCAAAAATATAGAACTAATAAAATGATTTGTAGAAAATGTTATGCTAGATTACCATTAGGTGCTCATAATTGTAGAAAAAGAAAATGTGGCCATTGTGCTAATATTAGACCTAAGAAAAAGATAAAAGAAAAGGAAAAAGGAAAATAAATACTTTTATTATTTTTTTTATAACATCAATATTAAAATATTTTAAATTTGAAATTGTGGTTTTTTAAAAATTTTTTTTTTAGTATTTTTTTTAATTTTTTTTAAAATTCTTTTTTTTTATTATTTATTAAATAAATAAATGTATTATTTTTTTAAATTTTGGGTTTTTTTATTTGTTTTTTGTTATTGTGATAAAGATAAAAAAAAGATATTAAAACCTTTTAATGAAATATTATTAAATTATGCTAAAAAAAGAAATATTGAATTTTCAAATAAAATAAAAATAAATTTCACATCTATTAATTATAAATCATTTTATTCAATTGAAGACATTTCAATAAATGAAACAATATTAAAAGTTCCTTTAAAAAGTATATTAACAGCAGAATTAATAAAAAATAATTCTCCAGAATTTTTATTAAATATATATTCAGATATGAAAAATAAATCATCACCTTCAAATAAAATATTTAGAACAAAAACAGTAAGAGAACAAGTTTTCATAAGTTTAAATTTAGAATATGCAATAACACATAAAAAAAAAAGTAAAATATATAAATTATTTAAACCATACTTTCAAACATTTGAAAATAATTTGGATTATTTTCCTTTATTATATGGTGAAGGTGAATTAAATATATTAAATTATACTGATTTTGGTTCAAAAGTAATTCAAGGAAAAATTACAATGAATGAAGAATTTAAATATATTAATAAAAATTATTCATATGAATCAATAATTTTTGATGATTATATTAAATATAGAGTTTTAACAGTATCAAAATCATATAATTTAAATGGTAATTCTAGTCTTGTTCCTTTTGCTGATTTTTTTCCTTTAGAATTTAATAAAGAATTATATAATGTTATTTGGGAATTTGATAATAAAACTAATTTTTTTATAATTAAAGCAACTAGAGATATTAAAAAAGGAGAAATTTTAAAAATGAAAATTTTTACTTCTCCAAATTCACGTTATTTATTATTTTATGGAATTACTTTTGATAATAATTCATATATTGAACCTTATAATATTAAATATCTTCATCATAAATTAAAAAATAAAATGCAATATAATAATACATTTTTAAATCCAAATTTAGATTCTTTTGATTTGTCAAAAGAAAGTTTTATAGGTGATACTATGGAAGAATATAGAAATATGGGAATATTTTTTAATATGCCTAATACTGATGATACTGGTTATATTTTAATGTTAAAAAATTTAAAATATTATTTAGAAGATTATAATAAAGTTTCTGATAGTGATTATTATAAAAAAATTATTTTAGATACTAATAGAATTAATATTAAAAGAATTGTTGATTTAGAAAAATTATTATTACAAAATAGAATTAGATTATTACAAGAAATTGTTGATGATAGAATGAAAAATAAAAAAAAAACTGATTTATAAAATAAGTAAATAATAAATAACTAAATTATTTAATTAAATATGATTTTTAAATAATTAATTTCAATAACGAAAAGTTTTAAATATGAAAAAATTAGCATTACATATAAATAAAAGTTATTTAAATGATAAACATGATCTGGATATAATGAATAAATATATTAAATCATATCCTAAATATGAAAAAAATTCTTTTCATGTATGGAGAGTAAAAAAAAAAGATGAAAGAATAAGGTCAGAACAAGAAGAATTATATGAGTTAAAAGAAATAGAAAAAAGATTTATTTCTATATTAAGACAAACAAAAGGAAATGGATTTAATAAAAAATATATTAATTCATTATCTAATTTATTATATCAAAACACAAAAAAAAATTATGCTTACAAAAGATTAAAATTAATAGAATCAAATAATCAAAATTCATTTAGTAAAAATAATAATTTTCTTATAACAAGACAAAAAATTAAACCTTTAGATTTAATTAATAAAAGGTTAAATAATCAAAAATATATTCCAATTAATTATATAAAAGCCAACTCAACTAAAAATATTTTTAAAAATATAAAGTTTTCAAAAAAAAATAATAATTATCATTCATATACAAATATAAAGAGAAAAATTTATTTTTCACCAGATGATATTCAAATAAAAGAACCAGATGAAATAGATAATTCTGAAGAAACTAAAATATCTTTTTTTGAAGTAAATAATACAAAAAATAATGGATTTTATTCACCAAAAGTTTTAAAACTTCAAAAAAAAATAAAATTAAATTTAAATAATAATAATAATGAAAATATTGTTAATAATTCAGAAAGAGTTTCTGAACCTTTTAGAAAAGAATTTTTTAGGAATTTATTTAATAAAATGAAAAAAGAAAAAAGGATTTTTGAGTATAAAAAATATAGTGATTAATAATTATTCTATTTTTAATTATATGTATAATAAAATATAAATAATTTTCAATATAAATAAATTTTACATTAAAAAATCTTATAATTAAAAAATGAATATAATAATTTAATAAAAAATTTTGTCTTTAAGCAATTTATGAAATTAACACAAAAAGAAACAAATATAAATAATAATACATTAGCAAAATTATCAACAAATAATGATAGTAGAATTGTAAAAAAAGCAAAAATATGGAAGACTCAAATATTAAATCTAAATACAGTAAATAATAATTTCAAAATAAAAGAAAAAAAAAAAGTTGGTGAAATAATGAGACATTTAATGTCATTTGGTTATTCAATGGAAAGTATTGAATATATATACTTAAGATATAAATTTGATACTTTAGAAAAAGCACTTTTTTTATTATCAAAAGATCCAGAAACAAATATATATAATCATCATTTTTTATCAATATCAAAATATCAAAAAATATATGGTAATATTCACACAGATATACCAAATAATGAATTATCTCATTATTGTATTATATGTAAAGATTTAGATAAATTTCATAAAAAAGATAAATTTTTGAATTCTCCAAAAAAAGTAAATTATCAAATTAATTTAACAGACTTTCCTCTTTTAACAAAAAGTGATATAGTATATGATGATGATTTAATAAATATGTTAAATAAAAAAGATTATAATAAAGAAGATTTAGAATCAATGACTTTAAATAAATCAAAATATAATAATAGAATATATAAAACATATATTAAAGTAAATACAAAATTATTAGAAAACATAGAAAAAAATTTCCAAACTAAAAAGGATTTATGTTTAATATGTTATACAACAGAATTAAATGAAAAAAACTCATTTAAATCACCATGTGGTCATATATTTTGTAAACAATGTTATTTTCATTATATAAAAGATAAAATAGAAAATGGAGTAATAAAAATAAAATGTTTAATGGCAGGTTGTATTAACATTTTAGAAGATGAAATAATAAAAAAATTTACGACTCAAAATTTATATAGAAAATATTTAAAATTTAAAAAAAATAAATTATATGAAGAAAATTTAAAAAAAGGATTAATTCCTTGTGTTCATCCAGATTGTGAAGAATGGATAAAATATAAAGAAGGAGATGATATAAATGTAAAATGTAAAAAGGGACATTCATTTTGTGCAAAATGTAAAAATAAACAACATAAAGGAAGAAGGTGTATTTTATATGATAGAAATGTAATAAATTTAGATTCGAGAATTAAACCTTGTCCAAATTGTAATTATTTAATAGAAAAAATAACATCTTGTAATAAAATAAATTGTAATGTTTGTAATTTTGTTTTTTGTTGGCTTTGTTTAAATGAATGTGGAAAATTTCATTATTATATATTTAATATAAGAGGATGTCCAGGAATGAAATTTTCAGATCCAAAGACTAGTAAAATTTTAAATAATAATTGTTTTCAATGTATTTGGATGAGTTTTTCTTTTTTGTTTACTATTATTTTTTTACTTATTTTATTTGGTCTTTATATTTTTTTTGGTGCAAGTTATGAATTAATTAAATTTTATGATAGTAAAAAAGATCAAAGTGATGATGATAATTATAATGAAAGTAATTTATCTTTTGATGTTAATGTTGTTAGAAATCATAGAATTCATATTAGAGATATTGAAAGACAAATTGAAATTAAAAAAAAAAATAATTGTAAGGAGTGTTTTATTTATTTTTTATTGTTTATTCTTGGACTTTTAATTCAACCCTTTTTTCTTATTTATAAACTTTTGAAAAGTTTAATGGAATGTTATAGAAGATTTGGATGTTGGTTTTTTATGATGGGGAATTATTAATTAATAATAAATATTTATTTTATTTTTAAGTGTAAATATATAAATAATTTTGAATTTAGAATTAAAAAATTTTTTGTTTCGTCTGAAAAAAAATGAATATAAAAAAAAAGGTAAAAATGTTATAATATTAATAAAAGATTTTGATATATGTAAAAAATAAATTAAATTTATTAGTGAATAGGAAAAAAAATAATAAAATAATTATAAAAAAATAATAAATATTAAATATAAATAATAGACATAAATTGTTGATTTATTCATTTAAAAATTTTAAATATTTTTTATTAATAATAGTCTGATTAATTAATAAAAAAATTAAAAAATGAAAAATGAAAAAATATTTTATTTTTTAATAATTATCATTATTATTATTAAATTATTTTTTTTTATTTAATTTATAATTTTTATATCTAATTGAATTCATATATTAATTTTTTATCATTTAATTAATTATTATTTAAATTTATTTAATTATTCAATAGAATATTTAAATATGACTATAAAATAGCTTTAAATAACCTAATTATTTATAATTTAAAGATTCTAAATAATTTAATTTAATTAATGAGCTATTTAGATTTAAAAAATGAAATAGAGTATTTAAAGTCCCAAAATAATGGATATAAACATAGAATACAAAAATACCAAGATATTGACAATGAATTCAGAGTACTTAAAAATTCAATGGAAATATTAAAACCACAATTAGAAGCATTTGAAAAAGAAAATAAGAGAGAAATAGATAGTACTATTTCAACATTTAGTAATTATAAGCAATTAATTAAAAAAGCTAAAGATAGATTAAGTCAAGCAAATTCTCAAAGAAATGAAGATATTTTTAATAGAATGAATTTAGATAAACAAAAAATAAGTTCTTATATTCCATTAATTGATGATCAATATAAAAGTTTATTAGATGATATAATGAAAAAAATTCTAAATTTAAATATTATTATAAAAGCTGATTCCAAAGAAAAAAAAAAAGAATTAAATTATGAAGAATTAAAACTAAGATTATTAGAATTAAAGGATTTAAAACAAAAAATAATAAATTTGTTTAATGAAATTCATGAAATAAATGTTGTAGCAAAAGATGCTTTAACTAAAGAATATGATCATTTAGATTGGGAAATTAATGTTTTTAATTTTTTAATGATAGAAGTAAAAAGAATTGGTCATTTTGTTCCATCAAAAGAATTATTTAATCCTAAATTATTAGCACAATTAGGAATGTTAAATAATGACAATAATAATTTTACTACTATAACAATTTTACAAAATATAGATTTTAATTTAAAACAAAGACAAGAAGAAATTAGACCTTTAATTGAAAAAATAAAAAAAATTTCTAAAAAAGTATTACTTGCTCAAAAAAATATAATGAAAATAATTGATAATTTGATTCAAGGATTTTCTTCAATAATTTCACTTGAAGAAACAAAAGGAAAAAATAACAATTTAATTGAAGAAATATTTAATGAAGCAAAAAATACAATTTCATCACAATCTCAATCACTTTCTGATTTAATAAATAATGATTTTGAGAAAGAAATTGAACAAATGAAATCAAAAATTGAAGAAGAAATAGAAAGAACTAAAAATAAAAATAAAATAGCAAATGATGAATTTAAAAAAAGATGGAATGTTTTATTAAAATCAAAATGTGATGAAATAGCAAAAAAATTTAAAGAAGAAGCATCAATATATTTTAGTAATAAAAAGGATAAATATATTAAAGATATAGATAAAATAGTAGATACATTTTCAAAAAATACAAAAAAATATATTCCAAAATCATTATTAGGTTGTACAGATGAAATAAATGAGGCAAGAGAGAAATATAAAAAATTTAAAAAATTAAAAAACCTATTTTTATTAATTAAAGACGATGGACCTATTCATCAAAAAATATCAGAATTAAATTTTCAAGGATATAGAGTTGAAAATGATTGTTTTGTAAAAACTACAAAATCTTTAATTCAGTTTATTATGGATAATATATATCTTCAAAATGTTCTTCCATTTGAAGCTTTGTCAATTTGTCTTATTTATCCAATTAAAATTGAAGAACTGGATAATGCAAAAATAGAACATTTATTTACATTATTTAATCTTTCACTTGAACTTGAAATTGGATTATGTATTTTATTTACGAATGAAAATTTAAAAGATTCTGATTATTTTGAAAAAAAAAATGAATTAACTACTAATTTTAAAACAAGAATTAATGAACCAGAAAAAAAGAAATATTTCCAAAATATAGAAGATTTATTTATAACAAATTTTGATGATTTAAGTTATAATTTAGGTAAATTTTTAGATTATATTTATGTAATAAAAAGAGATTATTGTTTAACATTAGAATTAGATAAAATAGAAGAAGAATATTTTGGTAAAATGTATCATGTTTATCATACAAGAACAAGAAAACTTCCAACTGATTCAATCAACAATGCAGAAAAAGAAGTACAAGCAAGAAATAGATTAGCAAATGCAATTTTTGAATTTTCAATGGAATCAATAACACTTCAACAAAAAATAGAAATAAATGGAAATGATAATCAAAAAATTAGTCAATTTATATCTAAATTTTTAGATAAATTATATACTGATTATTTAAAACAAGATTGTGAAGCTTGTCTTAAAATTTTGGGAGTGAAAATGGTTAATTTATTATTTATTGAAAGAGAAAATATAAGATCTCAAATTGATTTAGAATTTGATAGTGATTTATGTTTAGAAGATTTAGAAATTGAAGAAATTAAAAGACAAATTGATGTTGAAATTATGAATATAATTGTAAAAAATTATTTACTTATTTGTGAAAGAGAAGGTGGAAAAATTATGTGGATTATTTTTTATGATGAATATTGTGCAGTTTTTTATAAATATTTTCAAAAAGGATTTGAAATGCCAAAAGATTTTAATCAATTTTTCAGAGAATATGAAGAAGAAATGGAAATGAAAGAAAATAAATTATAGAATTTTAAAAATATAAAATTATTAATTATTAATTATTAACTATTAATTGTTATAATTTATATTTTAAATTTCTTTTTATTATTTTTTAATAATTTTAATGTTATTTCATAATTGTATAAATTTTTCATATAATTTTCTTTTTTATTATTAAAATTACTTAATGAGAGATTTTGAAAAGAAAAATAATTTGGTTTTTTAATAAATCTATTTCTATAAGTTAAATTTTGATCTCCTTTTAATTCAATAATTTGATGTTGTATATTTGAATTTAATAATATATTTCCTACATTATAATTATTAATTTTATTTCTTTCTTCAGAATGATAATTTTTTCTTTTTACTTTTTTTATTTTTGGAATAAAAATTGATTTATTAAATTGTTGAATAGGAAAATATCCATTATTTATTTTATCAGAACTTTTCATTTTCATATAAAAAATTTCACTGTTAATATTAGAATCTTTATTATCAATATTTGATTCATTATATACATAATTTGTTTCAGTCATTATTTTATTTATGAAATTTTTTCTTATTTGAATTTTTTTAGATGAATTATATTTTATTTCATTATTATTATTTCTAGTTTTCTTATTTTTATTAAATTCATTTTCTTTTAAATGAAAAAATAAATGTGATATTATATTTGGATTTATTCTTAGTTTTTCTTTTTTATTTGAATTATCTATTGTATTAAATTTATTTTTCATAAAATTTTAAATTATAATATATTTATTTAAAATAAATAAATTTAAAAAATATATTTAACTTTAATAAAATTTATTTATTTAATTCACTTTGTTTATATTTTCTATTACATAAAGGACAACAAAAAACATCATTTTTACTTTTTATAATTTTTTTAATACAATTAATACAAACTGCACTTTCACAAGGTAAAGTAATTATATCATTTTTATTGTTTTTTATTTCTTTACAATTAACACAAACCATTGACATTATACTCATTTTAAAACTGCCTTTTTGTAAATTATTTTGTGCACTTTGTAAAATATTAAATATTTCATCAAATGAATATTCTTTTCCATTTATTGTAATAATTAATTCATTTAAATGATATTCAGAATTTACTTTAAAGTTTTTAATAAAATTAATATATTGATTTAAACAATCATTAGTTAAAATTTTTTGAATACATTTTTGACATAATTGAGTTTTATTTATTGGATTATTTAAAAAATCTGAAGGTTTATTACATTTTAAACATATTTTTTCATTATTATTTATTGGATTTTTATTTTGTGATATTGTTGATTGTGCCATTTTTTTTTCTGGTTCAATTTTTTCTTGTTTCACATTTAACATTTCAGTTTTAAATTGACCAGTTTTTGATATTGGATAATATTTTTCATAATCTAAATAACTATCTAAATAATTTTTATATTCTTCATAATAAAGGAATGTATATAATAATTCATAATGTGCTTTTTTATTTATAATTGTTATAGGTTTATTTAAATTAAAATTAGGCTCTCCTTCATAATTAAAAATTTGAATTTCACCATCAAACATATAAATATATAATTCAATTCCAAAAATATAAGGAGTTAAATAAATTACAATTTTTTCAGCATCAGAATATAATTTAAGTAAATATTTTTGATAGAATTGTTCAAATAAAAAATTACCATCTTTTTCATATATTTCAGGTAATAAATTTCCAATTAAAATATCAAAATTTTCTGAAAACATTTTCAATTCATTATCTTGAATATATCTATATAAAGTATATCTATAATACCAAATTAAACCTAAATCAAAATGTTTACATGAATTCATAGAATAAATAAAAATTTTATAAGCTTCATTAATTTTATTATCAAGTAATTTAAAATAAATACAAATTAGAATTTTAATACATAAATTATGTTTAATACTTTCAGTAGAATTTATTTTTAAATATTTTTCATTTTCAGGTTTATTATAACATTGAACAACATCTAAAATAATTCCTTTCAAAATATCAATTTTATTATTAAAAATAATAATTTCAAATAATTGAATAAGAACAGATCTATAAAAACAATTACCATCACCTTTAATTTTTCTATAATATTTTATTTCTTGTAACATTTTTTGTTTTTCATTTATTTCATTTAAAAAACTAATATTATATGAAAATGAACCTTCAATTAAATCATTTATATCTTTTAAAGGACCAACTGAATGAGAATAAGTATATTGATTTGTTAACATTCTTAATTTTAAAATATAATCAGTTAAATTATTTATTGTTGTTTTATCATATTTTTCTAATATGTTTGATTTAAAAATTTTATCATCTAAAATAGATAATTTTCTTGTTTGAAGAAATGCTGGTTGAATATCTTTCATTGTAATACATGAATCAGATATTTTCTTTTTTGGTATTTGATTAAGTATATGTAATGATTTTAAGCGTTTTATACTTTTATCACTTTTTCTTATGTTTTTTTCTAATATGGTTTCACTTGCTTCTTTTTCTAATGTAATATGATTCAAATCTGTGAATGTTTTAGTTGAATCATTTTTAACAATTGGTTGTAATATTGAAGTAAAATCTTTTTCATATGAATTTCTTCTTTTTGTTTTCATTTTTTTAATTATATAATTATAATAATATTATATATACAAAATCAAATTTGATCTATTTTTATTTATAATAAAGGGAATAATTTTATTAAGTGAAAAATTAATTAAATTTATATAAATTAATATTTTATTAATATTTAATTTTTTCAAAAACTAAATTTGATTTAATAAACAAAAATATGAGATTAAAATAAATTTATAAAAATAATAATGATAAAAATATAATATTTATTAAACTCATTTTAATATATTTAGAAATACAATCAATACTAACATCATCATAATCTAATTTTGATTCTTCAGCAATAATTTGTTGTTCAATTAAAGTTGCATTTTTTTCAAAAGAAATACATTCAATTTTCCTATGTGCTTCTTTTAAATATGAATGATAACAACAAAATTTCTTATCACTAATTTTTATATCTGTACAATTTTTAACTGACATTGGAACTACAGCTTTACAACTTTCTTCAGAAGCATTAACATAAACAAAAAAAAAAAACCAAAAATAGAATAAATTTTTCATCACACTAATTTAATTAATTTTTAATAATTAAACTCCCTCTAAATAAAAATAAAAAAAAAAATAAAAAAAATAAAAAATAAAAATAAATAAAAAAATTATTAAAAAAAAATTAAAAAAAAAAAATTCAAATTAAAAAACAATAAAAAAAAAAAAGCAAAAAAAAAAATAAAAAAAAGAAAAAAAAACGTGA
>JAEEGK010029969.1_pt1 | contig 10820 bp, 9 predicted proteins | sample 8958771 | NCBI WGS metagenome assembly JAEEGK01 (sample SAMN16246547, study PRJNA631951) | gut metagenome | biome: gut microbiome; feature: rumen; material: SC-attached | host: Bos | place: Iran: Karaj | collected 2018-10 | reverse complement strand
GGAACGCTGTATGTAATAGTCAATCTGGTTCTGCTTGTGTTTTCCCTGATTCTGGATAAAACCAAGATTGGCCTTGCAACTTTTATCAATCTTTTTCTGCTCGGATATATTGCGGAATATTCCCAGATGCTGTTTGCGATGATCTTTCCAGAACCATCCCTTTTTCTGAAGATTGTGCTGCTGGCTGCAGCCGTTGTCATCATGTGCCTTGCCTCTGCTTTCTATTTCACAGCAAAACTGGGCGTTTCCACCTACGATGCAGTGACGCTGATCTGGTCTGAAAAGCAGAGCAAGATTCCATTTTCCCTGTGCAGGATTATTGGGGATCTCGTCTGTGTCATTTTGGGGACGCTGCTCTGTTTAACAGCAGGGTTCTCTGTCAGCCGGATTTTAGGGGTTGTCGGTATCGGGACGATTATTACAGCATTCTTTATGGGACCGCTGATTTCTTTCTTCAACAAGAACATGGCGGAACCGTTTCTCTACGGAAAATCAAAATAGTTTGTCACATCACGAAAAGAACAGGAGAGCAGCTGCTCTCCTGTTTTCATTTCATATTACGAAAGCATCAGGATACCGTATGTTATCAGAAACTCTCCGAGTAGATACGTCAGCATAACGGTAAAGTGCTTTCTGAAAATGAGTTCTTTATTTTCATGATAGCGGACAAGAAAAAGCGTGCAGTCAGAAATATAAAAAAGTACTGCCCCGATATAAGCTGTCAATGCACCCGCACTGCGGCTGGAACACAGCTGCATCAGGGCAAAGATATTCATGGTGCTGTTGCACAGCAGATAAAAATACATGGGAAACAGCATTGCTTTCGGCGTATTCTCTTTCAGAGAAAAAATAATCTTCAAAGCGATGCCATAATACAGCAGAGCAAGAGGAACAATCAGCAGCCACGGCTGATGAAAGAGGTCGATTCTGTTCAGATAAACCAGGATAAAGAAGAAATGCGAAAACATGAAAGCGATGCCGCCGGCAGCAAACCATTTGTGCCCTTTTGGAATCAGCAGGACATCGCCCAGCCAGCTTGTCAGAAGGGCCAGTGCCAGCAACAGCCTGATCTGAGGGGCTGATACAAAATAATACAGCAGCAGAAAGATCAGCAGGAACGGCTTCGTCCAGGCACGCATGCTGCGGTTATCCTGCCAGGATGCAATGAGGTGAAGTGCACTGAACAGAATAAACAGAATCAGAAACAGTGTTTTCATCTGCACAGCCTTCTTTCTGACTAATCTGAGAAGCGCTCACGCGCATGGAAGGACTTGCAGATTGTCGCGTAGTCTCCGAAGACGGTAAGCTTGTCACCCACCTCAAATACCGTATCTGCTCCGGCGGGCTCTGCTTTTTTTCCACGGTGCTCCACGAGCATAACCAGTATCCCGGTTTCTGCTTTCAGACCCATTTGAGCCAGAGGCACACCACGGAACTCCTCCGGGATGTGATTAATATTCAGAAGTGCAATGGAACCTGTACCAATATAATCCAGAAGAAGAATGGAATTGAAGGAATCCCTCTCCCTGACAATTCGTCCGGCAACGCGCTGCAGAAAAGCATCACCCCAGGCGTGTACGCTTGGCACACGCATAAAAACGAAGATAACCGATACAGCGCCAAGCGGAATAAGAATGCCGAAATAGTAGTGCTCCGCCTGGGTGAGTTTGAGGGAAAGAAATACATTGATGAACGCTGAAACAACCGTGATATTGAAAACATAGCCAAACAGCATAGTGTACCGCGCCAGCCTGCGCCGGGGCTTGTTTGAGAGAACCATTTCACTCTCCCGCGTAGTGTAACCGCAGCCCGTCAGGAGAGAGATGACCTGGAAACGTGCTTTCTCTTCAGGAAGCCCTGTAAACCGGAAGAGAATAGTAAACAGTTCCGTGATAATCCAATATACAAGAATGATGATAGAAAACAGGAACAAGGCCATGTATGCGTTCATACAGGTGCTTTCTCCTTCTGATAATTACTCTGATTTTATGATTTCCGCAAACTCATGGCGATGATTTTTTCGCAAAGATCGGCAAAGGAAATGCCTGCTTCCCTTGCTTCCATGACGAGGTGGGCATCCTGATACAGCTGGGGAAGAGAATCACATTCGAGGCATACCCAGGAATCATCTTTCCTTAGGATAAAGTCCGTTTTGGAATATGCCGTTACACCGAGCACAGCCGTCACCTTTTCCGCTGCTTTCATTAACTGCTCGGAAAGCTCTTCGGAAATCTCAGCCGGGCATTTCTGAACGGTTTTCCCCTGCAGAGTCATCCCCTGCTCTCTGTCGCGTGTTTCCAGCGGTAAAACTTCAATCACAGGCAAAGCTTTGCCGTCCAGGGTGCCGACTGCAAATTCCCGGCCTATAACGTATTCCTCCACCAGAATCGTGTTGTCCCAGCGGAAGGCCTCTCTGAGGGCTTTCAGATAGGCATTTCTGTCGTTTGCCGCAGATATTCCAAGCCCAATGCCACCATTGTTCGGTTTTACGATCACGGGGTAGTTCAGGCCGTTTTCTTCAGGATCCGGTATCGGCTGGTTTTTGACGGCACAGAATCCCTTCGGGACAGGGATGCCGGCTTCCCTCAGCAACTGCTTTGCTACAGATTTGTTGGAAGAGAGTGCTGAGGAAAAATAATCACAGCCGGTATAATCAATGCCAAGCAGGTCAAGCGCCGCCTGAACTTTTCCGTTTTCACCGTTTGCTCCGTGAAGAGCGATAAACACCAGATCGGCCTGACGGCAGATTTGGATGACATTGACTCCAAAATAAGCGGCTGACTGGTCTTTCCTTCTCTTTTTTACCGCCCACAGATCCGGTATCTCATCGGATAACTTCTGAGGCTGCAAGGAATACTTCTCCGGATCGGCAAAAGCATCGGGTATAAAACGCTCAACTTCATCATAACCCATAAAAGCATCCAGAAGGATTACATTGTGGCCTTTTTCCCGAAGAAGCTTTGCAAGTACATAGCCGCTTTTCAGAGAAAGATTTCTCTCGTTGGACAGCCCGCCAGCCAGAACAACGATATTCAGGTTTTCCGGAACGATAACAGCATCATCAGAGTCCGGGACTACATCAACATCAAGGTCAGAACCGTCCATCCGGAGCTCCAGTGTGTTGAGCATGTCTTTTGTCATACAGACGATACGCAGAACACCGCGTACCTGATCGTCGGACAGCTCAATACCGTACTTTTTTCGGCAGATTCCCTGAATCTGCCGGACTACCGCACCATTCACATGCAGGATCAGGAAGTTTGACAGATTGATAATGGTATTAAGCTTCCTTGATGTAACCAGGTCTTCAAACATTTCAATGATTCTGACAATGGAGTCCGCCTGAAAACTCTGCATAATCCCTTTCACTGCTTTCAGGAAATCAGGATTCTGCCGGGTATATTTCATACAGAAGGCCAGCACGTAAGCCATATTGTCGGAATAAGTGGGATCTCCGATCAGATCACAGAGAAAATTGATGTACTCTGTAAGAGTATTCCCTTTCCCGATAGCAAAGGCCTTTTCCACGAGTATGCCCATGAGACGATTTGTTTCAGCCTGTTCCTTGGAGCTTACGCCTGAGCGGATCATGCTGTTAAAAAACTGATCTAGAATCTGCATTTCCGGGCGCTGCCCGTTGGGGTTAACCCTCATTTTGTACTCGCCGTTTTTACCGAAGTCAAAAAAGGTATTGACACTGTGGCTTTCCGCAAACCCGGATTTTCCATAGTCATATCCGATATAATACGTCTTTTCCCCGATATCATTCATGAGGATATTGACATAGTCAAAATCAACGTTGTGATTCTCTATAACATTCTTCCGTTTCCGGATTCTCTCGCTGTAATGACGGATAAACTCATCGGAAAAGCCCTGGCCGTCAAAGGAAACACAGCGGGCAGGCGTATCATTCAGGATGGTGATATATTTTGCCTTATTCCCGCCTTTTGAATGGCCTATAACCGTAACGGTATAATTCTCGAGATGAAGCTTCTCATAGATATGTTTATACCATTCAAGCGCATTGACCTGCTGAAGGGAATCAACCTGGTTGGCACCTTCAAAATCATCTACCCACTCATTACTGGCTGTTCCTCGAAAGGCTATGACGGCTTCTCTTTCTTTTTCATTCAGAAAGACAGCGGAAATCCCACCCCCGCCTCCAAAAGCTGTATCCAGATGAGGCTCGACGATATAGGCGTCAAGAATATTCTGATTGTTCTCTATGGCCAGGATGATATTTTTCCAGTCAAAGCCGTTCATGCATGAATTGTAGACTTTTTCATCCTCCAGGTGCGAAATATCCAGCTGGCACATATATTCTCTCACTGTCTGATTATCCGCGTTAAGAACGGAAAGTAACGGGAACATATCAGGCAGATACGTCAGATGCTCCAGCAAAAGCAATTCATCTATTTTGTAAAGCATAATTCTTCTCCCGGAAGGTAGGATCAATCTTCTTATCTTTCAACATCAAAACAGCGGAACGGTATACCGGTAATGCTTATGTGATTCTCCAAGTCGCGGCAATATCTGTCAAGTTCCTGAACAGATTCCGTGCTCATCTTGTCAAGGTCAGGTACAAAGAACAGAATACCGCTGGAATATATGCCGTTATCCTTAAATATTTTTTTTATCTTTGTTATGGCTGCTTCCGCCTCTTGTTCGTCAAGAGAATTGGCATCTACAAACAATGCCGTATGCCTGCCAAGCCTCGGGCGGCGTTCCAGCAGATCCTTTCCGGAGCTGATCACATCACTGATCAAAAAGGGAAAATATGTATATACCCTGGCCGGGATCTCTGCCTCGGTGAGCATATGCTCAATAAGTTCGTCATATTCCCTTTCAAAAGGTACATCATAGAAGTTATCCGTATACAGGCCGTCTTCATATTTCAGGATATACTCCGTTTCGTCCCTTTCAGGTAGGACAAACTGCATTTCCACACACCCTTTTCTGGAGGACGGCTGAAAAGCAATGATTCTGAAATTCTCATGAGGATATCTGGAATTCAGGTATTCCCTGCATGCTCTCAGCTCGCCGAGGGCTTTTTCCTGATAGTCAAAAAGCATGCCTTCCAGGATTCTTTTTCCGTCGGTATATGCAAGATCAAGCAGTGCTTTCTCTTCATCGGTCATCTGAACAAAAGCCATACAATCCTCCTTCTCTGCACACTATGATTACTCTGTTTCTATTTCCTCAATCAGCGCCTGATAAACCAACCTTAAGTTTTCGTTTTCCTTCCGAAGATTCCTGACCAGATTCAGGCTGATCAGCTTCAGAAGCTCCAGCCCGCTTGAGGGATATTCTTTGCAGAAGCGGTCAAAATCCTTGCGGCTGACAGAAAGCGTCAGGCAGTCAGTTTTCGCTTTAACTGTGGCGGAGCGCTTATCACTGTCAATCAGAGCCATCTCACCAAAGACGCAATGATCTCCGGCATCCAGTGTGCTGACAACAAACTGATCGCCGTAGACAGTATCCTTGATAATATCGACCACTCCATCCATCAGGATAAACAGTTCATCGCCTGATTCACCCTCCGTGATAATATTCTCTCCGGCGGGGGTGAGCTTCTCGCTCAGCGCCTCTGCCAGGATACTCAGTTCATTGTCCGTCATATTGGAAAGAAGAGGAAATGCCCGTAGACCTTCAACATACTTCATGATGCTCACACCTCCGATTCAAACTTCCTTACCCAAAATGATGGCTCCGGTGTTTCTTTCAAGGAGATAGTCATCAGAGGGATTCAGATACGGAAAATTGGTCTCCATATTCTTCACGGATTTCAGCCTCTGAATGATTTCTCCGTAATTGGTAGATTTCTGAGCTTCGGAAAGAATCTGATGTTTCAGATCTTTTTCTACACCCATGTTCTCCAGCACTCCCAGCAGAAGGATATTCTTTTCACTTTTATACCAGGCAAACAGCTCTCCGTATGTTTTCCCGATCCAGTTTTCGCTGATAGGGGCAATCTGAACAGAAACCCCGTCCCCGTTATCCAGGAAAGATGACATAACCTTAGACATGCCGCCGTAATTGGTGGAAGTGCTCAGAATATACCTTGTGTATTCATCCACATAAATCACTTCCGCGCAATTCTGGCTTTCAAGGTAATTTTTATATCTTTCGGTTTTGATTTCTGCACAGATATGGCATTTTGAATTGAGCTTTCTTACAAGTAGAGTGCAGACAAACACGCGGGAATCGACCAGCTCTTCATTCAGATTCTCCTGATTCTCGCCGATAATCAGGACTTTGCCTGCCTCTCTGATATTGGCATTCAGCAGCGTCTGCTCTTCCGTAAAATCTCCCCGGAGGATATTCAACCCCTGAAGTTCCATATCATCCCGAAGACTCTGAATTTTTACATCGTCTATATTGCTGATAAGGATGATATCCGTTGGGTTCATTTCCCTGTTTTTGCGCAGGATACCCCTGATCAGCATTTTAATGTCATTTTTCCAGCCGCAAATAACAACATGTTTCTTCATATTCCGCATTTTCCTAACTCCCCGTTCCATATTCAGCCGCCTGGCTACGAAGGCTGATGAGATATAACCGGTTATGGTTGATAAGCCAACCATCCCAAGTATCAGTACGAAAATTCCCGCTATCCTCGTCAAAGGATTGTCTACGTATGCATAGTCGTTTCCGGTTACCGCGAGGAAATTAAAAATGACAATATCCCAAAAAGGAGTATTTGTTCCTTCACGGCGGAGCACTAGATAACAGTACAGGCAAAGCAGCAGATACAGAACAACAATCAAAAGGATTGTAGGAAGATGAATCGCTTTTGTATAGTGTTTTATTTTTTTAATTTTATTATTCATAATAAAATTATACTAACACAAAGTAGCCGGTTGTGCAATAAAAAAGGGAGAGAGCATAAACCTCTCCCCTTCAAATTATTTTCATTTCATTATATCAATTCCGTTATCACCTTCACTGCGAGCAGGAACAGCACCGCCAGAATAACCGGCCTGACGATTTTGGAACCGTTTCTGATAGCCATCCCGGAACCAAGATAATTGCCCAGAATGGAAAACAGCGCACCCGCGAGGCCAAGGGCAACAAATACTTTACCGTTGATCAAGGAAGTGATTAAAGCGCCTGTATTACTGGCAAGGTTGACAATCTTGACATTTCCGGCAGCAGTACGAAGATCAAGCTTTGCAAGATTGCAGAAGATCAGAATCAGAAAAGATCCGGTACCGGGGCCATAAAATCCGTCGTAAGCACCGACGATCAGCGAGGCTGAAAGTACAACAGCCATTCGTTTCCGTTCATCCATAGTTTCTCTTGTCTCGGGCAGATTTTTCTGTCTCAGGACTACAACTGCTATCACAGGAAGAATAAGCAGGAGCATCCATTTCAGATATCGCTCATCTGCTGCAAGCTGAAGCCTTGTACCGAAATGCGCACCTAATAGCGCAAGAAAAACTGAGGGAATGCCCAGGTGCCAGTCAATATATCCTCTGTGAATAAAACGCGATGTTGACACAGCAGTGCCGATACAGGCAGATAATTTATTAGTGCCAAGTGCCAGATGCGCCGGAAGCCCGGCAAACAGATAGGCAGGAACAGATATTATTCCGCCCCCACCGGCTATAGAATCGACAAAAGATGCCAGAAAAACACCGGCGCATACGATAATGATCATCCGCCAGGAAAGTTCTGCAGGAAAGAAGATACTATACATTTTGCCACCATCTCATTTGTTTTTTACAAGATAGCACAAAAAAGCAGAAAGGAAAAGATAAAATGTAAATTTATAAAAATATAATCAAAATCTTGATACAGAGATAAAATTATGATAGAATATAAAAACTTTTTCGGAAAAGGCGGTTTTCGGTATGAAAAAATATACGGAAATGACACAGGCTGAGCTGCGTGAGGAACTGTCAAAAGTACAGGCGGCTTATGATGAACTGAAAAGCAAAGGGCTTTCTCTGAACATGGCACGCGGCAAGCCCGGCAAAGAACAGCTTGACCTTGTAACGGATATGATGGATATTCTCCACTCCGGCAGCAACTATGAATGCGACGGCATTGATGTGCGCAATTACGGCAATCTGGAAGGTCTCCCTTCCTGCCGCAAACTCTTTGCCGAACTTCTCGGCACAGAACCGGAGAATATCTTTATCGGAGGCAACTCGTCTCTGAACCTGATGTATGATACGATAGCCAAAGCCTATACCCATGGCCGCCTGAACAGTGAAAAGCCCTGGGCAAAGCTTGACAAGGTAAAATGGCTCTGTCCTGCGCCTGGATATGACAGACATTTCAAGATCTCTGAAAGCTTTGGTATGGAAATGATCACTGTCCCCATGACTGCGGATGGCCCGGACATGGATGTTGTAGAAGAATTAATCAGGGACAAAGAAGTCCGTGGTATCTGGTGCGTACCGAAGTATTCGAACCCTGACGGAATTGTCTATTCTGATGAAACCATCCGCCGGCTCGCGTCCATGAAGCCTGCTGCAAAGGACTTCCTGCTCATGTGGGATAATGCCTATTGCGTGCATGAATTCTTCGGAGACTACCTTCCTTTCCCTGACATTCTCAGCGAATGTGCCGCTTACGGCAATGCTGACATGGTTTTTGAATTTGCTTCCACTTCAAAAATTACCTTTCCAGGAGCTGGCGTTTCTGTTTTTGCGTGCAGCAAAGCCAATATGGATTATATAAAATCTCTGCTTACTGTTCAGACGATTTCCTACGAAAAAGTAAACGAACTGCGGCATGTCCTTTATCTGAAAGATAAAGCCGGTACTCTGGCCCTTATGAAAAAACATGCCAAAATTCTGGCCCCGAAATTCCAGTGTGTACTCGACAGTCTTGAGAGTAAAATTGCTCCTCTCGGGATAGCTACGTGGCAAAGGCCTAAAGGCGGCTATTTTGTCAGCGTCAATGTCTTTCCGGGAACAGCCAAAGCAACCTGGCAACTGTGCAAAGAAGCGGGTTTAACCCTCACAGGAGCAGGTGCAACCTATCCCTATGGAAAAGATCCGTCTGACAGCAACCAGCGGATTGCTCCTTCATTTCCTCCGATCGATCAGCTGGAAACAGCTATGGAGATATTCTGTACCAGCGTAAAACTTTCGGCACTTAAAAAGCTTTTGGGTTAAAAACATACAGAAAAGAAGAGAGTCAGGACATCCTGACTCTTCTTTTTTGTTAACGAAAACTCCCGGCTATGCCGGGAGTTCAAAAGAGCTTTAGCGATGAACAAAAACTCCTTGTGATAGAATAAAAGTGCGGCCTGACAACTGCACAAATAAAACACAAGGAGGACATTCGGATGACGAATGACAATAACAGTTTAGCACATACTACATGGAACTGCAAATATCATATAGTATTTGCACCAAAGTATCGAAGACAAATATTCTATGGGGAGCACAGGACAGAGATAGGAAAGATATTGCGAGAATTATGTGAATGGAAAGGAATCAACATCATAGAAGCGGAAGTATGTCCAGACCACATACATATGCTCGTAGAGATCCCTCCAAAACTGTCGGTTTCCGGTTTTATGGGGTTTCTGAAGGGCAAAAGTTCGCTGTTAATTCATGAGAGGCACGGCAATCTGAAATACAAATACGGAAACAGACAGTTTTGGTGTAGAGGATACTATGTAGATACAGCAGGAAAGAATGTCAAGAAGATACAGGAATATATTCAGAACCAGTTAAAAGAAGATATGATACACGACCAAATGACACTGAGAGAGTTTGAGGACCCGTTTACGGGTAGCAAGTAACAATCCACTCGCAAGTGTCAGGCCGTATTATTGCGTCTTGAGACGCAGCTAGTAAAAAAGCCTTATAGGCGCATATGAAAAACCACCGGCTATGCCGGTGGATTATTATTACGGAGGAAAGCTTATTCCCGGGGAGGTGCGGTGGTGCCGCCGTCAAAGATACGGACAGGAAGAATCACGTTCCTCGGAGGAAGGGACGGATCCCTGATGCGTTCCAGCAGCAGTTTTACACCGATGACGGCGATGTTGTCTTTCGCGGTATAGATGCTCGTCAGTTTTGACAGGGCAGGATTCTCCGCGCTGAGATTATCAAAACTGATCAGGGAGATATCTCCCGGCACGGAGATTCCCTTTTCGTGCAGCGCGTGCAAAACCTGGTAGGAAACCTCATCACGGAAAGACACAATAGCGGTATAGTCGAGAGGAAACAGGTACTCGTCAAACGAGCCGTTTGCCAGGGCCGCTTCGATCTCTTCACCCGGGACGATCCTTACTGAACTCTCAGGAATGTTCCTTTCGCGGATTGCCTGAAGGAAACCGCCCAGGCGCTCAATCTGGGAGCTGTTTTTGCTCACGCCGGAGAGAAACAGAAACTTTCTGTGCCTGAGATCGGCGAGGTGGTTTCCTGCCAGATAGCCGCCCTGCCAGTCGTCACAGCGGACGTTGTCTGCCTCCAACTGCTCTACCCTCCGGTCCAGAAGAACAAAGGGCATGCGGTTGGATACCATATATTCCAGATATTTCTTGTGGTCGTAATTCGGGAAGTACAGAATCCCGTCCACCGAGAGGGAAATGGCGGTGTGCACCATCTTTTCGGCGAGGGAATCGTCAAGCTGCATGCACAGGATCATCAGATTATAATTTTCCTTCCGCAGCTCCTGGTCCATTCTGTTCAGCAGGTCACAGAAATGCTGGTTGTGCAGGTCGTTGACGATCACAGCGATAATGTTGCTGCGGCCCGAACGGAGCGAAGAGGCCATGGAATTGCGTATATATCCCATCTCCCGTGCGGTGTTCTGAATCAGGCTGCGGGTGGACTCGGGGAGAGCGGGATCAT
>JAEEGK010029965.1_pt1 | contig 10820 bp, 6 predicted proteins | sample 8958771 | NCBI WGS metagenome assembly JAEEGK01 (sample SAMN16246547, study PRJNA631951) | gut metagenome | biome: gut microbiome; feature: rumen; material: SC-attached | host: Bos | place: Iran: Karaj | collected 2018-10 | reverse complement strand
AAGCGTTAGCTGTATTAAAAATTAGCGGAATCAAAAGAACAATCGCAACAGGACTTAATCTAAAAAGTATTTTTTTGCTATATGCATCAAAACTCTCAAACATCGGCATAAGTAAAGAGAACATAAAAATCTGTATTGCCCTGTACGCATCAGGTTCAGCAAACCTAAAATTCAATTTACACCATATTGTTTCAAATAGTGTTATCGCAGGAACATAATCTTTATGTGCAAATTCAAGCGGAGACATACAATACAATCCATCAAGCCTGAGACTTTCCTTAAGAAACATTCCCCAATGCGAGAATTCATCCCAAAACTCAAAGCACTTTTGTGAATTCAGGAAAAAACAAAGAACATAAAAGACAAAAAAGGTAAACAATCCCCCATTCCACAGTTCATTTGCATATTCCGACACTCTTCCAAAAGCTGTGGCATATTGTTTCTTATCCTTGAGCACATATAACACCGATAAAACGAGCGCAGCAAAAATACCGCCGTAGATGCCTATAGAAAGCCGCTTAAATACCAATCCGCTCAAAAGAACAACTAATACATGTAACATATAAGCGGGCGCCACCGAACTTGAAAACTTTTTACGTGACCATAAACTCCACGCCCCTCCGATCATCACAGAATAGATAAGTGGAACAAAGAATCGAACCAGTATCATTTTTACCTCCGCCATATTATAATATCTGCACATATACTGATAAATATATCATATATGTGCTATTATTATTTATGATTTTTTCTAAGCTCTTATTTTTCCAAAAATACGAAAGGAACTTATTTCCCAATACATATGAATACTATTCTAAAAAAGTTCGATGAAAAAAATATTGAAATAATTCAACTTTTTCTCTCATCTATGTCTTTTGTCATGTTTTTCCTTGCACTCTTTTCTTCATTTAGATATGAGCAAAGTGGCGACATGCGGTTTTCTCGCTTCGTATTTTGGGGAATCGGACTGTTATTCTTCTTTGGTGCATATATTATTCATTCAGAAGAAGTCAAAAGTCAGCTCCGCATAATTTTAGGTGTTGTATCAATTATTGAACTTCTACTCATTCCTTCATTTGGTATTTTAATAAAAGAATCTGCCGTATTTGCTCTGTTTTCATATGCAGGAACTCTCTTTTTATCCATAATACTTTTTGTCATAGACCGATCTTTTTGGAAGACAGTATTAATCAATAAAAAAACTCTGTGCATCATTTCCGCCGCAATCCTCATCTTATTGGCAAGCATCCAATACATAAGCCATAATACTGTCTATTTTTTGTGGGATTCTCACGATATGTTTGAACTTGTAAGTGCAAACGATATTTATTCTCTTTGGGATTTTTCAAGACTTTCCCTTTCAGATCATGTCTCATATTCATATGCAGCAATGTGTACCGTTTTCAAGCTCCTTATCGGCGACACCATGGTTGGACAGGCTCTATTCGGGGTTATTCTCTATGCTATCGGAGTATACGGATTCTATAAATGCGTAGTTTTATTTTGCAGTAGCGCAAGCAAAAACGATATCGCAGTACAGGTAGTATTAACTGCCTTATTTGCATGTTCTCCTTATATGCTCGGAATGATAACCTACAGCTACCCTGACTATGCCATGTGGTGCGTGATGCCTATATTGGTCTATGCATTATATACAAAGAAATATCTGTTGACTGTATTTATCGGATATTTCTTTATCTTCTGCAAAGAAACCGCAATGATCTCATATGTGCTGTTTATTTTCGGCTTCTACATTGTTGACCTTATAAAAAGCAAAAAACTCTTTTATGAATTCCATAAATATATTATCATGGCCATTCCTTGCTTTATGTGGCTGATCGCATATTATCTCGTGGGGCACTGGGAAGGAAACGGAGCATTTGAAATCGACCTTAATTATATTAAAGGCAAAATGCTGTCACTTTTGGCAATCAACTTTAATTGGCTATTGATCGTACTTGCTTTATTTGTCTTTATCATCGGTGTTATAAAAAAAGTTCAAATAAATAAAAGCATATCATTGATTCCTATGTTATTCTCAATGATTGCATTCCTTATCTTCTCGGTATTATTTAAGACAATCAATCACCCAAGATATATAGATGCACTGATTGCTCAGATATATTTAGCAGTGGCATACATATTGATCAATTACATTGACAAAAAAGCGATAAGAATCAGCATATCTGCCGCATTAGTAATGCTTCTTTTCATCCAATCATTTGCAACTATAGATCCGCTCATGCTAAAGCTCTTTCCAAACATAAACGTCGGAAGCAAAACACTTATTACTACCAGTGAAATTTTATCTGATGGCATGGCCTACAACAGACAATATCAGGGTTGGGGAAAAGTTGTAGATATGGCACTTGAAGACGTCATGAATGACGATTCCGCCAAATTATATTTACCTGCAGTCGCAAATGCGACCTGGCATTTCGATGCAATGGGCTGGTATGAAAATCTAAATAACAGAACCGAGATCAAATATACCGATTATTGGAACCCCAAACGAAAAACCCGCATGACCGATTGTGATAACGGACAAGAATATTCCGTTCATGTAATCAGCGAGGAACACATTTTTGATTTTGGTCCTGACCGAACCGGTTATTACCTGTACAGTCCGTTATATGGCGGTGAAATAGCGGAGTTAATAAAGAACAACTATGCATTTGAAGAAAACTCCTTCAATTATAAAGGATGGCTGGTGTATATAATTAAATTTGGAAATCTTTAATTATTTCGGCAAATATAACTTACTTCGGCTTATACACCCCAAACGCATTCTTAAAAAGAATCTTCATAAGTTCACTGTTCCCTTTAAAGAAACTGATCTTTGTAGGCGTCTTTCCCGTTTTCGGGTAGGCTCTTGTAACAGGAACCTCGCACGCCTTCATGCCTATCTGAGTTGCTCTTACAGAAAGAAATGCCAATAACTCATACGTCATAAAGATGTCGCGCAAAGGCTTAACTCTCTCATCTTCCAGATACCTTCTAGAGTATGCGCGATAAGCACTTGTTGTATCAGTAAAATGTTGATGTGCTGTAAGAGATATAACCGGCGCATGGATCAATCTTACCGCAATAGTTCTGACAAACGGTGTATTAACCGCATGTCCGCCCTTAATAAATCTTGACCCTTGAACAAAATCATATCCCTGCTCTAACTTCTCGATAAACTTAGTAACATCCTCTATGCTGTCTTTGTTATTACCGTCTATAGTAATTATTCCCTTGTAACCACGCTCAAGCGCCCACCATATTCCCATGCGAAGCTGTGCGCCCTGCTTTCCGGCATCCTGCTTTACCAAAAGAGTATTCACATCCAAAGCTCTGAGCTTCTCTTCCGCAGTGCATCCGTCACTTGAACCGCCGTCACAGATAACAATATCCGCATACGATGACACTCCGTTTTCCTGTGCCCTCTTAAGTTCCTTATGAATCCTGTCTCCCTCATTGATTATAGGTATAAGAACTACGTAATCCTTGGACTTTCCTGCATATTCCGTGCATTCAAACTTGGGTACACCTTCCTGTTTTTCAAATATCATTCTTCATTCCTCATATTACATACATACTTCATCATTGTTTCCAAATCTTCAATATTATCCTGCCTGCCGACCTCAATCGAAACATAGCCCTTGTAATCACACGCTTTGAGTAAGTCAAAGACATCTTGATGGAGTTTCCGCTCCTCTATAGGCTTGAGTCCCGGTTCACTCACATGTACATGATTAATATACTTTTCTCTGCCCTTCAAAACGGAAATATCCTCACCATTTTCTATCATGGTCCCGATATCCAGATTAAGCTTAAATCCTTCCGACTTCACCCGCTCAATAAGTTCCAATGCAGAAGCAGTATCATTGATATAATTCGTATTGTAAATAGGCGGATTGGCCTCCATTCCGACAACCGTTCCGTGGCAAGCTGCATAGTCACCGATTTCCTTAAAAAAACCGATCGCAATATTTTCATCAGCCCCGTCCGGGAAATTCCTGTTCCTGGGACATCCAAATACAAGATTCTTACATCCGACCGCTTCGGCAAAATCTATTGCCTTCTTAGTATAGTCCACCAATGCAGTTCTCTCTTCATCTGTCCCAAAAAGCTTCTCGCTTCTTCCATACCATATGGACTGCATTGACGGAACTACAAAACCATGTTCTTTCTTCAATTCATCCGCCCAAGCTCTTGCCGCATCGAGCTTACTATACGGCTGCTCCGGGAAAATACGTGTCGGAGCTATTTCAAGCCCCGTAAACCCGTTATTCTTCATCATAGAATATACTGCTGCATCATTTTCTTGCGACCATCCAATATTTGATATTGATAATTTCATGATCAATCACCCTCTAAAACACTCATTGTCACGTCTCTTAAATTTCTGACAGTTTCAGTCTTTACCGCATTAACCTCTCTCAGATACCAATAATAATCCGTACTGCACCTGATCAAATAATCATGCTTTCCTTCATCGACAGTAATCTTATAACGATACTTCTCTATAAACTTGCCGTTTTGATAAGATCCAAATATTACTTTGGCACCCGTGGACTCATCATCGTCTTCATACCTGCCTTCCGTATCAAGGGCATCATAGTCCACTGTAAGTTTCAGATAATTTCCCGTATCCGATTTCGAAACCGCTTTATTGTCAAAAACATAATATCCATCAACATTCGAAAGAGTACATACCTCTTTATTGTTAACAGAATCCTGCTTATCGGATTCCGCCCAAATTCTAGGAAGTTTATCAATAGATGAACTATGTAAGCTGTCTATATACTCATAACAAGCATTTCCATTCTCATCTACACTTTCAACCGGTCCGTCATAGCCATAATCTATATAACCTACCGCACTTTCCGGACCTGTAATTAACCCGGAAAGCTTACTCTTATACTCATCATACTTCTCCGGCAGGCACCATACTGCATATTTGTCGCCATTCCTGCATAAAGGCTTGTAATTCCTGTAAATATACTCATAAACCAGATAATATCTATACGCATTGGTCACTCCGTCCAAACTGTTTGAACACCTGTAATTTTCAGCATCTACCGGCATAAGTACAACAGGAACACCCTCTATTTCCTTTATGAATTCTTTCTGTGTAAATTCCCCCGATAGCTGCAACGGAGACTGCGACACATACACAGGACATCTGTATCCCATAACAGAATACAATACCGTTTTATTGATAAAATCCACAAACGTCTCATCATCTTCAAGTAATACGTTTAACAGATTTTCATATTCCGATGCATAATCTGTAAGTTCCTGCGCAAGCTGAACACGTTCAACTTTCTCTTTAGAATAGGCAATTTTCTCCCAATTGGTTTGGAATACAGTACCGTCATCTGCTGTAAGCGCATCTTCATCAACACAAAATCTTGCAGATTTCCAACTCTCAATTATCGCCTCCGGAGCAGAAACCGCATCATCCGCAATTGTATATGATACAAAGATATCCGGCGTCAAAAATAACCCGTTCAGTACTATAAGCAGCATAAATGTAGGAATAAACCACTTCATGCTCTCTTTATAAAACGCCAAAAACATAGCAAAGAACAGATACGCACTCCAAAATACGATCGTAGTATGATTCTCTGCAAGTGAATGTCTCACAAGTCCCCTTGAAAAGTTCTGGAAATATGACAGATTCAATATCAGCAACAGCACCCATCTTTCTGTTCCGATTTTTTCCCTAAACTTCCTAGCCAAGACTGTATATACCAGCGCAAGAACCATCGCAAACGGAACAATGATATATCCCCATACAAAGAGCATATTATCAACCGTTCCAATGCTTATGTAAGCCCAATTTTGATTTGACAGATTTATCATCAAAAACTCAACAAGTCTATTAATTGGGTTAATCCCTTTTATTATGCAGATAACAAACCAGGCCGCGCCTCCCAAAACGCCCCATCCCATCAAAGAAATACCGAGCTCTTTCAGCGCTTTCATATTCCTTTCAGCTATAACATATATAAGCAGAGTGGCAATTACCGCCAATGCAAATGCAAATCCCAGATCCAGGCGGTACAGAGCACACCATATAACGGCTCCCCATAGCAGAATCGCTCTTTTCATAGTATTTTCACGTACATATGCCATAGCAGCAAGACATGTCAATATTCCAAGCCCAAAGTATGAAATAAATCCCAAAAACGGAAAGAGAAGCGTTATCGCAAGTCCCATCTCTCTGTTCCAGATTCTTGCAATAACAAAGTAAAAAAGTAATGCCACTACAACATTAAATAACCCACTGTACGGCGAAACTACACCTGAAAAATCATTATTGATCACAGCATATAGTATTCCCTCCCATACATCCGTCATCATGTGTCCGCCATAATGCTGAACTATCGGAATATCTCCGTAATTAAGGAAATCACTCAACAGAATGCTTGAATTGGCACCTTCAAATAAATCCGGATAATAAACAGATGCGATCGGTATCTGAACGCTAAGGCATGTTGTACCCGCTACCACAGCAGGAAATACTATTTTCTTCCAATCGGCAGCCCTGTAATCTTTCTTGATGAACATATACAGAGCTGCTGCCATAATAATGAAGCCTATTATAAACGCAACCTTATAGTATCTCGCCGGATGTGCCACAAATACACCATGCTGATTTAATACATGGATAAGCTCTATGTACAAAGAAGTTGCCAACGGGATAAAAGATAAAACTATCGTAATAAATGGCAGCGCCTGCGAAACTTGCCTCTTATTACATACCTTCCCCAGAACTTTACAGAAAGCCAATACAATAATAAAAAGAACGGTAGCAAATCCCAGCACAAGCCTTCCGTTTTCAAGTTCTCTTCCCAGAAAAACCGCAAATGCAATCGATATGCAGATTATTGAAGTAACCAGCTGCTCAAACTTATCAAGCGCTATAAATCTGTCAACTTCAAAAATTACATAACAAACAGCTACCAATGCAATCAGCATGATAATATTATGAGAGAAGCAGAAAACCTTTGTTGTCTCTAAGGCATCGTTAAAAAAAGTGATGCATCTTAAGATCAAGCTGCAATTTGCAAGGATCATATAATTGTCCAGAAAAGCAACAACTTTTTTTTGCTCTTCTGTCTTAGCCTTGCCAATGTAATAGTTTGCCAGCATGAACAGCAGTACAAACACTACTCCGAAAGCGATGAACCAATTATTGAAATTACTGATTCTCCTTGAAACATCAAGATCACTGTTAAGGGCACTTCCAATTACCCTTTTGAACGTAAGCACCTTAGTGCGGATCTCGTCAATCGGATTGTAAATAAGAACGATTGAACCTGCAAAAAACAATGCGTATGACAATCCCTGCTTTGGCAAGCCGCAAAAAGCCCCGTAAATCTCTTCGAATTTAACGATTGAAACACACAGAGCCAATCCGATAGCCAATGAAAAGACCGTTGTTACAACAAGCTCAAATATTGCTGCGAGATTAAAATATCTGTATATCTGAGTTAGTCCCATCATCATATGCCCCTCTATATCAGAGTAATCTGATGAAAAGCTCTTATAGGATTCGGGCGCTTCTCCGTCGCCATAGATAAAGCCTTCAAGACTGTCTTCCGATGAAATACACAATGTATATATCTCACCCCTGTTAAGCTTATCTATATTTAATCCCACATTATTCCATTCATTTTCAATAAATATACTTGTATTTACAATTGCATCAGCAATACTTGTGCCGTTTGAATCTTTGACAGAAATCTCAACATCCTTATCTTCAGATGCACTCACATAATAAAGCTGCACATCACTTAGTATATTTCCTTCCGCAATAAACTCCTGCTCTACAAAGTGGCAGTCTGACAGATTCCCCCATCCGCCTCCGGTATTTTCATTTATCGAAGAAAATTCTCTATAATTTTCAAACGGCTTAACGCCCTCAGCAAACTGTAATCTGAATATAGTAACAAGAATAGACAGGCATAAAACAACCTTTAATGCCTGTCTCAATCTCACATTATTTTTTATTTTACACAAAGTAGCCTTCACGCCCCAACAAACTCCTTTATCTCTGATAGTATCTGCCCCTTATCGCAAATATAACCGTTCTTTCCGCCAAATATCTCTGCATAAACAGTCTTGTAATCATAATTTGCAGGTGTTCCCCCAAGTTCATTGACAAACTCTTCACCCGAAAGATATTTGTAAACTTCTGCAGCCGATACAGGTTCAGTAGCAGGATGCCACAACTTAATATCTTCTCTCAGCGCTGTCTGTATATCATTCCACAATCTACCGAGATTATAGAACTGGTAAACGCTTCTGCTATCAGTAAAATTAAGGGCTGAAAAACCAAGTTTCCTGAATCTATCCTTAAGCCCTTCTCTGTCTGCATCATCTACCTCAACTTTATAAAAGCCATTATCCTGAAGATGGTAAAACTTCTTAAGCTCAGAATCCTTTGCAGATAATTCTTCAAATTTTTCAGCCTTTAACATAAATGGGATAAGATTTATATAATCGTATATAAAATTCTTCTTTATATTCTTCCCAAAAAGTCCCGGTAACCTAATGATAAGTGCATCAGGATATTTTTCCCTGACCCACAGCTCCAATCTGTAACGGTTTAGTCCATATGCATGGAGATTTTCCGTATCAATACCGGAATTTTCATCAACTCCCAAGGGATTTTTGAAAACATCTATAGTCGATATGAGCACCAACTTCTTAGGCGCTATCTTGGTAATGTTTTCTTCAGCCTGATAAATCAGCTCCATATCTTTTTCTGGAGCATTGTTTGCAAGATACTTTTCCGCTCTTAGTCCTGAATATATCAAAAGATCCGGTTCTGTACCGTATGCTTCCTGTATATTCTTGGAATTATAAACTGCATCAAAATCTCCCTCAGCATATATGTTACATCCCACAAATCCCGTATAACCTACTAACGCTTTCATTTTCCCTCCGGATTTAATTTGATATTTTTTCTACGCTTTCAAAATTGTAATGCTTTTTCTTGAACACCATATCTACGATAAGTTGCAAGTACTTTACGATAATCGTCAGTATCCCAAACAATCCGAAAAATGCAACGGACAAAAACAGCACCGTAGTTGTCCAACCTTCAATGGGATGGCCTATCACGTAAACAATCACTGTATATAAGATCATGAAGACTGAAACAAGCATCATTGCAGATGTCATCCAAAATGAAAATCTATAACCAAATCCGGTGAACAAAATCAACGTATCGACCGCCAAACTCGACCTGTATCTTTTCTCTTTTGAATCAATATTATTTCTTCCGGCATTTTCCACTTCATACTTGAGGTTTGCAGTCTTAAGACCACATCCTGCATATATTGCCTTTCTGTATGGAATTGTCTTATTCATGGAACTGATTCTGTTTATTACTCTTCTGCTAAGAATTCTGAAACTCTCTGTTGTCAGTTCATAAGAGTTCTCAGCAAATCTATCGAAAACTTCATAGAAAAAACATGAAGAAAGCTTTTTCTTATTTGGAGACGCACTAACAATGTCATATCCTGTTAAAGAATGGCGATAAATTTTCATTATCATCTCAGAATCAAAATCAAGGACAGTATTGTCAAATTCAAATACAAAATCGCCAATAGCCAGATCTCTACCGGCATCCATAGCAAGTTCCAAGCCATGGAAAAAACTCATATTAACAACGGAAATACTTGTTGTTTCAGCCTTTTCGCTTATCGCTTTTATTACATCGGCGCTACCGTCATCAGAACAATCATTGACGCAAATAATCTCTGAATGCTCAAAATTCTCTTCCATGATCCCTATCATCATGTTCAAAAAAGTCTCTATTCTTCTCTCAGCATTGTGAACATATATAACAGCTGAAACAAAATTCTTTTCCTTATTCAACATCGTCTAATACCTCATCCAAGTCATAAACTGTATTTATTTTTCCGGAAAGCACACCTACGAATGTAGGATTCTTGGAATAAGTCCTGATTACCGTCGGTCTTGAATCATCTATTTCCGAACTCTTCAAAATCGGTTTCATTGAAAACAGTGATTTCTTATACTCAAATCTATAATCATCCAGCATGTACTTTCTTGCCAAGCTTGCCATATATGGAAACGCCGTATCAGGTTTAGCCGGACAATCATTGCAATTTCCCAGTCGCTTTGTAGAGCAATGTCCCTTGCTCTTCCCCTGACAAGAAAAAGTCGGTACCGTATCATAACTTGTTGTATGCGGAGTAAATGTCACTGACGTAAGCGAGTGGTATCCGGTCTTTCCAAAAGGCATAATCGAAAAGAATGGACCATCCATTACCGTGAATCCGGTCTCTCTGAGTTTTTCATTTACATCGCAGAGAATAATCTCGCATAGCTCATACTTAATTTCAAATTTTTCAAATCCTGCCATCTCAAGGATCTGATTGGTTCCTGCATATGTGGAATTCAGTACGAATGCAGATTCATAGGAATTGCCTTCCTCTGTTCCAATCACATAAGTATCCGAGTGCTTTTCAATAGAATTAATCTTTACCCCATACTTAATTGTTACTGCATTTCCATACTTAGAAAGTTCATCAAGCAAATAGTCTCTAAGGATCATTGCATCATAAGTGTACTCCCTGGTCCTAAATACGCCATCACACATACCGGCTCTAAAATAGTTGCCTGCGTATAGTTCTTCACACGGAATATTCGCCGCCTTGCAAAAATCCTTAAACTGCTTGCCGTCTGACCACGAATACTGACTTGAAGTCGCATAAATCTGCTCAAACTCTTTGTTTATGCAAAATGCAAAATCCTTATTAAATCTTTCAAAATATCCTGCTGATTTGAGA
>JAEEGK010029960.1_pt1 | contig 10821 bp, 4 predicted proteins | sample 8958771 | NCBI WGS metagenome assembly JAEEGK01 (sample SAMN16246547, study PRJNA631951) | gut metagenome | biome: gut microbiome; feature: rumen; material: SC-attached | host: Bos | place: Iran: Karaj | collected 2018-10 | reverse complement strand
ATTATTTTTTTTATTCTTATTATTATTATTATTGTTATTATTATTTATATTATTGTAATTATTATTATTATTTTCATTATTAATATTATAATTATTTTCATTATTATTATTTTCATAATTTAAATTATCATTATTATTTTCATTATTATTATTGTTATTATTATTATTTTTATTATTATTTTTATTATTTTCATTATTATTATTATTTTCATTATTATTATTTTCTTTGTTGTTTTTTTCATTATTATTATTATTATTAAAATTATTATTATTAATATTAATATTATTAAAATTATTATTATTGTTATTATTATTTAAATTTTTTGATTCCTGTTTTTCTATAATATTAATATTATTAATTTTAGGAATTATTTGAATAAATTTATTTTCTGAAATTTTTAAATTTTCTTTAATTTTTGTATTAAAATTATTATTAATATTTTCATTATTATTTTCATTATTTTCATTTTCAATAGAAATTGTTTTAATATCGCTTTCAATTTCATCATTTAAATTTTTTTCATTATTTGAATCATTACAATTAAAAATATTTTTATTATTAAAATTTTCTATTTTATCTGATAAAAAATTAATATTTAATTCAAATAAAAAATTTTCGATATTTTTTAATTTGAAATTTTTTATGTTTAAAATATTTTGAATGTTTATTATTTGATTTAAATAATTATTTTTATAAATTTTGATTTGATTTTCAATAAAATTCAATAAATTTAAATTATTATTAATAAAATCATCATTAAAATTATTAAAATCAATTTTTTTATTTTGAATTTTATTAAAAATTTCTTTAATTTTAAAAATAATTTTTTCGTATTTTTTAATTTCTGAATTTTCAATTTTTAAAATTAATTTTCTTTCATTTTCATGTTCGCAAAATTCACATAAATTTAAATTATGTTTTTTACAATAATATTTAAAATCATTAAAATTATGTTTTAAACATTTTGAATCAATAATTCTCAAATTTATTAAATTTTTATTATGAAAATGTTTTAATTTACATTCTTCACAAAAAAAATTTTTACATTTTTCACATAGAAAAAATTCATTTTTTTCTCTTATTTTTTTACAATTTTCACACATTAAATTTGAATTTATTTTTGATATTAAATTTAATGAAATTTTTTCATTTGAATGTTGATTAGGACAAATATAATTAAAATTTATTTCATTATTATTATTATTATTAATTTCGATCAATGTAAAAAATCCACAAATTGAACATCGAAATTGTTGAGTAATATTATTATTATTACTCATTTAAAAATAAATTTAAATTATTAAAATTAATTTCTAATTTTTTAGAGAGTTCATTAAAATCAATAATAAAAATTAAATTTATAATTTTATATTATAATTAATAAAAATATAACAAAAATGACCGAAAATGATGATCCAAGAACAAAAGTTTTTTTTACAAAAGAAATTACACCAGAAAGTTTAATTAAAATATTTAAATCATTAGAATGTGAATTAAAATCAAAAGTCGCAGTTTTAATGAACACAGGCGAACCAGGTTCAAATAATTATTTAAAACCAGAATTAGTAAAAGATTTAATTTCAAGTTTAAAAGGAACAATAATTGAAGGAAATTCTGCTTATGGCGGAAAAAGACAGAATTTAAATGATCATTTGAAAAGTATTAAAAATCATGGATTTAAAAAAATTGCAAGAGTTGAAGTATTAGAAACAGATGGTGAAATTTCAATTCCCACAAAAAAAGAATGTGTTCATTTAAAAGAAAATTTCATTGGAAAAAACATAGAAAAATACAATTCTTTATTAGTTCTTTCTCATTTCACTGGCCATGCATTGAGTGGTTTCAGTGGATGTTTAAGCAACTTATCATTAAACATTTGCACAACGAAAGGGAAATTAAATATTCATTCCGCGGGTGGCTCAAATTTAGACCAAAATTATGTTTTTAATAATTTGCCTCCAAATGATTATTTTCTTGAAAGTATGGCTGAAGCAGCTGATTCAATAGTAGATTATTTCAAAAAAAAAAATGGCATTGTTTTTATTAATGTTTTAAATAACATTTCTGTTGATTCTGATGATGATTGTAATGCTGCTGGACCGTGTATGAATGACATTGGAATTTGTGCGAGTTTGGATCCTGTTGCTTTAGAACGCGCTAGTTTGGATATGATTTTTAAGGCGGATGATAAAGGAAAAGAAAAGTTAATTGAAAGAATTCAAGAAAAACATGGTGATCATATTATTGAACATGCGATTTGTTTGGGAATGGGAAGTTCATTTTATAGAATAGTTGATGTTGATAAATAATTTTTTTAATGTTTTATTTATTAAATTTATTTATATAATTAAAATAATAATAATAATTTTTATTAATAATATTTTAATTATAATATTAAAATTATAATTTTATAATTACTTTTAAATATTATTTTTTAGTTCTTGTTTTTTTAATCGTGTTTTGAGCTTTTAATGTTTCCTTTTTTTTAATAAGATTTTCTTCTACAATTTCATTTCCTCCTGCAATATAAGCGTCTTCAATGTCTTTCGCTTTAATAGCATCTTCGCCTGTTCCTTCAATGATTCCGAAAATATATTCTTCTTTTTGATATACGCTTTTATGTGTAGGTGCATTTTTAATTTTATATGTTTTTGCATTTTTAATGTTACCAAAACCATCATCATCCCATTTGACACCTTTTGTGCTTTTTTTATCGATTTTTGTGGTTTTTTTATTAATAATCGGATTTCCATCACTATGTTTACTTTCATTGTTATTTTCTTCTTGAGGCTCTTCTTCTTTTCTTTCTTGTTGTCTATCTCTTTTTCTCATTCGTCTATCAAACGCGGCGTTATAAAAATCAGTGTCTCCGCCTCTGAAACTTTTAAAGCTCCCATCAAACAAATGGTCATGTTTCGATCCGAATTCCGCGAGTTTATAGAATTTATCTCCTGGGTAGCCATAATGGTCATTATAAGTAGTATCGCTTCTATCTATAATGAAAGTTCTTTTGCTTTTCATTTCATATTCGTCTGTATAAACGTCGCTTCCGGGGTAGTAAATTTTATAGTTTGGGAGCACATATTGACTGCCATTAAGATAATTTAGGTAGTCTAGTCCCCATTCTCCTTTTTTTCTGACCACCCCCATGCCTGTGTTTAAGAGCACACTTGTTTTTCCTTCTTCTGGGGTTGGGTTGTAGTGGTAGTTTGTGTTTGGGTCGACTGTTGTTGCTGCGGTTTTGTAGAAGTCGCTGAGGCCGAGTGAGTAGTCGTAGTCGGGGTGTGTTTTTTTGAAGTATTCGACTTCGATTGAGAGTTTTTTGGTTTTCATTTTTTTTATTTATTTTTTATTATTTTTTTCAGTTTTTGATTTAATAATTATTTTTTTTTTTATTAATTTTATATTAAAATGGTTGATCGTGGGAGAATTATTGACCATATTCAAAATGTTAATGCGATGAAAATTGATAGATTCGGGGCTACTGGAATTACCAGCACTAGAGTCATTCATCCGCCTGGAGGAGAAACGCATTGGCATTTGGGATGGGGGAATGATCAAGTGGAGGAACAACCGAAGGTGAATAAGAAGAAGATGGATTTTTTTAGGGAAAGTTCGGAGTTTGAAAATAATTTCTCGGGAGGAAATTATAGTAATACGAGTGTGAAGAAAAATGTTAATAATAATAATAATAATAATTATTATAAACAAAATGAATATTATAGTCAAACTTATAGTAAAAATAATAATAAAAATAATAATAAAAATAATTATAATAATTATAATAATAATTATAATAATTTTAATAATGATAATAATAATGTTCAACAAGAATACATTCAACCTAAAGTTTTTTATAAGAAAATAGAAAGAAATGAACCTGAAGAAAAAGAAGAATTTCCGAATTATGTAGTTGAAAAAAAGAAGCCAAAAAATGAAGATAATTTTAATTATGTAGTGGAAAAAAAGAAACCAAATAATAATATTAATAATAATAATAATAAAAAAATCGAACAAATCGCTCAAAATCATAATGATGGTTATGGAATGATTACTTTAGAATACACTTATAATAACGATGAAAGACCGATTCATCCAATGACTGAAAAAAAACCAGAAAATAATAATAAAAATGATAATAATAATAATAAAGAAGAAAATGATAAATTCGTTAATGTTGCTCATATTGTTGAAAAAAGAAATCGAATTGTTAGAAATGAAGAAAATAATAATAATAATAATTTAAATAATAATAATAATAATAATATTAAAACTATTGATAATAATAATAATAAAGAACAATTTAAAAATTATACTGTAACTTTAGAGAAAAAAACAGAAATTATTGAAGATGAAGATGAATTTCCAAATTATGTTGTTACTAAAAAGAACAAAAAAGAAAAATCAAAACCGAAGAAAAAAGAAGAAGAATTAGTTAATTATGTTGTTGAAAAAAAAGCTGAAAAAAAATAATTTATTATTTTATTTTATTTTATATATTTTATTTTATTACTTTATTTTATTTATTATAATAATATAGAAAAAATTTATTAAAATTTATTAAAATTTTATTATAAAAATTAAAAATTTTGATTAGAAAAATTTATTAAAGAAAAAAAATTATGAAAAAAATTTATAAATAAAAATTTTATCAAATAAATAAAATTTACTAATTTTATCATTAAATTTTATTATATAAAAAAATAAACAATCTATTTATTAAAAAACTCATTCAAACTGTTGATCAACCAACCTGGAAAAATAATACAAATATTTAATCTTCAGCTTCAATCCAAAATACCTCGCAACAGCAATTCCAACCGCAATTCCCACCGAAATAAACAAACTTTGTGCAATTCCCGTCACATAATTAACAAACAAACTCACTTGACTAGCCCCATAAACATTACAGAAAACATACAAATAATACGAGCACAACATTGTCAAAACAAACTGTAAAAGAAAGAACATCGCAAGTCTTTTTTTAATGATTTTTATCATTTTTTCAAGTAATTTAAATTTTTTTTTATCTTTAACTTCTTTTACAAGACCTTCTAAAGGAAAATTATATAACGTCAATTTTTCAAGACTTTTGCAAATAATATTTCCTATAAAATTCGCAAAAAATCCCAATCCCAAAATTGTAACGAAATTTAAACTTCCGCCATTGTTGTATTTTTGACTAACAACATCGTCGCTGTACAAAAGCGCATTTAATGAAAAATCCAAATGCAAACTCATTAAATAAACTGAAATTAAAAGTGGATAAAATTCATATTCTTCTTTGAAAAATAAAATTTTTAAAAATTCTAGTTTTGCGAATATTAATGTTACGATTATTTTTAATACATTTCGAGTGTCTTTTTTTATTGCCGTTTCGAATGGCATTTCGCTAAATTCTTCGTTTGAAAAATCTTCTTCGCTTTCGATGATTTTGTTTGATTTTAGGACGTTTTTTTGTTTGATCATTCGTGCGCTTGAAATGTCGAAATGATTTGTTTTTACTAAAGCGATTTTTTTCTTTTTTTTCACGATGATTTTGTTTGCTTTTCGAATTTTTAATGATTTCAATCGAGATTTTAATGATTCATCAAAATTGTCAAAAACTTTTTTTCGCACGTATGAAATTAAGAAAAAAACACACAAAAAAAAACACACAAATTCTAATGACATAATAATCAAACTGAACCAAAATCCGAAATTATTTAAAATGTATTTTTTTTCAAAATGTAAAACATAATCAAAGCAACTAAAAAGTTTATAATTAAAATAATTTTTCAAATTCAAAAAAAAACTTTTTCCATCGATTTTTTCATTTTCACTTGAATTTTCCGTGAAATTCGTTGGATTGCAATTGCACGAAATTTTATTCGTAGTCATATTAATTCCATTGTAAACGCAGCCACTTTCACAAACATCAACATCCGGATAAATATTCGAATATCGATCATTAAGAGTCATATCATTTCCACCTGAGCTGTAACTAAAACAATAATTGTTATAAAATTCACCTTGAGTGTTGTAAATATCAACACCTTCTTTTTCTAAATCTTTCGCCAAATCTAATTTTAGTGCCTCTGGATTTGTTATGGGGCTGCTTATTGAAACTGTCACTTTCGAACAGGGATCGAGATTTAATTTCGTGCCGTTTTTTGTATAGACTTCGTAGTTAACTTCGTTTTTTACACTCGTTGTTGTGACTGTGTCGATTTTGAGGATTAATAAATCTTCGTCTTTTGGAATTTTGTATGTTTCTCGTAAAATCGCTTCACATTCGGATAAATCGATGCTTGATAAATTATCATATTCGACATTTCTGCCTGTGCTGACCACTTCGACGGTTTTGCCGTTTTCTAATGTGATTACGGACATTTCGTTGCTTAAATAAGCGAGATTTTTCGCTATTGCGTTTAATTTATCTTCGTTGTCGATGTTTTCGTCTTGAACGAAATCAGTGACGATGATGCATATGCTTTCGTTTGATATGAAATGTGGTGGACATTCGTTCATGCATGTTTTGTTGTTTGGAAGGAGGAATTTGTAATCAATTGGACATTCGTCAAAACATTCCATTTTGTTTAGTTCGATGTTTGGGTATTTTTCTGTGCATGATTCCGCACATTTTTTTTCTTTTACTATGTGATATTTGTATTTTTCATCGATGTTGCAACGATTCACGCAGGTTTTTTTTTCTTCTAGTAAATATTCGTAATTTGGTTTTGTTGGACAAGTTTTATAACAAATTTTTCCTTCGTAAATGACATTTGGGAAATCTTTTGTGCAGGAACTTTCACATTCTTTCAGTTCTTCGATACGATATTTGAAATATGCGTCTGTTTCACAGTCTAAAACGCATTTTTTTGAATATTTGTTTTTGTAATAATATTTGTATTTTTCATTTGATTCTTTTGGACATTCTATGAAGCAGTATTTTTTATCTTCTGAAAGGTATCTATCTTCAGGACAAATGTTAGAACATGTTTGGTTATCAACGAGTAGAATTTTTTGGTCGGGACAATCTAAGTGGCAGGTTCTTGTGCTGAGATCGACGTTGGGAAAATCAGTAGGACAAACTGTGTAACAAATGTTGAATCTTTCGTTGGCGATTAAATCATGATTTTCTGGACAATTATCATAACATCGATTTTCATATTGAGCAATTTCTTCTGTTGTTAGATTTACTGTGTCTAAATAAAATGGAAAATCTGTTGGACAATATTCTAATAAACATATTTTTGAATCTCCTTGTAATGCTTTATATTTACTAGGACAACCATCGAAATAACATTTATTTTCATCTTCAGCAAAATAACCATAATCTTTAGTGCAATTTTCAATACAAAAATTAGTATTATTTAAAATGTAAGTAATATTTTTATCTTTTGGGCAATGTTCATAACAAACTTTATTATCCAACAAACGAAAATAATTTTCTGGACATTTTTCCGCGCATGATTGAGAATTATCAATATAAAATTCATAAGGATATTCGCATTTATCAATACAAACATCGTTGTAATAATAGGGATATTTTTTTGGGCAGGATTCGACACATTCGTTAGTAGCGTTTATTTTAAAATGTTTTTCATCAGGACATTCATCTAAAGTATCGTTACAAACAATGTAAGTAAAATCATCTTCTGTTTCGTAATACCAAAGTGATTCATTTCTGTCACAAATACAACGTTGTTTGAATTCATATGTTTTTTCTGGGCATGTTTTGTGACATTCGTTGTTGTATTCGAATTCGTTGTCATCGCAATAATCTTTACAAATATTGTTTTTTTTGAATGGGTGAGTTTGTGGACATTTTTCTTTGAAACAGTATTTTTTTGGGAAAGTTTCTTCTTCGCTGATTGAATTTTCATATGAATTTGAATTTTCGTTTGAATTTTCTTGTAAATTTTCTTCGTATTTGTATTGATTTGAGTCACAATCTTCAATGCAATTTCCTTCTGGTGAAATAAATTCATTGTTCTTGCATCTAATGCAAAATCCGTTGATTGGATGATAATTAGGATTTGATTTTTCACATGAAGAAACACATTTTTTTTCTAATGGATGATACAATTGATCAAATAAAGTGCAATCGATTTTGGTTGAATTTATTATGAAATTTTTTGATTCATCGAAATCATTTTTGTTATGACATTTATTTTCATAATAAATTTCATTTGTTTCATCACATTTACATTCTTTTTTTTCTTCTATTTTTGTCATTGTTTGTGGACAATCATTCATACATTCATTTGTGTAAATATTTAAATATTCATAATTTTCTATACATTTTTGCTCATTTAAATCATCCGTTTGTCTAATACATTTTTCAGTTCCATTCTCAAATTTAATCCAATAATTTAAAGTTTTATTACACAAACATTTATCATAATAATCTAATGCAAAAATTGGTTTGCATTGAGCACATTGATTTTTATTTTTACAAAAAAAACAATTTTCAGGACAATTTTGATATTTAATTTCACATTTATCAGTTAAAAATCCATTTTCAGCAGCGAATTTCGGAATTAAAACATAATAAAAAACACATTTTTGATGATTTTTTCCAAAAATTGTAATTTCATCTTTTGTTTTACTCAATCGAAATTCACATGCGTTTTCATTATTATCATCAATTTTTTCAATGTAAATTTGCATTTCATTTTCGTTATTGAAAATCATTCCATCTTCAGCAATTTCGTTTTGATAAAAATGTCTATCAACGTTTGATTTAAAAAAATTATTAAAATCATTGCAAACTGGAAATTTTATTCTTGCGTAATTTAATGTATTTTTATTTTCTACGACTAAAATTAAATCTGAATAATTCGCTTCTAAAAAAAAATTAATTTTATGTGAATTTTTATTTTCGTTATTGTTTTTTAAAAAAGAATCATTAAAATCATTAATTTCGCGTTTAAAATAACCATCAATGAAAAAATTTTCTTCATTTGTGAATTTTGTGTAAAAACCAAAAAGAAACAAAGAATTTTTTTCATTTTTATTTGAATAATCATAAAACGCACAAAAAATTGGAAAAGTAAAATAATCAATACAAAATCGATAAATATTTTGATTAATAAAATCTAAATTAAATGAATTGTAATTTAAAATTTTAATTTCATTAAAATTTGGAATGTGAATATTAATGAAATTTAATGAATTTCTATGATAACATTCAAACATTAAAGAAAAAAAATTATTTTTTATTTTAAATAATTCGATGTTTCTAAATTCATAACAATAATTTTCTTCATTAAATTCTTTTAAATTTGTGTTATTTAATATTAAAGAATATTTTAATGATAATTTATTATTACCAAATGAAATTGATGTTTTAGAATAAATCGAAAATTTTAAATGTTTATAATGTCCTTTTCCTTCAATGTGACATGTTAAAATATGAAATTGATCATCATTTATGAATTGCGATGTTATTATTTTTTCTTTTTTATTATTTTCTATTTCCAAATGTTCATTAAATTTAAAAGGATTTTTAATATTTTCATTAATATTTTCATTACTTTCACTATTGCTACTATCGCTATTACTTTCACTATTACTTTCACTGTTGCTGCTGCTTTCACTGCTTTCAAAATTATTTTTTTCTTCAGGAATTTCAACACTTTCAAATTGAATAGAAAAAATGTCATTATTTGAAACAACCGCAATGAAATATTTTTTTTCTTCTTCTTCAATTGCTGCTGCGGAAATTATAAATTCGGTAAAATTATGAATTCCAATTTGATTTTTTCTAAATCTGTTTGAATCTTTTGATAATTCACATTTTGTGAATTTTCCATTTGTTTCGAATGAATCATAAGAAATTTTATTATTAAATTCATCAAATTCTTCATCAGAAAATTCTTTTAATAAATAATCATCATCACAAGCAACATAAATTTTATTTGATTTATTATAATATTTAATATCAGAAAAATAATTTAATTTCAAATTGTTTTTTTCGTCTGAAACATTCGCAATATTTTCTTTGTCAAAATTTATTGTTCGATTTGTGCCACAAATTAAAATTTGTTCGTAATTTATTGAAATTGCTAAAAAATTATTATTTTTTTTAATTTTTTTTTCTATTTTTTTTGGAGGAAAATATTTAAAATGAGAATATTCATATTCACATAAACAATATTTTTTAAATAATAAAAATGAGAAAAATAAATAAAATTTAAAATAAATAAGAATAAAAACATTCATTTAATATTTTTATCTAATAATAATAATATTAATGTATTTTTATAATATTTATAATATAATTAATTTATATAAAATATTTATATATAAAAATTATTATTTTTTATTTCTTTATTATAATCATCAATATCAATGAAATTTTTTTTCTTTTTTTTGTTTTTTTTACTTTTTGAAATCGGAGGCGAAGAAGAAGTTATTTTATTATTATTATTTTCTTTTTCATCTTCTTCTTTTTCATTAATAAATTCATTATTATTATAATTATCATTATAATTATCATTATCATTATTAAAATTATTAAATAAAACATCTAAATTATTAATTTTTTTCTTATTATTATTATTTATTTTATTATTATTATTATTTATTTTATTATTATTATTATTTTCATTATTATTTTCATTATAATTTTCATTAATTTTATTATTAATATTTTTATTATTATTTTCATTATTATTTTTATTATTATTTTCATTAATTTCATTATTAATATTTTTATTATTTTCATTAATTTTATTATTATTTTCATTATTATTTTTATTATTATTATCATTATTAAATTTAATATCATAAATATTATTCATTTTTTCATTATTTTTATCATCAGTCAATCC
>JAEEGK010029957.1_pt1 | contig 10822 bp, 3 predicted proteins | sample 8958771 | NCBI WGS metagenome assembly JAEEGK01 (sample SAMN16246547, study PRJNA631951) | gut metagenome | biome: gut microbiome; feature: rumen; material: SC-attached | host: Bos | place: Iran: Karaj | collected 2018-10 | reverse complement strand
GGATCGAATCGTATCACCGGCATCGTGGTGACCGACGAGGGTAAGAGTATCGGCAATGCCGGCCTGTTCAGCACCCTGAGCTGCAATGTTTCTGATCTGGAACTGATCGATTTCAAAATCACCTCCAAGTCCGGCAATGCAGGCGCTTTGGCCGGCGCTACGTCCGGCAGTCCGGTCATCACCGGCGTCCTGGTGCACAACAGCAAGACCGGCGGCATCGGCGATAAGACCAGCGGCGCCGATATTGCTTATAAGATTGAATCCACCACCGCCGCAGCCGGCGGCCTGGTGGGAAGCATGAACGGCGGCTCGGTGGATCGGAGCGCTGCAGCAGTTTATGTCAAAGGCGTAACGAATGCCGGCGGGCTGATCGGCGGCATGACCGGGGGTACCGTGTCCTCCAGCTATTCCGGCGGCCATACGCAGAACGCCAAATATCAGGAAGCGACCGTTGCTTCGACGGATGTATATACCATCATCAATGTCATCAGCGACGCCAACGCGGGCGGCCTGATCGGCCAGACTAACGGCACGGACATTAAGTACAGCTACAGCACAGCTTCTTCCATGGGGTCGACCGTCGGCGGTCTGGTCGGCGCGAGTACGGGCGGCACGGTGGAAAACTGCTATGCCGTCGGCCTTGTAAACCCCACCGATGGCGGAACTGCCAGTTCCCTGGTCGGCAGCTTCACTTCGACCACATTCAGCGGCGATAACAACTATCTGGAGGGTGTTTCCGGCAAGGCGAACAACGCGGGCTATACCTCCATCTCCGCAGTTTCCGGCGTTTCTGCCGGAGCGAATAAGCCCGGGTTCCTGAAGCCCGAGTCTTCCCGCGGTTCGGCCTATCCTTATGATAAGACCCTGGTGGTAAACTATGGCGCAAATATCGGCGGGCGGGATATCGTGGGCTATTTCTTCCCCACGATCGACCAGCTCAGCGCCGGCAAAGCGGGGTATACATCCAAGCCCGGCATCACCGACGTCCACTATGGCGATTGGCAGGTGCCCGGTCTGGTCCTCGTGGACTATCTGATTACAAATGGCAATACGCTGGATTTGAAGATCGGCCTGAAGGAGAATGTGAAGCAGATCACTTTGGCCGTGACCGGCGAAAACAGCAGCGTGACCCGCACCTACCTGCTTGAGGCGACCTGGACGACCGCCGCCGATAATTCAAAGAGCGTCACTGCACTTACCGTGCAGAAGGAAGGCGCAGTCAAGAACAATACGGCCATTGTCTGGAATGCAGCCGCTCCGTCATCTGATCCCTTTGCCGGGCTTGTGACTTACGGAGGGTGGGAGACCGTGACGCACAAGGATAACACGACGGAAGAAGTCTTTGTGATCCACATCTCCCTGGATGACATTACCAAGGCAAAGGGGCAGTTTGCGAAGCTGTTTGCCAACGACAGCGTCACGATCGACAGCGCCAAACAGAATCTTTTCCCCGGTGAGAACATCACCGTCCGCGTCGGCGGAGGCGAAGCTGGCTGGCCGGAACTGAGTGAACTCAAGGCTTATGATGAATTGACGGCGGAGGATCAGAATAAGATTCACGCGGAATTCAATTACTGCCCGAAGACAGACAACAGCCTGTTCGGCAAAGATACTGCACTTTCTACCTACGGCGGTGTCAATTCTTATAATGCCGCGATCGTCAATATCCGCCATCTGCAGAACCTGGATGTGCATGTCTCCAATATTTCTTCTGTGGTTGCGAAAGCAGAGCTGCAGAATAGCATCACTTGGAGCGCTTCTTGGAATGGGGCGGGCAATTCTGCCATTCAGACTTATAGCGGAGCGCTGGAAGCCGGGTTGTTCAACGGGATCTACAGCCCCGCACTGAAAGAATTTGACGGAAAGAATTATGAGATTGCGAATCTGGCCGTGGGCGCTTCCCGCGCCAATTCTGCCAGCAACAGCGGCAGCGGAAACGCTGGTCTCTTCCGGCTGGTGACGAATACGCTAACCGTCAAAAATCTGCATCTCAGCAACCCCGCCATCAGCACAGCCACTGGCTATGCCGGCGCGATCGTCGCCGAAAACCGGGGCACTCTGACGCTGGATACCGTGCTGGCCGAAAGCGCGACTGCCGACATCGGCGGGACTACCGCCGGCGGTCTGGTGGGCGTCAGCAGCGGAACGTCCCTCACCATCAAAAACAGCGCTGCTTCTCTCTATGTTACTGCCGCTAGTGGCGCAGCAGGCGGCCTTCTGGGCCAGCAAAGCGGCGGAAAGGTCGAGATTATTGAAAGTTATGTCGGCGGCCACACTGAGGACGGCATATATTTCACCGGCTCCGGTGCCGGACGCTGGAATATCGTTTCCAATTCCGGCGCGGCAGGCGGCCTGATCGGTGAGACGGATGCCGGAACTACCACCGGTATCGAAAAGAGCTTTAATGCCGCTTCCGTATACTCCGGCGTGAGCAACAAGGCCGGCGGCATTGTCGGCAACGCCCAGGGCAGCTTTGTCGCGGTCAGCGGCAGCAGCAGCATTCTCGACCTGGTTTATACAGTGGCGCCGGTCTACAGCGTCAAGACCATGAACTATAATGCGGATACGCTGACGATCCTCAACACAGTGGCTTCCGGCACCAACGGCGCCGTGTTCGGCAATCTGGCGAACCCCCCGGCGGGGCAGCGCCTCTTCTATCTGGCCGACGTGTATGCAGATGCAAAATTCAACCAGGAGGTCACGGAGAGCAACATCAGTTACATCGGCGTCGGGAATCTGCCGGGCGTCAAACTGGCCTCCTACTATGCTGAAAGAGATTCGGAAGGAAACTTTATCGGCGACAGCGCTGCAATCATCGGTCTTGCCAACAGCGGGGAATCCCTGGAATTTGAGACGGATGCGTATGATGAGAAGCTGATTGAGGAAGAAAAGGAATATCCCTTCTCGATCTGGACCACGTTCGCCTTTAGCACCGGGACCAGCCAGCGGCATTTCTACGGCGACTGGCAGCCCGTGGAAAACGACGCCAGCAAGCTGTTCAAGTTCTATTTCCTGAAAGAAGAACCGGAGGACGCTCTGGAGGACGATGTGCCGATCGTCTCGTTCGGCTCTCAGACCGGTTTCTATCAAATGGCAGTGCTGATGGTACCCTTCGGCGGGGCTGATCTTCCGATTCCCACGATTCCTTATATCCCCGGCTTTGATTACGGTACGGAAGAGAATCCCGATGTGCGTTGGACCGTGTATTACGGCGATCAGCGCGATGCGCTGATGAACGGTTCCTCCGCACCCAAATCCACGACCACCTATAAGGAAGAGGGTGGCACGGTCGAACTGCAGGAGACGGATCTGCAGGCGGTCATGACAGAGACCTACGGGAATACCATGACCTTTGTGGCCCACTATTATGATCCCGGGGATCAGTATATCTTCCGGCTGATGGACTATGATCCGACGGCGGCAGCTGCGTCGTATCATCATTACGGCGCGATCCAGGTGATCCAGCCGTCTGAAGCCGGTGCTTCGGTTTCGCTCAGCTCCGTCTATCCGAGTGAGCTCTTCGTGCCTCGCCGCAACCAGTCCGGTTATCATTTCCTTGGCTGGTACACGCAGCCGACGGGCGGCACCCAGGTGTTCGGGCTGAACGACGCTAAAGAAATCGTTCTTAAGAACAATATCAGCGTTAACGACGATCTGACCCTTTATGCACAGTATCAGGCGAAGGAAGAGACCTTCGTCATGGTGAAGTTTGTGCTGAAGGAGGGGGAAAACGAATATCCTCTGGATGCGGAATACCAGGTCAAGTTTGACAAGAACCAGGGCTTGAATCAGGATATTACCCTGCCCGGTGAGGTCAAAGGCGTCAAAGTTGAAAAAACCAAAAATGGAACGACGTCTGCCGCAGGCAGCACGGAGGCATATTTCAAGGCGAAAGAGGGCGTCGATAATCAGGATATCTCCGTCCATCTGTCCACGTCCGGCGCGGATTGTCCCGACCTGTATACCATTTACATTGAGGGTTCGGTAGACACGGTGTACTATGCCGTGGTTCATGTCCTCAACAACACCGATGCGGACGGCAGCTATAGCGCAACGGATTCAAAGCCGTACCAAATCGACTATGTACAGACCCTTTCGAACACCTACCCGGTGTTGACGGACGAAAGCTTCCTGACCGGCATCTCAGGCTTCTCCAGTGATGCGATGGTCTGGGATGTGGCGGCTCCGTCCACCAATTTCGATCAGCTGAAGACGAAGTACAGCGTGGAAGAAACGCATGACGGAAAACCGGTTCAGTTTATTTTCGAATTGACGTATGATCGCGAACAGCACTGGCTTGTGTTCACCAATACGGGCGACAGTTATTACCCGCCGGAGCAGGTCTATGCAGGCCAGCCTCTGGCGCCCTATCTGGAAGTTCTCACTGACCCGACTTATACCGGTTATACCTTCCAGGGTTGGGTCACCGGCACGGAAGATGCGGCGGTCCCCGAGGAGATGCCGAACAGCGACCTGACCATTCGGGCCAAGTGGAAGGGCGCCCAGGTGGACTATACCATCCTGGTCTGGCTGGAAAATGCCGAGGATGAAGGCTATACGCTGGCCGGCGACCTTAAGCGGCAGGCGTACGCCGGCGACAGGCTGACGGTCGCCGGCGCTGACAGCGGCTTCTCCGTCAAGGCGGGGGACGGCGCTTGGGAGTCGGTCAGTGCTTCCAATTATGAAAAGCTCTCGGAGATCGGCGAATATATCCGCTACAGCAGCAGTGATTCCGGCGTCGAGGTCCGGGGCAACGGCGGCACGATCCTCAATGTCTATTATGATCGAAAGATCTACACCATTCGATTTGACATTGGCTTTGCACGTTCCGACGTCAATTGGGGCTATTCTGCCAGAACGGAAGCGCAGGCCCTTGCCAGCCATGAGCAGGTCTATGGTCTGATCAACGGAAGTTATGTGCCGCTGAAGTATGTCAATAACCAGTGGACATACTCCGGTATGGTAAATGTGACAAATGAATACACGGGAACCCGGTACAAAGAGGAACCCGGCGATCAAGCAGTTTATGGTATTGTCAATGGTGTAGTAGTGCAGCTTACAAAAGAAAACGGCTACGTGTATAACTGGCAATATGAAAGCAATGGTGACTGGCGTAACGCGGATAATAATGTAACATTGTATGTGAGTAATGGATCTGGATATACAGATTCTGGCCTCACCACAAGTTCTACATTTGACAGCAACAGCGGTATAAATTCAGGCACCTATTACATCTATAGGACGTATAATCCTAATTACCGTAACGCAAAAACAAATGGCGTTTCTCGCACCGAACAAGTGTGGCGTTATAACGGCGCAACGTATACCGGTCAACGCTATCGCGAAGGAACCGACGACACATTCAACCGCGGCTTTGTAAACGGTGAAATGATTGTCCTGACAAAAACCGGTGCTAAATGGTATTATACCGTTCAGGAGCAGCAGACAGGCACTTATAGTGATACTCTGTATCTTGCCACCGCAAATAATCCGAAGTACTATGTCAGTACGATCACGAGCTCGAATCAGGGCGGCGGCTACACAGGTTTCTTGACCACCGGTACTGTGGAAATGCCTGGCGGTTTCAATGTCGACAATTTTAACGGCACCTATATTGACAGCACCAAAAAGAATAAGATCTATTTCAAGGATGTGACCGCAAAATACGGCGCCAGTATCTATGAGGAATGGCCCGCCAAGGAGCCTGAGCCCAGTGGCAGCTATTTTGTCGGCTGGATCGCACCCGAAGAAGCATGGTATTGGCGTGGTGTGGCAACAGATTCCCACGGATTGCAAGCGCCCAACAGCAGTGTCAAGGGCAAGATCGATACGATGAACTGGAAGGTCATCGATATTTGGGAAAACGGACAATATGTGAATAAGCCGGTCAACGCCCAGAATGACTGCTCGGTCGAACTTCACTGCCGCTATTCCACCGGTACTCCTCGAGTGTATATCTACCGGCAGTATTTCTGGGATCCCGCAACCAGTAGTTATCCGAGTTCGCCGGATCTGGAATACTTTGTCAAAGGCGGCTCTGGTAGTGATCCGCGAGGTCAGGCCTCTCTGGAATTCTACGGCTATGCTACGGAAGCGAAGCTGGTGCGCATGAGTAACAGCACGAATAATCTTGAGAGTTACTTTGAAAATGCTGATGCTCACGGTGAGAATACGCAATTTAACCACACTGGTTACCGCAGACAGTTTACGGTGAACGGCGAAACCCTGAATGCCGTTGAGATGCGCTATCGCTTCATGCCCCATGACGGAAAGCTGACCTTTATGATCGGCGAGACCAATACTACGGTCAAAGAGGAAGCTACGGTCTACTACAATCAGCCTCTGGCGCCCTATATCCCCGCGTCGATCACGGTGCCTGCCGGTTATACCTTCGAGAACGAGTGGTATGACAATGAGCAGTGCCAGGGCGAGCCCTTCTTCAAGGTGGGAGACGCCGATTACAACAGCACCCGCAAGATGCCGGACGGCGACGTGCGCCTTTATGCAAAGCTCACCCATAATCCGGTGACAGTGACCTTCAGCCTGGAGGGCGTGGACTATAGCGACGGCCATGCGGTTACTGCCTCTGCGCTGCCGGCGGGGATGACCTCCAGCTACACCGTGAAATATGGGTATACACTCCATGAAGCGGAAAACCTCGTGAGCGGCGATACCCTGGATATCTTCGACGCCAACGGGGAAGTCCTGGCATCCTTCAGCCCCGCGGCCAACGTTGACGGCTACAGCTTCAAATACTGGTGCTATCGGGATGGCGACACCTACAAGCGTTTCAGCTATGCATATCTGCTGGAAACGAATATGACTCTCTATCCCATGTTCGGTGAAGATGATGTCTATGCTGACCGCCCGATCACGATTCAGTACCAGCTGGTGGACTATAGCAACAATGTCGTCGGAACCGCGCAGGAAAGTGTCACTGCCTCCTATCGGGATGCAGAAGGAAATCTCCAATTCTCTGCAGAAGGAAACATCGTGGTCAAAGATGGCGATAGGGTGACCTACAAAGCCCCGGATATCGCCGGCTATACCCATGTTGATGTGTCCGGAACCATCTATCGCGTCAGCGAGGCGAATCACGAGATCATCCTTCGGTATCGCGATGCATCCTGGAAATACGATGTGGAATACTATGTCCAGTATGAGAATCTGGAGAACCCCGCATCCTGGGTCGCTGCTGCAGACTATGATGAAGGCGCCGATCCGAAAGCAATCCTGGTCACCAGAGTCGCGGACGTCTCCGCGCCCAGCCAATATGTGCTGTTTGGTTATACGCAGCCCGAGGTCGATGGCGTGAATCTGACGCACTACCGCTTTGACCACTTCGTATATGACGGCGCGGCAAGCTACGATAACTTTATCACGCTTCATCCTGACGCGGGGGTAGAGAGCGGAAAGGTCGTTGTTCGGGTGTACCTGGTTCCCGATCAGGATTCCATCGTGGTCGATGATATCGTGCTTTACTACGACGGCACGTCGAAGACCGATTATCAGCCGGAGGAACAGCCGCTCTCCATTCCGGTGGGAGCGTCGACTGCGGTGCATTATGTGTACTACAAACCTTCTGCGGATAACAGCTCCTATGTGCGGATTGAGGATCCCACAGAAGTGACGCACGCAGGAACCTATGGTGTCCGTGCTTATATCACGGTCACAGTCGGCGGCACAAAGTACCTGGTATGGCAGTCTGAACTCAGCAGCATCCCTCCGCTCCATCTCTACATCCAGCGGCGTGTTGTGGTGCTGATTTCCGGCAGCTCGACGATAAGCAAGGCTGCATTGGGCTCCGGATATCTGACTAACCGCGACGTAAACGACACGACGACGAGCATTGCTGGAATGGACACGACCGGCGTCGCATTTGGGTTTGTGGATGGCGAAGGCGCGGAGTATACCTTCTCTGCAAATGCTTTCCGCCGTATGCCAGGCACAAGTCCGAATGTATTCACCTATGAGGTTGACAGCAATACCTTGGAAGGCGACTACAACTTCTTCATCTTCTATGGCACACTGACTGTGACGGATTAACTGAAAGCAAGTGCAAAGCCCCGGAGGTTCATACTCCGGGGTTTTGCGCCAGTAATCGCGAATGCGGTTTCGCTAAGGACATGCGGTTTTGACCGAACCGGGAGGAAATATGAAAAAACATTTCGTTTGTGCGATAATGGTGCTGCTGCTCACCCTGGCGCTGCTGCCGACTGCTGCGCTGGCCGATGAACTGAAGCTGGACACATCCACGCCTCCGGAGATCTCGCAGCTGGAGATTTGCCAGGAAGACGGCGGTATATGGCTGCAGGTGAAGGTAACAACGCCGGGCAATGTGCGCAGCACCATCGAGCTGCTGGAATTTCTGGGAAAAGAGTCCTATATCAGCGGAGTCCAGCTGTCTGCATCCATTTCGGGAGGGGCCTGGCAGCAGCTGGATATGACCCATGTCGGAAGGGGGTCGATGCTGAACGGGACGTGGCGTACCGGGAATATCAGCGGCCTCATCACAGATTCCTGGGTACAGGTGCAGGCCCGCTATACCGGCGTGAACGACAGCGGCAGCCCTGTTCTCAGCAATTGGTCAGATATCCTGAGCATCAATGAGCCAGGGGAAAACAGCGAGGAGCCGGCGGAAGACGAACAGGAGGAACCTGTTGAGCCGCCCATTGAGTTCAACGCCCATGATTGGGCCAAGGCGGAGCTGGCGGAAGCCGACGGCGCGGGCCTGATCCCCGCCGATCTGCGGGAGAAGGACCTGAAGGAGCCCATCACCAGGGCGGAGTTTGCCGCCGTCAGCGTCAAGGTCTACGAAGCCCTCAGCGGTCTGACCGCCGAGCCCGCCGCCGTCAATCCCTTCACCGACACCGCCGACGTTGAAGTGCTGAAAGCCCTCAACGTTGGCGTCACCAATGGCACGAGCGCTACGGAATTCAGCCCCGACGCCCTCCTCAACCGGGAGCAGGCGGCCACCATGCTCTCCCGCGTTTACAAGAAGGTCACCTTTGCAGGTTGGACCCTGGACACGGACGGGGAATACGCGGAAGCCTTCCGCGCTCTGTTCACCATGCCGGAGCCCTTCGCCGACGACGCGGACATCTCCTCCTGGGCCAAGGACAGCGTATACTTCATGGCGGCCAACGGCGTCCTCAACGGCGTGGGCAACAACTGCTTCGCCCCCAAGCTGGTGACGAGCGGGGAGGAGCCCCTGAACCACGCCACGAGAGAGCAGGCGATCCTGATCGCCGTCCGCCTGGTGCAGAACTGATACTAATCCTCCATAAAATACGGCAGTCCTTGCGGCCTGATTTGCGCCATCCTTCACCAGCGTCCTTGGCGGGCGGCAGCCCGAAACGCGTCCTTCGCCTCGGCTGACACAAATCATTCTCGCAATTCCTTGTCTGGTTACAATGGAAGATTCGTATGAGCGCCTGAGCGGCCCCCGGCCCCGAAATCGCATGAATAAGATCACGCCCGTCCCCTTCGGGGGGCGGGCAAGCTTATCGGCACAGTCCCGCCCGGTTATTTCCTTTGCAGGCAGTGTGGGCTTTTCCTTTGCAGGCAGGGCTTTTCTCCGGCGGCAGAATGTGCTATAATAATTTAATAAACCTTCATAGGCCGGTGTGCGGCCACATTCGAAGCGGGGAGGCGGGAAGATGCGGGAATCCGACGAGAGCTTATATCGCATCTACCTGGCCGAGGGCAGCGAGGATGCCCTGCGGGAGCTGCTGCTGCGCCATCGGGAGAGCCTGACCCTTTTCATTTTCGGCTTCGTCCGCAACATGGACGACGCGGAGGAGCTGATGCTGGACGCCTTCGCCGTAGCCGCCGCCCGCACCTCCGCCTACTCGGGCCGCAGCAGCTTCCGCACCTGGCTCTTCGGCATCGGACGGCACCTGGCCCTGAGGCAACTGCGGCGGCACAGGGAGCTGCCCTCTCAGGAGGCGGAGCCGGAGGGCGCCCCGGAGCTGGAGCTCATGCGCAGCGAAAACAACCGGGCGCTGTATGCGGCGCTGGAGCGCCTGAACCCGGAATACCGGCAGGTGCTGTATCTGATCTACTTTGAGGAAATGAGCACCGAGGACGCCTCCCGGGTCATGGGCAAAACAAGAAAGCAGATCTATAATCTGACGGAGCGGGGGAAGAAGGCCCTCCGCGCCGAGCTGGAAAGGACGGGGTTCGACTATGCGCGGCACGGATGAACAACTGAGACTTATCCGAAGCAAGGCCGCAAAGCTGCGTCGGCGTCAGCAGCATTGGCTGGCAGGCGCGGCGGCTGTCTGCTGTCTCGCGCTGGTTCTGTTCCTGGGCCTTCTGCTGCCCGGCGGGGACGGAGGCGTGTCGCTGCCGGAAGGCGCGACCTTCGGCAGCCTTGTTCTGCTTTCTCCCAAGCTGAACTATGTCGCCGTCGCTGTTCTGGCCTTTGCCCTGGGGGTGTGCGTCACCCTGCTGTGCATCTATCGCCGGGAGCGGCGGGGAAAGTCGGAGGACGATGATTCGTGATCGGTGAGCTTGCGCAGGTGCTGCTGTTCCTGGTGAGCGTCGTGGCCTTTTTCCACTATGCGCGGCGGACGAAGAACAATCTCTATCTGATCTACTTTGCTCTTTCCTACGCAACTATGATGCTCAGCGAAGTCTATTATTCCACCCACAACTATCTGCGGGAGGGGATGCGGATCCCCTTCGCGGCCAACGATATCGCGGATTTCGGTGCATTTCTGCTGCTCGGCACCGCCCTGATCACTACTCTGGGCAGGCCCCAGCGCAGAATGACCGGGGTGACCGCCGCCGCTCTGGCGTTCGCAGCGGCCAACGTGGC
>JAEEGK010029955.1_pt1 | contig 10822 bp, 7 predicted proteins | sample 8958771 | NCBI WGS metagenome assembly JAEEGK01 (sample SAMN16246547, study PRJNA631951) | gut metagenome | biome: gut microbiome; feature: rumen; material: SC-attached | host: Bos | place: Iran: Karaj | collected 2018-10 | reverse complement strand
AAAATAGTCTATATTAATTAAAAAATTAAGAGAAAAATTAAATATAAATAAAATAGAAGTCCAAAAATATTAATTATAAATGAAAAAAATAGATAAAGTTAAAAAAATAAATAGGTATTTTTATTAATAAATATTTTTTATAATGAATGAAACATATTTTAAATATATTTGTCCAATTTGTAATCAACAGCCTTTTTTTCGAATAATTAGAGATAAGAACGATAATTTATTTATTAATTATTCATGTATATGTGGAAAATTTTCTGATAATTATGAAGAATTTTTTAATAAATTTATGACAAAAGAAAATATTTTAATAGAAGATAAATGTATAATTCATTCTCAAAATTTTAATTCTTATTGTATAAATTGTAAAAAAAATTTATGTGAATTATGTTTAAATAAAGAGCATATTTATCATAATATAAAAGAATTTCCAAAAATAAATTTTAATGAAATCAAAAACAATATCATTAATTTTGAAAATTATTTTTTAAAATATTTATTTGAATTAAAAGAAAACATAATTCAAGAATATACAAAAATTATTGAAAACATTCAAAAAGAATATATAAATTTTAAAGAGAAAAATTTTACTATTTTAAACTTAATTAAGAAACTATTTAATAATATAAAGGATAAATTAAATTATCAAAATATATATAATTTTTTAGAAAATTCAAATTTTTATTTTTTTGAATTACATTTAAATGATTTAAATTTAGAACAAAAAAGACAAAAACTATTAAAAATATTTAAATATTCAAAACCAATAATTTTAAAAAAGGTAAAAGAATATCCAAAAAGAATATATTTTTTAAAATGTGAAAAAATAATTTCAGAACATAAAAAAATAATATTTCATATAACAAAATTAAATGATGGAAACATAGCATCATGTTCAATGGATAACTTTATAAATATTTATCAATATAATACATTTATTACTTTATCAAAAATAAAAGCACATGATTCTGATATTACATATATAAAACAAATTAAAAATGGAAATATTATTTCATGTTCAAAAGATAAATCATTAAAAATATGGGAATATAAAAATAATACTTTAAATCAACTTCATATATTATTAAGTCATACTGGAAGTGTGAATAAAGTATATGAATATAAACAAAATTTTATTATTTCATGTTCAGATGATTCAACTTTAAAAATTTGGAATATAAATATTAATATTAAAACTCTAAAAAAACATAATGATAGTATAGTTAATATTTTACTTATTAATAATAATATTTTAATCTCTGCAAGTAGAGATAAAATTCTTTATTTTTGGAATATAGAAGATTTTTCAATAAAAGGAAATATAGAAAATATTCATTGTTATAGTAATAATTCAATGGTTAATTATAATAAATATTTATTAATAGGTGGATTAAAGGGAATAATTTATATTTGTAATATCAACACATATCAAAAAATTTCAGAAATTTATGCTCATAAAAGTTATGTTACTTCTCTTCTTATTTTAAATAATGGAATTTTACTTTCAAGTGGAGGATATAATGAAATTAAAGAATGGATTATTCCAAAAATGTTTTGTATTTCAAAAAAAGAAAATCCACATTGTAGTAGTATTTATGATATGATTCAAATTGAAAATAAAATTTATACTTCATCAATGGAAATTAAAATTTGGTCTTTTTAATTTATCAAATTCTTTTATTATTTAAAATAATGTAAAAAAAATATTAAAATATAAAAATATTAATTAAAAAAAAAGAATAAAAACAAATATTTTCTTCATTTAATAATTCTTTTTAATATTTCAATATATTTTTAATTAAATAAAGTAATAAATTTAATTCAGTTATGTTTCTAAAAAAAACTTTTGACAAAAGAATGAAAAAATATTCCTTATTAGAAGGAATACCACAAAGTTTAAGCAACTTTGAAAATAATTTTATCCAAGTTGAATCAAATCCTCCATTATTTCCATATAAACCAACAGAAAATAATAATCCTTTACAATTATTTTCTTTTAAAAAACCACTTCCAGTTGAAATAAATTCAACAAATCAATTAAGATTATTAGATGATAAAGAATGGCAAAATCAATTTTCTTTAAAAAATTTAAGAAACTCATATAATCAAAGAGAAGATTTAGATTTTTTTCCAGAAGAACAAAAATTTCCTCCTTTAAATTATCCTCCAAGAATACAAGAATCAATAGATTATGTAAAAAAAATAACTGATTTAGATGTATTAAAATTAAATAAAAAAGAATGGGATAATTCTTCAGATTTAAATATAAAAAATACATCAAAAGGAGTTGATTTAGAGAAAGTATTATTTGATTTAAATCATCATTTTAATGATTTTAAAATAACTCCTTTAAAAAGAAAAAAATATATTGAAGGTGTTGATAGTAGAGATAAATATAAAATAAAAAATAAAATATGGAATGTGAGTACAAATGATGAATTTAATGGAATAAAATCAGTTGAATTAAAAAGAATAAATGATATAAATGAATTAGCAAGAAATAATAGTGAAATATATTGGAAAAAAAATGAATTTAATAGAAGAAATAAAAGTGCCTTTAAAGTTTCTCCTGAAAGAAGAAAACTTGAAGTTAAAAGATATTTTAAACCTTATAGAACACCATATGAAAATACTATTGATTATATTAATAATATGAAAAGAGCTAAAAGTTTAAGTCAATATGAAAGAGAAGAAATAAGTAAAAAAATAATTCATGATAATCCAGGTACTATTAATGATTTTCCTGAGAAAATTAATGCTTTAATTGAAAAAGAAATGTTTAATATTGAAAGGGAAAAATATAATCAAATAATTGGAAAAATTGATAAAAAGAAATTAAAAGAAATTGAATTAGAAAAAGAGAAATTTAAATGGAATGATTCTGATTTAATTAATAAAATGATGTTATTAAATGAAATAAAAGATATTAATTGGTTTAAAAAATCAATAAATAAAACAAAGAATAGTAAAATGGATATTAAAAAAGAATTTTTAAAACCTTTAGTTGAAGAAGGTGATGAAATACATAAAGAAGAAGAAAATATAAAAGATAAATTATTACAAGAACATAAAAGAAGAATGAAACATGAATTATTATTAAAAAATAAATTTGGTAGAAAAATAAGAGAAAATAATGATTTTAAAAGTAAATATCCATTAACTGAAACACAATATCAAAAAGAAAAAAATAAATATAAAGGATGGAGATATGATAAAGAAGATAAAATTGTTAATCCTAATCAAATTTATGATGATGATGAAGTTTTTATTCAAGCTTATACAAATATTGTTAAAAAAAGAATTGGAGATGAAAATTAAAAATTTTATTAATTTAGTTATATAAATTAATATAAAAATTAAAAAATTTATTTTAATTTATAAATGATTAAATTCTAAAGTTAAATATGATATATGAACAAAATGTAAATAAAAATCAAGTGAGAAAAGATATTATTATTTCAAAAAATAATTTATTAAATAAAAAAAAGAATTTAGTATTGAATGATAAATTTAAATTCCTTAATTTAAAATTTATAAATGATTATATTTCTAGTAAAGAAATTAAGGGTAAATCAAATTCAAAAAATAAAAAAAATAAAAGAACTTTTTATCAATTCAATGAATTAAATAGTTCAAATAAAGAAAAAAATCATAATAATAAAAATAATAATAAACTTTCCTTATTAATTAAACCAGAAAAAAAAAATAAAAATGATAATTTAATACTTACAAAATTAAATCTTTCTTCTAGAAATTCTTTTTCAAATAATTTTTATAAAAGTTCAAAAAATATTCAACAAAATTATTTTGAATTATCAAAAATGAATAAATTAAAAATACGTTCTTTAACTAATAGAAGTTCAAATGAAAAATTGCTTGAAAAAAAAAAAAGTTTTTTAGAAAATTCAATAAGAGTTGAAACTGAATTAAATGACATAAATTCGAAAAAAATTTCTATTTTAAATAAAAAGGCTTTTTCACATTTATATAGAGCTTCTTCAGAAAAAATTATGACTGATTCATATGGAAATTCTAATAATATTATTAATAATTATTCAAATGATTTAATTAGTAATATTAAAAATTGTGATATTCAAAATCCAGAAGAACAACATTTTCTTTGTGTGAATTTTCAAAATAAAATTCATCAAATTAATTCTTTGATTAACTAAATTAAAATAAATTAGAAAAAACCATAAATTATTGTATTTTTCTATGATTATAAATTATATTTGTAAAATTATTTATATAATTGAAATATGTTATTATTAGTATTTTCTATTTATTTAAATGACGATTAAAAAAACTTTTTTAAATTAATTAATTTAGTATTTAATCAAATTATTCTTTAAAAAATAATCAAAAATAAAAAAAGAATAAACTTAAATACTTTCAAAATATAAATAATATAATATATAAATATGATAACTCATTTTAAATTTTAGATAAATATGAAATAAAAATATATAAAAAATTTGAAAATATTCTTTAAAATAATAATTTAATATTTTCAATTAAAAAATATTAAGAATGGGTGTATGTAATTCAGTAAATGACAAAACTCCATCAAATTCATCTTCTGTATCAAGTACTCCATTTTCAACAAAAAAAAAATCAATTGATATATCTTCAATAAATATTATACATTCAAAAACAAATTCAACTAATTATAATAGTGGAAAAATTTATGGTATTAAAAAATTTGGAGTTTCAATTAAACCTGATAAAATACCAGAATATCCTCTTAAATTTATTTATCATATTTCAAAAGTTAAATGTAAAATGCTTACTCAAAATTGTATTTATTTTTTACAAATTATTTTTGATAAAAAAGAATTTGCTTTAACTTTTTCAACAGGGAAAAATCCAAAATTTATTTTTGAAGAAACATTCGGAAAAGAGATTAAATTTGAAGATTTAGAAAATTCATTTTTAGAAATTAATATTTATTCACATCCTTTATTAGATGATCCAAAAAAATTAACTTCTTTGACAAAAAATGAAATTTTAAATTCTTGTAAAAAATATTCTTCTTTAAAAATTGATTTATTAACTTTAGCAATTGCGCCTGAACAACATGATATTGCTTTATTTGATTTAAAAAGAGTTCATTATCAAATAGGAAGAATAAGTTATCATATAACATGTAAACATATCGAAAATATAAATTGTAAAATTGAACAAATAAAATTTAATTTAAATACTTTAATTAATAGTGATTTATCTTTAAAATTAAAATTTTTTCATAAAGGAATGATAAATGAAAAAGAAAGTAAATACACACATTTTATTCAAGGAAATATTATTCAAAAAGAAAATAAAACTGTATATGAATATAATGATAAAGATGAAAATGTTTTAGAAATGGATAATAAATTATCTTTAACTGAATTAAAAAATTCTGATGTTAATTTAAATATTTATTGTTCAAGATTAGTTGATAAAAATAATGAAGATGATAATCATCAAAATAATAAAAATGAAAATGATAATTTTATTAGAAAAACAGATACAATTACACAAAGAAATAATAAAAAAAAATATACAACATCAACAGAATTAGCATTAGTTAATTTATATACATTAATTGCAATGGCCCCAGTAAATTTTTATAAAATATTAAATGCACATGAAAATCAAATTGTAAAAAGAAGTAGTAAGTTTTTTCAAAAAATGTCAAATAAAAAAGCAAAATCTTCTTTATCATATTCAACAACAAGAGAAAATTTAAATGAAAATAATAATTTTTTTGATCCAAATGAATTTTATTATTTAGAATTATTTGAAGATATTACAGAATCATTTAATGATTATTTATTATTTAAAGGAAGAAGAATTGGAGAATTTGAAATGACTGTTTCTTTAAAAAAAATACCTTTAATTAAACAAATTATATGTGGTGTTATGACTGAAACTGGATTTGAAGTTAGTAGTATTTTTTTATATGATAATATTATTAATAATAATAATTTACCTGAAGATTTATTAAAATTAATTTCTCTTAAAAAACAATTAGAAAATCATTTAACTAATACAAATCAGTTAAATAAAAATGAAAAAGAATTAAATTTATATACTTTAAAAATTTTTAATGAAATTAAAAATTGTTTAAAACAAAGTATTGAAGATTCTGCTTTATATTATGGATATTCTAATACTTTAGATTTATATAATGGTCAAGTTGTAATGTTACAATTAGGATTAAATATTTTAGAAATAATTGATAAATTAAATTTAGAACAAAGAAAAGTTTCTTTTGAAATATTAAAATTATTAAATGAAAGAAGTGAATTTGATTTAGGAACAGTAACTTCAAAATGGTTTAAAAAAATTGATACTCCAAATAATGAAATTTCATATGAATTTAAAGATGAGTTTTTATTAAAAAATAAAGTAATTGAAAATTTTATTAGATTTAATAATGAATCTATGAGTTTATGTTTGGAATTTTTAACAAGAGGGAAAAATAATGATAATTCAAGTAAAGTTTTTACTAATTATTTTTTATCAATTGCTTATTTTAGAGTTCCTTTATATAGAGAAATTTTTATAAAGTCAATTTTATCAAATATAAATAATCCAATTATTAAAAAAAAAATAACTCAAGAAATAAATGTTGATGAATTAATTGAACAAGATCCAATTAATAGTTTAATACTATGGGATAATTTTTATAAAAAATTAAAATCATCCTTATCTAATTTAAAAGATGAAAATACAATAGAAATAAATGAAAGTTTATCAGATATGAAAGATATAATTACATATTCAAATGAATATTCAAGAAGTAATTGGAAATCAAATTTAGGTAAAAGAGATTTTATTTTTTTTAATTTAGTAAATAATTTATGTCAATATATAAAAAGAGAAGTTGATAATGAAACAAATGAAACTAAAATTCATTGGTTAAATATTCCTGGATTTGATTCAATAATTTATGCAATTGAATATGAATTAACAAATAAAAATGTAAATAAATATCCAAATTCTCTTATGAATTTAATTCCAGTTTTTATAGAAAATATTGATATAATTAATAAATTCATATCAATAATAATAAAAAAAACAAATGTATATGATACTAAAGCAATATTTAATTTAATAAATATATTACATTTAATATTTTCTCAAAAAGAAATTCAAAATTCAGAAACTCATTTTAACTATAATTTAATTCAACATGCTTTTATAATAATAATGAATACAGAAAACTCATTATCAATAGCAAAATTTATTTGGTTATATTATAAAGATGCTCATTTAATGCCATCAAGACATTTAGTAAATTTAATAAATACAATTTTTTTACCTCATTTTTTTAATTTATTCTTTCATTGGAGTTATCAAATAAGAGAAATTTTCTATTATTTATTATTATATATATTTGAACACAGAATAAAAAATAAAATGGCAAAAACAATTATGTATAGAAGACCATCTTTCTTAAGAAATAAAATAAATCAAAATGAAATAAATCCAATTTTTTCTCAAAGTGGAACAAGTAATACAAATTTTGGTGATTTATTTGAACAAAATTTAAATGTTATTAAAGGAATTGAAAATATTATTTATACTGAAGAACTTGAACCTTTTTATAATGAAAAAATAGATGAAATTCAATTTTCAAATGCTTTAAAAGGAATTCCTAAAGAATGTAGAGGAAATATTGTTTTGTCTATGCAACATTATGATAATGTTTTTAATGAATTTATTAAATGGAAAGATAGTAATAATGGAGAAATATATCCTGATATTGATATTTCTCCTGTTAAAGATGATGTTGTCGAATATAATACTGATGATAATTAATTTAAGGTAAGTTTTTTTAGTTTAATTATAATTTTTTAATATATATTTTTATATTTATATATATAAATTTTATTTAATTAATTTATTTATTTATTTTATTTTATTTTAAATTTTTGGGATTGTAATTTAATTTTTTTAAAAAATGCTTTTTAAATGGAAAATGCTCATATTTCAAATAAGGAATTAACTATAAAAATTTTAAATGAAAATAAAGAATTTTTTTCATTATATTCATATTTTTACCCTAATAATAATCCTATTAATAATTTATCTAACAAAGGAATGGTATTAGGAAACTTTCAAGTTAATAATAATTATTTTAATAGTTTTCCAAAATTGATAAATAGAAATAATTTTGATCTTTTAAAAAATAATAATAATGTTAATCAAAAAAGTTTAAATAATGAAATAAACAAAGAAATCTTAAAAAAAGATGATGAATTTTTAATTAATGAAAAGAATATAAAAGAAGTTTTAGAACTAATTGGTGAAAATAGTTCAAATAAAAATAATTCAAATAATGAAAAAAATGATTTCTTGAATTTAAAAGATAATTTTAATGAAAAGAATGAAACTGAAAGTTTAAATGAATCTAATAAAAGTTTTCAAAACTCTGAAAATCAAAATAATTTTCTAAAAACAACATTCGAAAATAATCTTCCAATATTAATACCAAGAAAAAATAATGAAAAAAATGAAAAGTTGAAAAAAGATTATGAACAAATTCAAAATTCAACAATTCCATCTGAATATGAATTAGAAGAAAGATTCATTAATTATTTGTCTAATTATAAAAAAAAACATATTATAGAAACAGAAAAATTAAATTTTATAAATGATATAATAAATAAAATAAATAATATTAAAAATACAGGTCATGAGAATACATTTTTAGGTCCTAATTTAATAGGAAGTTATTTTAAACATGGAATTGAGTCTGCTTATTATGAAAAAGAAATTAATATTGATATTTTATTTACTTGTAAAAACTTAAATCAAATAATTGCAAATAATAACTATATTATTAAAAATTTAATTAATGGAATTTTTATTGGAGAATTAAATATTATTGGTGAAGAATTTTCATATAATGTAAATAAAGAAAAAAATATTATATTATATATAATTAAATTAAATAATAATATCAAAATTAGTTGTTATTTTATTGATAGTGGACAAAAGAAAGAAAATAAATTAATAAATAAAATTATACTTGAGAAAGATAAATATATTAGGAATGAAAATAAAAAAATTTTATGTTACTTTTTAAGAAAATGGAGAAAAAAATGGGATTTAAATTTCATTATTCCAGAAATTTTAGATCAAATTATTGAAGACTTTTATAAGAATAATATAGCATTAACTTTTCAAAATATAATATATGATTTATATAATAAATCTATTGAATTATCATGGAAAAATGATGGAAATCATATTTTTTATAATGAATTAATTAAAGAATGGTTTATAAATGAAAATTTCAAATTAATTCAAAATGCTTGTTTAGAATCAGAATTATTACTTTCACAAGATAAATTTGATGAAATATTTGAATAAGATATTATTAATAACATAAAAAGTAAAATAATTAATATTTATAAATACTTCAAAAAACAATTAAATATAATCCTCAAACAAATAGAATTTAAAATAAATAATTCTATCTTTAATAAATATTGAATAATTTCATAAAAACAAGAAAAAATTAAAAAATTTTTATTCTTTTTAATACATTACTCAAAAAAATAACAAATATAAGATAACAAATATATTTATGGATTTATATTCTGAAAAAAATTTTTATTATATAACCAAAATATTAAAAATAATTAATTATTTTAAAAATCATTTTTTTAAAAAACTCTTAAATAAAAATCAAATTTTATTTAATATATTTTTTAAGAAAACTTTTCATAATTTTAGCAATATCATAACAATGAGATTCAAGTGCAAAATGTCCACTATCAACAAAATGAATTTCAGCATTAGGTAAATCTTTTTTAAAAGCATTAGCACCATTAGGAATAAAAGAAGGGTCATTTTTTCCCCAAACAGCTAATAAATGAGGTTGATTATCTTTTAAATATTTCTGAAATTGAGGATATAATTTAACATTATTTTGATAATCAAAAATTAAATCATTTTGAATTTCATTTCTTTCAGGTAAATTAACATAAGCAAAATCTAACATATATCCATCAGGAGAAACACTATTTTCAGGAGTACCAAAAGTATATTGATTTTTAATAGTTTCAAAAGAATAAGCAGAACTAAATTGTTTTCTTAATTCTTTAGTTGGATTTTTCCAATATTCTTTTCTAGCTTCCCATTTTTTACCTAAACCTTCTTCATAAACATTTCCATTTTGAGTTATTATACTTTCAATTCTTTCTGGGTGCTTTAATGCTAAACGAAAACCAATTGGAGCTCCATAATCAAATACGTACATTGAATATTTTTTTAATCCTATTTTTTCTGTGAATTTATCTATTATATTTGATATATTGTCAAATGAATATGTAAATGATGATCTTATTGGAGATTTTGTTTGACCAAATCCAGGATAATCTGGGGAGATTAAGTAATATTCGTCTGATAGATATGGGATTAATTCTCTAAACATGAAACTTGAACTTGGGAAACCATGTAATAGTAAAATTGAAGGGTTTTTGGGATTTCCTGATTCTCTATAAAAGAGTCTGTATCTTCTATTTTTATTGTTTTGTATTTTATTGTTTTATCTTCTAATGAAGTCATTAATTTATTGAAAAAAAAAATTTAAAATATTTATTATAAGATTTTTATTTTATTTAATAAAAAAAATTATTTTTTTATTAAGAAATATTTAATTTTTATTATAATTTTTTTTTAATTAATTAATGGAAATTATTAATTTGAGCCAATTCAAATTATTAATTAAATAATAATGATTGTTTATTTTTCTTTTTTTTTTTTATTTTTAATAAAATTGATTTCATAATAAGCAAAATAAAATTATTATATATTA
>JAEEGK010029952.1_pt1 | contig 10823 bp, 4 predicted proteins | sample 8958771 | NCBI WGS metagenome assembly JAEEGK01 (sample SAMN16246547, study PRJNA631951) | gut metagenome | biome: gut microbiome; feature: rumen; material: SC-attached | host: Bos | place: Iran: Karaj | collected 2018-10 | reverse complement strand
TATTAATGATAAAATATTAAACAATCAACATTTAGATGATGACATAAATAAAGATGAATTAATAAAAGAAATAGAAGAAAAAGTAATTGATGGTCAAAATTATAATAATCAAATAAATATATATTTTGAAAATGAAGATAAAAAGAAAATAAAAGATATAAAAGAAAAAATAGAAAATTTAAACAAAGGAGAAAAAAACGAAGAAGAAGAATTAAAAGATTTAAAATTTGAAGAAAAAAAAAAAGAAGAAATAATAACTCCTAATAATAATATTAATATAAAAAACAAAACAAAAAATTTTAATTTCACATTAGAAAATAATAGAAGAACATTAGAACAATTATATCCAAGAAAAAAATCAGATTTAGATTTTTTATCAGAAGATTTACCAAAAGATAAAAATAGAGAAAAAATTTTATCAGTAGATTATTCTCAAAATTATTATAGTTTATCAAATAGAATAGAAACAAGAAAAAAACCACAATTTCATTTCGATATTAATCCTGAAATTTATAATGAAATTATTAAGGTAAAACCTTCTAATGAAGAATCTGTTATTAAACCAATGAATGAATTTAAAGAATTAGAAAATAATAATAATAATAATTTAAAAGAATTAAGTAATAATAATAAAAAAGATAAAAACAAAAAAATAAATTTTAAAAGCCAAAATAAAAATAAAATTAATTATGATAATGATTTCGTAAGTAATTATGTTAATGATGGTATTTTTAATATTAAAAATATTGTTTTTCCAATTAACCAAAAAAAAAACTTTAATATTGATTTTAATGAAGGAAATAATGATGCAGTATCACAAGGTTTAAAAAGTATAAAAAATAAAATAAATTTTAATAATAATGATAATAATAATAATTATAATACTATTAAAAGTTCATATAATCCAAATAATAAAAATACAAATGATTATTTCTTTTCTTTATATAGAGATTTTTCAAATCAAAATAAAAATTTACAAGTTTTAGATAATAAAATATTAAAAATAAGTAATAAACAAAAAGAATTATATGGTAATCAAAGTAATTCTCCTAAGCCAAATACACTTTTAAATAATATGAAAATGAATAGTCCTATTATTCAAAGTAATAATAATAAAATAAATATGAATAACATTAATGATTTATTAGATAGTATTGGTGTAAATCAAAAAAATTTAACTATTGGAAATTCATATGAAAATAAAAATAAAGATTATAATTTAAAAGATCCTAAACAAAAACAAAGATTTATGGATAATTTAAAAGGTGAGTTAAAACAATATAATATTAGTAAAGATATTAAATTAAATAAAAATTCTGCTTTTAATGAAATTGATGAAAGAATTAAACAAATTTCAGAAATGAATAAAAAGAATGTTAAAAAGAATAATAATGATAATGTTAAAAATGTTGATAATGAGAATATTAAAATTGAACATAATATTGAAAATAATAATGATGAAAATAATGATAATAATAATAATAATGATAAAGAAATTGAAATTGTTGAAAAAACTGAAATTACTGTTGAAAAAACAGTTGAAAAAAAAAAAATTGATAAAAATAATGAAAATGAAATTCCCCAAGAAGAAGGAAATTAATATATGAAAAATAAAAATATTAAAAATAATTTGAGTTATTGTGTGAAATAATATTAAATAAATAGTATTTTTATTTATTTTTTAAGGTAAACATCATAAAATTATTTTAATAAATTTTCTCAAGAAAAAAAATAAAGTTTTATAATTATTTTTTCATAAATAAATATTTAGTCATTAAAATATTAAAATTAAAATAAAAGTAATTCAGTGAAAAAGAATAATTAAATTCAAACATGCATTTTCTTATAATTAATTAAACTAATAAATAATTAAAAAATAATCTTATTTAAGTAATTTTAAAATATCAAAATCTAATTTTATTATTTTTTAATAAAATTTCGTTATAAAAAGGTAATAATTTTTTGTATACAACTCTATTATTTTATATATACTTATTTCATAAAATATAATAAAATAATCTAAAATTAAAAATAAATAAATGAATGAGAAAAAAGAAGAAAATAATCTTATTTCCCAAAATATAAATATATTAAATCCACTAAATGAAAAAAATCAAAATCAAAATAATAAATTAGAAAAATCAAAAAGACCATCTTATTTAAACTCTTCAAATTGTATTTTAAAGAAAGACAATATAGATACCTTTTTATATAATAGAAATTATTCGTATTTAAATCAAAAAAAACCATTAAATCTTTTAAAGAATCTAAATTTATTTAACAATGAAGACCAAAATAATGAAATATTATTAAATGATATAACAGAAGAAAATAATAATTCTCAATCAAAAGAAAAGGAAATATATAATAAAGTAAACACACAAAAAACATCATCAACAAAATATTCTTTCCAAGAATTCTATATAAATGACAATAAAAAAAACCAAAATTTAAAGTATAAAAACAATTCAATAAATACAACAAAATATAATATAATAACATTTATACCAAAAAGTTTATTAATTCAATTTGCTAAATTACCAAATGTCTATTTTTTAGCAACAGCAATAATTCAATCAATTCCTTTAATATCTCCTTTATCTTCAATAACAGCAATATTTCCTTTAATATTTGTTTTAAGTGTAAGTATGATAAGAGATTTAATAGAAGATTTATCAAGATTAACATATGATAGATTAAATAATAATGAAGAAATAATAGTTTATAGAGATGGTAAATTTACTAAATCAATTAGTTCTTCTCTTAATATTGGAGAATTAATTATTATTAATGAAAATAAACAAATTCCAACTGATATAATATTAATTGATTCTAATTTAAATGAAGGAATGGCTTATGTTGAAACTTCTAGTTTAGATGGGGAAAAAAATTTAAAACCTAAAATAGCTAATAATAATTTATGTGGTTTATTTAATAATTTATTAAATAATAATGATGAAAATCCTTTTAATTCTCAAATATTTAATAATATGTATTTTGAAGGATTTTGTCAATGTGATCCTCCTAATTCAAATTTACATAAATTAGATGGGAGAGTTTCTATCAATTATAATATTAATAATACTTATATTCATTCTATTAAATTTCCTATTTCTGAAAGACAAATGCTTTTAAAAGGAAGTGTATTAAAAAATACTAATTGGATAATTGGATTTGTTTTATACACTGGAATGAATAATAAAATTATTTTAAATTCTAAAAGACCAAGAAATAAAATGTCTATTATTGAAAAAAAAATGAATAAATATTTAATTGGAATTTTTATTCTATTAATTTTTATATGTGGTTTTTGTTCTATTTTTCATAATGAAAAATATCATCAAAAAAGGTTGTATTATGAAAAATTCATTTTATTACAAAGGTCTCATAAATTAGAAAGTTTTATTACTTTTTTTACTTATTTTTTATTGTTAAATACTTTAATTCCAATTAGTTTAATTATTACAATGGAAATAGTGAAAGTAATTCAAGGATTCTTTATTTCTTGGGATATTGAAATGTATTCTCAAATAAGACATAAATTTGCAAAAGCTAAAAGCGTTTCTATTAATGAAGAATTAGGAAATGTAAATTATATATTTACTGATAAAACAGGAACATTAACAGCAAATAAATTAAAATTTAAATATTGTATTATTTATGGTAAATGTTATGAATATGATAAATATTATAAAGAAAATAGTGATAAAATAATTAATGAAATATTTTATAAAAATGAGATGAATGTGAAAAAAAAAAAATTTCCAATTGTAAAAATTCCTCGAAATTTTTTTACAGAATTATTAAAATTTCAAAAGAAAGAAGATGAAATAAAAGAGTTAGAAAAAAATAATATAATAATAAATAAAGAGGAGTTAGAAATAATAAATGAATTTTGGACAGGAATATCAATAGCACATGAATGTGTATGTACAAAAATATGTAAATATTCTGGTGTATCACCAGATGATGTAGAATTAGTAAAAACTGCACATGAACAAGGATATTCCTTTTTACAATCAAGTAATGAAATTAGAGAAATTAGAATTGATCATTCTATTCATACTTTTTCTGTTTTACATGTTCTTAATTTTTCTTCTGAAAGAAAAAGAATGAGTATTATTATTAAAGATAATAATAATATTATTAAATTATATTGCAAAGGAGCTGATTGTGAAATTATTAAAAGAATGTCTAAAAGTTCTAAAAATAATATTTATTCTAATTTTACTATTAAATCAGTAGATAAATTATCTTGTCAAGGTTATCGTTCATTATTAATAGCTTATAAAATTATATTAGAAGATGAATATAATAAATGGAATTTAGAATTAAAAAATAGTGAAATGAATTTAGCAAAAAAAGCAAAATTAATAGATAAATTATATGATGAAATGGAACAAAATTTAATTTTAATAGGAGCAACAATAGTAGAAGATAAATTACAAGATGAAGTTCCAGAAACAATAAAAGATTTAAGAATGGCAGGAATTAAAATTTGGGTTTTAACAGGAGATAAAATTGATACTGCAGAAAATATTTCATTAAGTTGCAATTTAATAAGTCCAAAACAAAAATTATTTAAAGTATATGTTTCAGAAGGAGAAACTGAAAGAAGTAAATATGATGTAACACCTGAAATAAGGAAATTTTTTAGAGAATATAATGATTTTATTAAAGAATGTAACATAACATCGTTAGTATATTCAAATACAATAAATTTCAAAAAAACAAATAATATAAATATAAATTCGAATAATATTAATCATAAATCAAAAAGTATATTAAACAATTTTCCGAAAAATCCAACAAACAATCAAAATAACAATTCCAATAACGAAGGAAGTGCTTTATCCTTTATTCCAAGTATAAATGGAAGTATAATAAACAATAATAGTAATCAAAAAACAATAAGTAAAAAAAAAACATACCTACTAAAACATAATAATAATAAAAATAATTCTAATTTAAACAATTCTTCATCAATTTCATCAAAAAACTCCCTTTCAAATTATATATCAATAACAAAAGACATGGAAAAAAATCCATTTTCAATAATAATAGAATCAAATATATTATCATCAATATTATCAAATGATAAGATGAAGAATTTATTTTTATCAATAGCATTAAAAGCTTCAACTGTAATATGTTGTAGAGTATCTCCTCTTCAAAAGAGTAGAGTAGTAAAAGAAGTGAAACAATATGATCCAAAAGCAATAACATTAGCAATAGGAGATGGAGGAAATGATGTATCAATGATAATGGAAGCTCATTTAGGAATTGGAATATATGGTGAAGAAGGAATGAGAGCTGTTCAAGCAAGTGATTTTTCTATTGGAGAATTTAAATTTTTAAGAAGATTATTATTCTTTCATGGAAGAATGAATAATATTAGAATTAGTAAAATGATTTTATATTTCTTTTATAAAAATTTTGTTTTTTCTATTGTTCAATTTGTTTATTCTTTCTTCTGTATTGGAAGCGGGCAAACAATAATTGATGATTGGTTTATTACTCTTTATAATTTAGTATTTACTGCTTTACCTTTAGGTGTTCAAGCTATTAGTGATTTTGATGTTTTAGAAAAAGATAGTAATATTGTCTTTAAATTTATGCCTCTTTTATATAAAGAAAGTAGAGAAATTTATCCTGTATTTAATATAATTACTTTTGTTTTTTCTTTAACTAAAGGTTTTATTGCTTCTTTTCTTATTTTTTATATTGTTTGTTTCTCTGATTTAGGAAGTGAAATTAATAGAAGAGGTGATTATGGAACTTTATGGTATATGTCTTTTAAAACTTATACTTCTATTATTATTTCTGTAAATATGACTTTATTTCTAAGTGTTAGATATATTATTTTCTTATTTCCTTTAATTATGATGATTACTTCTTTTATTTTTTATTTTATTTTCTTAGTTATTGTTAATTATTTAACTATGTTTAATTCTTGTGCTGTTGTTTTTCATTCTTTATCTTGTCCTAAAATATATTTTAGTATTTTCTTAGTTAGTTCTATGAGTTTTTTAACTGATTATATGATTGAATCTATTAAAATGAATTTTAATAATTCACTTTCTACTCATTTATTAAGAAAAATTCTTAATAAAAATTATGATTCTAGTTTTATGGATAATTTAATAGAAAATAGAAATCAATGTTCTGGGATTTTCCAATTTAATAAAAATAAAAATAAAACTTTAAGTAAATTAAGTATTTTTTCTTCTAACATCAGTGATAATTATATTGAAATTGATAATACTTTTGAAAATACTATTATGAAAAAATCTAAGACTTCTAAAATTAATATAGAGAAAAGACTTACTTCTAATAGTATTATTTATGGAAAAAATAATAATAATTCTTTTAGTAATAATAATAATAAATTAATTTTAGATGTAAATAATAATAAAAAAATTGAAATTCCTGAAATAAATTTTTAATTTTTATTATATTTATTAAATTGCTTTGTATCTTGTTATTCTTTTTGTAAGATTCAAAAATCAATAATTATATAATGTAGTATAATATACTGTTTATAAATACATAATAGAATTTTTTATATTAAAAGTGTTTTAAGATAAAATCTTTCATTAAGAAAAATATTAAAATATTATTAAAAAATAAATGGTCAATTTGAATTTTAATTAGATTTAAAATCGATTTTTATATTTTAGAGTATAATAAATAGAAATATTAAGGTTTATTCTTATTTTTAATTAAAAACAATTTTTATATTTTTACTTTCTTAAATTTTTCAAAAAAAAATAAAATTTAATATATTATAACATAGGAATAAAAAATTAAACTCCAATAAAAGAAACAAAAAAAGAATAAATTCAAAAATTTAAAAAATTAAAAAAAAATAAAAAAAATCTTTTAGGTCTCTATGAAATTTATAATAAAGAGATTGAATAATAATAAATGTCTTCTTCCTTAGAAAAAAAAAATCAAAATTTAAATTCAATAGAAATAGATAATTTAACCTTAAATAAAATAGCAGAAAAAGGAAGAGAGTGTATGAATAATCTTCCAGAAATGAATTTTCAAAAAATAAAAAATCCAATTTTAAAAAAAATAAAAGGAAAAATAAAGAAAAATCATTTTAATGATTCTTAAGTATAAATAATTTGAATCATTTATTTGTATATAAATAAGGTATAATGAGTTATTTTTTTTCATTATCTTATTAAAAACAATAAAACAGAGAAAATAATATGATTTATAAATATTAATTTTGAATAAACAAAATAAAAATCTTTTTTATAATAAGTTATATATAGATTTTATTTTTTTCTCTAAAATTGAAATTAATATTTTAGAATAGTGCGAAATGTAATGTTATTTTTTAAATTTTTTTTGTTTTTTTTTCAATGAAAAAATCACTTTTTACAATGATTAAATTTCTTCTCCAAAATATTATTACAATTTTTTATTTTGATTAAACCAATTATTCCTAATATATCATAAAAAATTAATATGAAAAAAAATAAAAAAAATAATATAAATTTCCCTATTATCAAAAAAAAAGCTTAAAATAAATTTTCATTTATAAAGAAAATAAAATATTAAAAAATTAATTTTGTTTCTTACTAGGAGAATAAGACTTTCCAATAGTTAAATAACCCCAATACCAAGACCATATAATTCCAACAACAAAAGGAATAGTAACAAGTTGAAGAACTGCAATTAAAAATTGAGTTTTTCTTGGAGTATTTCCTATACAACCCATGTAAAATGTTCCTAAAGATGGAAAAAATAAATTACATAAAAATATCATTATTGCTAAATTTAATGGTAATATTGGAATTGTTGCTTTAAAATATTCACATGAATATTTGTCTTTAACAACTTTAGATGAATAATTATCTTTTATTTTTACTTCTTCATTTTCATTGCTTATTTCTTCTTTATTTCTCATTTATTTTTTTTTAAATAAAGTTTTTAATTTTTTTTATTTTTTTTATTGTTTTTAATTTATTTATGGAGAAATTATTTATTTTAATTTTGTGAAGTAATGCTGGAGAAAATTGTAATAATAATCTTATTAAAAACATGTTTTAATACAATAGAATATAAAATATTAAAAAAAAATATGGTTTTAAATTTATATTTTGAATCAGTGGATTCTTTAAATTATGTTTATTTAAATTATTCAGAAGATTATGAGCCTGATGATTTATCAATATTTAATGAACATTATTATTTATTAATAGATAAAGAATTAAATGTAACATGTAAATTAAACCAAGAAAAATTACTCTTTGAAAACTTTGATAAACATTATGATTCAGAATGTAAAATAATACAATACAATGAATATTTTAATATAATAAGATATAATAAATTAACAAATTCTTCATTAATAAATTTATTTATTTTTTATATTGATAATTCTTCTTCTAAAATATATGGGGATACTTATAGAGTAAAAAAATTAGATATTCCTTTTAGATTAGAAAATAAAACTAATCTTTATAAAGGAATATCAAATGATATCAAAATATTTTTCACTGAATTAACTAATATTTTTAATAATAATTTTTTCTTTTTAACTAATAAAAATGAAAAAATTTCTTTTTTTATTGAATTTCCTGGTAGTAAAGTTTTTATTAAAAAGAATAATTTTGGAAAAAATAAAGTATATAAATTATTTGATGGTAATGATGATTGGTTATATTATGAAGGACAAAGTGTTATTTTAATTTATGATAATCCTTCTTCTTATGAAGATGATATTTTAATTGGAATGAAAGTTATTAATGATGGAAGAATTAATGTTTTTAATTTAAAAAAAAATGAAAATGTTTTTACTAATTCTTGTGGTAAGGAAAAAATATATATATTAAATTCTGAAAATGACATTTTATTTAATGTTAATTTTAATTCTTTTATTACTTTTAAATATTTTAAATCAAATTTAGAAAAATTTGAAGATTTATTTGAATTAAATAATTATGAAGAAATGATTGATAATTATTATTATAGTGGGAATAATAATTATGGGATATTTTATTCTGATTGTCTTTCTTTAGAAATTTATAAAGTAAATTATTATTTAATTGAAGAAAAAGGAAATAATATTTATTATCAAAATTTTACTTTTTTTCAACTTTCTCAATATAATTCTTTAACTTTTCAAATAATGGAAAAAAAAGAAGAAATAATTACAATTATAATAAAATTATTATCTGATAAAGAAACTTCAATTTCAATAAATTCAAAGAATGAAATATATAATTTTAAAAAGCAAAATCAAATTATTAAAATTAATAATATAAATTCAAAAGAAAATTTAATAATAACTTCAAAAGGAAATAAAGCAACTTTTGGAATTAAAATAGAAATTCCTAAAAATTTAATTCAAATAAAAAATGCAGGTGAAAATTATATATTTCAATCAAATGAAAGTGAAAAATTTATTATTTTTAAAGTTAATAATACATTCCTTAATAATTATTGGATTAATTTAATTAATATTTCTTTTAATACATCATATGATATTTTATTTTATAAAGATTCAGGTTATAAAACTTTAGATGAAATATCAATAAATTCTTTATCATCTTTTACTGAATATGACATAAGTAATATTTTTGATTTTGGAAGATTAAAATTAAGTAAAAATAAAGAATTTTCAAAAGATAAATTTTATTATTATTTATTTTATTTTTCAAATTTAAATCGAGATATAAAAATAGAATTTAATTCAAATTATAAAGGAATACTTAATTTACAAAGAGATAAATTCACCAAATTAGAAAATTTAAACAATTCAGATAAAATATATATATTTTATAAAGATAATAATATAAGATATTTTGTAATTCCTTGTTCGAATAATTTTACTTTAAATTTTGGAAATAAACAAATTTTTTCTTATCCTTCTTATTATAATTATTATATGGGATCAGGAGAATATTTTTCTTATAAAGGAGAAGCATTTTTATCTTATTATATATATAATGATATGAACAGTGATTTTGAAAATTATTATTATAATACTTTATGTAATGATAATGTTTATTTTTATATTTTAAATAATACACATTTTAGATTAAGTTTCCCTTTATTTTCTAATTGTCAAGAAATTAAATATACTTTAATAATAACTAAATTTAAAAATGAAAAATATTTAAATTCAACTTGTACTTTTTTTGATAATTTTTATATGAAAAACTTAATTAAAAGTGATATTGAAATATATAATTTTTCTTCAAATAATGTGATTTCTAGAATCATTGATATAAATCTATGCATAAATAATTCTTATGTTGATTTATTATTACCTAAAAAAATAAACATAAAAAATAAAGACAAATATATTATTCGATTAATGGGAATTACAGGACCAAAAGTTCATGATGTAAAAATTTATGATAAAATCTATTTTATATATGATGGTTTTTATATTTCTGTACAAATTATTATTTTAATCCTTTTTGTTTTGATCATAATAATTGGTATTATTGTATATTATTTCAAAAATAAAAAAATTAAAATACATTATGCTTTAATGAATATACACGAAATGAATTATAAAAAAATGTTAAGTTAAATTTATTTATATATGATTAGAATTAATTAAAATAATATTTAATTTAAATTTAACAATAATTATTTTAAATATTTTTTTTATAATATTAATTATAGATTTTTTAAATTTATCTTAATTTATTATTTTTTATTTTTTCTCCTATAAATAATTCTTAAACATTGGGGATTGGGGATTGGGGATTGGGGATTGGGGATTGGGCCCAATCCCCAATCCCCAATCCCCAATCCCCAATCCCCCATCCCCCTCATAAAAAATAAATTAT
>JAEEGK010029951.1_pt1 | contig 10823 bp, 11 predicted proteins | sample 8958771 | NCBI WGS metagenome assembly JAEEGK01 (sample SAMN16246547, study PRJNA631951) | gut metagenome | biome: gut microbiome; feature: rumen; material: SC-attached | host: Bos | place: Iran: Karaj | collected 2018-10 | reverse complement strand
AGCAATCTGCATAAAATTAGATAATGCGATATGGCGCCGATGTTATCCAGAAAGCCGAAATAGAATTATTGGCACAGATGTTGAGGGAAAAATCTACGACTCAGATGAAATTGTCTTTGGATAGTGGAATTAGCCGTCAACATCTTGGGCTTATTGCAAAAGGCAAACGCAATTTTTCTCTAAAAACGTTCTTAGATCTCGCGGATGCTTTAGAATACTCCGCGACAGAACTCATGTCGAAGCTCGAAACGATAATGCAAAAGGAACTTGCGCTCCGAGAACAAGCCCTTGCTGCAGAAAAAGCAAAGAGCCTGAGTTATGTCCAAAGGGCAGCCTTGGATAAAGATAAAAAAGGTTTTATAAGAATTGAAAGAAAATAGGATAACGGTCTGAAATTTACTTCTGTGCGAGGCGGCTCTGCCGAAGGGTTTCAAGCCGAACTTGCATTTCTGCAATTTTGTCTTGGGCTATCCCCAGGTCACGCAAAACAGTTTCGGTATCGGCAAGAGTTTGAGTAGAGCCTTTTTCGTATCCGTCGTCATAGCTTTCGGCGACTGCCGCACGGCACACATTGATGTAATCTGTCATATTCGCCTGCCTGATTAAGAGTTCTTCGCTTACGTTTCCGCACTCAATTCGCTTAAGAGCCTCCTCAATGGCGGGGTTGCCGAACTTCAGCGATGACCTTGACGTACCGGCATTCTTCAAGATGTAAAGCCAACGGTCCTCGTCGCTTTCGAGCAGCTCGTACTTCTTGTCGAACTTCGTGAGGTCAATAATAATATACTTATTTTTCGTCGAAATCGGAATACAGCCAGCCGTCCCAACGTTGGACTTGTTGTAGAGAGCAACTTCGTCGCGGTATACGCCTTCGCCCATGAATCCGACTGGATAATCCATAATCCAGATGGAATAGATTTCAGGCAGCATGTAGCGGTACTTTTCCTTTTTCGTATCGGGGAGATTGTTGAAGCCGATTTCCTTGTTGTAATCGCTCTTCGCCCGCAACAGCAAGACTGCATTGTAAATCATCATGCGAGGAATATATTCCTTAAGCTTGAGTTGCTGCATCTCGATGTCGATTCGCTTACCAGCCTTGGTGTGTGCACCGATGTCAAACTTGACGCCATAGGGTTCCGGCAAGCGGAAGTTTTCCTCCTGCTGAATTTTATAGGTCAGCGACTGGATTGCGTCATCCCCTTCAAGGTGCATAATCCCATTCAAGAAGTTCACGAGCGAATCCTCGCTGTCCAAGAGAGCCTTGAACGCGGGATCGCATCTGGGGTCTAGGTACATTAGCCCCTCGAACTTCTTGCGTACGCTTTCGATGTCGTTCTTTACATTTTTCGGGTCAAAGACGAATTCTTCATCCTTTGTCATTGCAAAATCTCCATTAAATTGTGTTTTGGGGGAGTCCCTTTTGAGGGTTCCTACTGTATTAACACGCTTTTTTGGAGATTTTGACGCCTACGGCGTCCGCGGCTGCATTCGGTCATAGAAAAAATGCAAGCATTTTTCTGCGACACTCATTTTGCACGCTTTTGGACCAAAATATTCACATGTTGTTTTGTAAAAATTTGTTATGAAACAACAGACCCCGGAACGGAGTCCGGGGTGACATGGTTTGTGGTTAGGAATGCAAGGTGGTCAGTGTACATGAGGTTCCTGTTTTCGATGCTCCGTAGGTTCTTGCCATTTTTACGTATGATTTATGTCACTTTATTAGCCATTATCCCTTAACAACCTTCGAAATTTTTACTACTATTTACAGAAAATGTTCCATTTTCCGGCCATTTTTTTTATGTTAGGAACCGTAAATTGCGGATGAAAGCATATAAAGGATGGCTGGAGTAACACCGAGGTTGCAGGCAAGTGAGCCAGCCAAATAACAATCTCCTGATTATAGGTGCAGGCCAATATGGGCTTGTCGCTCGCGAGATTGCGCTTGCCATGGGCCGTTTCGGCGAAATCGCTTTTCTGGACGATTCAAGCCGTTCTGAAGGAATCTCCATCATCGGCGCGACCGCTGACATCGAAAAATTCGCCGCCAGCTACCATTACGGTTTCGTAGCCATCGGAAACCCCGAAATTCGTCGCAATCTCATCGAAAAATTGCGTTACAACTGTATCACTCCGGCGATTCTCGTGCACCCTACGGCTTATGTGAGCCCCTTGGCTCAACTCCAGATGGGCTGTTGCGTGGAACCCCTCGCCGTGGTGCAGACCGACGCGACCGTGGCGACCGCCTCTTTTGTCGCCAGCGGTGCCGTAATCAGACATAACGCCTTCGTGGGCGATTTTTGCCACATCGACTGCAACGCCGTCGTAGAATCGACCGCAGTCGTCCCGGCAGCAACCAAGGTCGCGTGTAATTCCGTTTTTAGAAAGGAACAACATTCCTAATGTACAAACATTTCTTCAAACGTCTAATTGACATCGTTCTTTCCGGTTTTGGCATTCTAGTTCTAGCATTCCCGATGCTTGTCATCGCGGTCGCCATCAAGCTTGACAGCAAGGGACCGGTGTTCTTCAGGCAAAAACGCGTCGGCATCCACAAGACGCATTTTAACATTTACAAGTTCCGCACCATGCGTACCGACACGCCGAAAGACGCTCCGACGCATGAACTTAGCGACCCCAAGAAATGGATTACCCGCGTGGGCGGGTTCCTCCGCAAGACCAGCCTCGATGAACTCCCGCAGATGTTCAATATCTTTGGCGGTTCCATGAGTATCATCGGTCCGCGTCCGGCCTTGTGGAACCAGTACGATTTGATTGCAGAACGCGACAAGTACGGCGCGAATGACGTTCCCGTTGGCCTCACCGGCTGGGCTCAGATTAACGGTCGCGACGAACTCGAAATCCCCGTAAAGGCGGCCCTCGACGGCGAATACGTAAAACGCCAAAGTTTCTTGTTCGATTGCAAGTGCTTCTTCGGAACGTTCATCAGCGTGCTCAAGAGCGACGGCGTTGTCGAAGGCGGTACCGGAGAAATGCACAAGCAGGCCGATGCGGGCAAGGCGCCAGCAAACGATGCTCAGGCCCCTGTCATTCCCGGCTCGACCGGGAATCTCCTTGACGAAACCAAGGAGTCCGCATGAAAAAGATTCTAATAACCGGCGCGAACAGCTACATCGGCATGAGCTTTGCCGACTACCTTGCTCAGCCGGAATTTGCCGGCAAGTACGAAGTCGATACGCTCGACATGATTGGCGACGCTTGGCGTAGCTACGATTTCAGCAAGTACGACGCTGTCTATCATGTGGCGGGAATCGCCCACAGCGACAACGGAAAAATCAGCGAGGAACGTGCAAAACTCTATTACTCCGTCAATACGAACCTCACCGTGGAATGTGCGACCAAGGCAAAAGAAGCCGGCGTGAAGCAGTTCGTGTTCATGAGCAGTGCCATTGTGTATGGCGACAGCGCCCCCATTGGCAAGGAAATGCTCATTACGCGCGATACCCCGGTGAACCCCGCAAACTGCTACGGCGACAGCAAAGTCCAGGCCGAGAACGGTCTGCGTCCGCTCGACTGCGATACGTTCAAGGTCGTGATTCTCCGCCCTCCCATGATTTTCGGCAAGGGCAGCAAGGGCAACTATCCTCTGCTCAGCAAGCTTGCACGCAAATTGCCGGCATTCCCGAAAGTCGAGAACTGCCGTAGCATGCTCTACATCGGCAACCTCGTGGAGTTTGTCCGCCTGATGATCGAGAACGACGAACACGGAACGTTCTGGCCGCAAAACCCGCAGTATAGCAACACGAGCGAAGTCATCTCTCTTATCGCGAAAGCCCACGACAAACGTTGCGTGCTCATTCCCGGATTCGGCTGGGCGCTCAAAATTCTCAGCCATGCGACCGGACTCGTGAACAAGGCCTTTGGCAACCTCGCCTACGACCAAAGCATGAGCGTGTACAAAGAACCGTATCAGAAGTACAGCTTGAAAGAAGCCATCGAGAAGACGGAAAAGTAGAATGAAGAAAACCGTCCTCTTTTTGGTCAATCACGATGTTGTGATATACAATTTCCGCCTGGAATTGGTGGAAAGGCTGATTGCAGACGGTCATGAGGTCCATATCAGCAGTCCCTACGGCGAACGCATCGACGATCTTGTAAAACTTGGCAGCAAATACCACGAAATCAACATTGCCCGGCATGGCATGAATCCCATCGCTGATGGAATGCTGTTGCTCAAGTATATCCGTCTTGTAAAAAAGGTAAAGCCGGACATTATTTTTGGTTATACCATCAAGCCGAACATTTATGGAGCCTTGGCTGCACGTTTTTGTGGAGTTTCCTTTGTCGCTAACATTACAGGGCTCGGGACCGCTGTAGAAAATCCAGGCCTGGCTCAGAAAATAACTGTAGCTTTGTACAAAGTAGCCTTTAAAAAGGTACAACGGATTTTTTTCCAGAATACGGAAAATCGTCAGTTCTTTATTGACCGTAACCTTTTCGCGGATAAACACGCTATACTTCCTGGCAGCGGTGTAAATCTTGATCGTTTTTCGCCTCTCCCGTACCCAGACGAAGACGACGGAATCCATTTCGTGTTTATCAGCCGCATCATGCGAGAAAAGGGCATTGACCAGTACCTCGACGCAGCGAAGTACTTTAAGGCAGCCGAGCATGCCGAAGCTCCCGCTTTATGTCATCCTGGAGCCGAAGGCGATAGGAGCCAATGCGGTTCGTCCTACAAAACCACCTTCCACATTTGCGGTTTTTGCGAACAGGAATACCAATCCCAATTGGAAGAACTCACGAAAAAAGGTGTCATCGTTTATCATGGCATGGTTCGCAATGTTCGTGAAATTCTCAAGAAGGTTCACTGCACGATTCATCCGAGTTTTTACCCAGAAGGCATTAGCAACGTGCTCTTGGAAAGCTGTGCTAGTGCACGCCCAATCATCACTACGGATCGCAGCGGTTGCCGCGAGGTTGTCGAAGACGGCGTGAATGGATTTATGGTAAAACAACGCGATTCCGAAGACCTTATTGAGAAAATTGAAAAATTCCTTGCTCTTACGCATGAAGAAAAAAAACAGATGGGCCTTGCAGGCAGGGCGAAAGTGGAACGTGAATTTGACAGACAAATTGTCGTAGATGCTTACTTGAAAGAGATGGAGGATGTTTAATGGTTGATTATAAAAAAATTATAAAGAGTCGGAATCTTCGCCTTGCAATATTAAATTTATTGTCGTTCGTTCCTGATAAGTGGATGGTTGCTTTACAGTATCGGATAAAACTTGGTTTTTGGCCAAATCTTAAAAAACCGCAAAGATTCACTGAAAAACTGCAATGCTATAAATTGTTCTATCGAGATCCTTTGATGAAACAATGTGTTGATAAATACGAGGTTAGGAAATATATTGAATCCTTAGGGTTGAATCATATTTTAAACGAATGTTATGGAGTTTATGATAAAGCCGAAGATGTTGATTTTGACAAACTTCCCAATCAATTTGTTTTAAAAGATACTCTTGGTGGTGGTGGAACTTCTGTTATTATTTGTAAGGATAAATCTAATGCAAATTTAGAAGAGTATCGTTCTCAAATGCGAGGTTGGACCAATGCTTCTACAGGAAAAAGCTTTGGACGTGAATGGGTTTATGAAGGACGTAAGCATAGAATCATAATAGAAAAGTTCATAGCATCCGATTCGGAACAAGGTGGTCTTATAGATTACAAATTCTTTTGTTTCAATGGTAAATTTAAATATATGTATGTTATTGCTGACCGAAGAGTTGGTGAAAAAGCGGGATTTGGAATTTTTAATGAAAATTTTGACCAATTAAATGTTGTTCGCTGTGATGAAGAACCTTTGAAAAGACATGTTGAGAAACCTAGTAATTTTGAAGAATTAGCTAGAATTGCTGAAGTGATTGCTGGAAATTTCCCTGAGGCTAGAGTAGATTTATATAATCAAGATGGAAAAATTCTATTTGGTGAAATTACTTTCTTTGATGGTAGTGGTTATATGAAGTTTGATCCCGATAGTTTTGATTTTGAAATGGGAACTTTGCTAACTCTTTAAATTTTTTTTGCAAATATTGAATATATTTTCTTTGTTTGGCGAAATTCTAGAATGTGAATTATGATAAATTATAACAAACAACTTACTATTGTTACACCAACATATAATCGGTTGGAAAAAATCAAGTCTTGTTACGAATCTTTGTGTAATCAAACTAATTTTGATTTTTTATGGTTTGTCGTTGATGATGGTTCGACTGATGATACCGAAAATTTCATTTGCGATTGTATTGATAAAAATATAATAACTATAAAGTATTTAAAAAAAGAAAATGGAGGGAAAGCGTCTGCTTTAAATCGTGCTTTAGATCAAATAAATACAAAGTTTGTTACTTGTTTAGATTCCGATGATTTATTTTTCCCCTCAACAGTAGATGTTGCCTTAGCTCAATTAAAGATGATAGAGAATACTAACTCATGTTGCGGAATTCTTTCTCTTAGAGTTGACAACAAAGGGGTTGTTTTAGGAAAAACTCCTATTCCGTCAGATATAAAGTTTATCACTGCTAGTTATTTATTTCTCAAATTAAATTTAAAAACTGAATTGCAGTGTTTTTACAAAACAGCTGATATTTGTAAATATCGTTTTCCTGAATATAAAAACGAAAAATTTGTTTCGCCAGCATGGATGCAGTATGCAATAACTCAAAATCAGGAATATTTAGTTGTTCATGAGTCTATGTCTTGCTGCGAGTATTGCGATGATGGATTGACAAAAAATAAAAGAAAAATTATAAGAAAAAATCCTAATGGATACACCTGCGTAAAGTTTTTCTCTTTTAAGTACTCTAAATCATTGCGAAACATTATAAAAAATGGTATTATGTATGATTATGGAACTTTGTTGAGTAAAAATTTGTATTGGCTAGTTCGTTCTCCGCGAAAAATTTGGACTTTATTATTATTCCCTTTTGCTCTTTGTGTTTTACTACATCGTTTTATACGCAAATGATGATTTATAATAAAAAAACTCATATATAAATATTTTTTTTCTAAAACATGCTATTTATTTAGACCTCAAAATAATCTAAAAGGATATTAAGATGTTTTTTTATTTATGGTTAATAATATATTTTATATGTTCTTTTAAAGTATTCTGTTTTTTATTAAAAATAGAAGATAATTCTTTTATTATTTTTTCAAAGGTCTTAAATTTATTTTTACTTTTAGGTGTGTTTTCACTTATAGTAGCAAATAGAACAGGTCCCGATATCATCAACTATCAAACTGCATATATTTACAAATTAACATTAATTCAAAATAGAGAACTTATTTACAACAACTTACGGTTGTTTTTTAACAGTATCGGATTAGACTTTTTTACATTTAGAAGTGTTCTTGTTTTTATATGTGGGTTATTTGCGATAAAAGGTCTTAAACGATTAAATGTTTCAATTCCGATTTTTTTATTTTTTTATATGCCCATTTTATTGTTTATGGATTCAGGCCAAATGCGAAATGCAATTTGCTTGTATATTTTAGTTTATGGTCTATTCTTTTTAACTGATGAAAAAAATTTTTCAACATTATTTTTTATATTAACAATTATATTATTAAGTCAAATTCATACAGCCTTTATTTTTTATTTAATATTACTAGTGCTAAAAATTCGTGATGAAAAAAAAAGGAATACAATTTTGTATTCAACTGTTGCTGTAACTCTTATCTTCTTTATAATGACTATCCTAAACAACCATAGAATGCCCTTTATTGATGTAATTTATGGTTTCATTTTATCAGAATCGGATGTTAGAGCATCTAGATATATTACGACTGCAGGATTAGGTTTTCTTTTTCCTTTAGTAGTATATATTATAATGACTCTGACACTTCGATACGCTAGTCTAGGGTTCATTGGAAATGCTTTAGAAAAAAAATACGTAGAAATAGTCAATGGGATAAATGTTATATCCTTCATTTTTTTTCCATTTATGATGATGAATATTACATATTATAGGTTTATTAGGAATGCATATTTTTTATCGCTAATTGCAGCCGTTATTTTATTAAAACAAATTGCAATTAATAGAGTTCGTAAAATTTTATTAATTGTTTCATGTATTCTAGTAACTGTTTTATGGATTTTTTTTGAAATTGTTATTTATGATACCCCACAAAATATAATTGAACCAATTTTAAAAAATGGAGAATGGTTTTTCAACCTATAAAATTTTCATGATGAAAGTTAATGTTTACATATCCTATTATAATGGTTCAAAATATATTGATGAACAAATTGATAGCCTCTTGAATCAAAAAAACATTGAAGTTCATGTGTATATTCGCGATGATGGTTCAAAAGACGCAGAAGCTGCTTATTTGAACAAATACGCAGACCATGACCGAATCACAATTATTCATGCAGAAAACATGGGCTACGGAAAGAGTTTCATGTGGCTTGTTCATAATATCAAAGATAAGGCCGATTTTTATGCTTTCTGTGACCAAGACGATGTCTGGCTTGATTATAAATTAGAAGCCGCTTGTAAAAAAATCCAACAGTCTGATGTTCCTTGTATTTACAGCGCTCTTCCCAAATATGTTGATAAAACCTTAAATCCTTTAGAGGGTTATCACTCTTTTACAGATGATCTTCATTTTGGGGAAATGAGTGTGGATGATGCTTTTGGATATCAAATATTTGGTTTAGGTTGCACTTATGTATGGAACAATACATTAAATGATATTTTGCAAAAAATGGATTTTAGTAGTTATTCTTTTCCACACGATAATTTTTTGAGCACTCTAACTCCTTTTGTTGGCGTATTTTATAGAGACAATTTGCATCCAATTTTATATCGCCAACATGGGAAAAATGTCGGTGCTAATAAAAACAAAAACAGATCATTGATTTTGAAGTTACAAGCAAAGCTAAAACATTTCAATAACCAAACTGGTTTTTTAATAAGGGCTTATATTCAAAAAAATTTTGAAGAATTTATTCCAAATAATAAATTAAATTTATTAAATATGTCTGTTTGTTATCGAAAAAATATTTTTGTCAAACTTAAATTTATGAAATATGTATTACAATCCAAAACAAACTGTAATAAAAAGTTTAAAAATCTGATAATGATTTTAGGTAACAAATATTAGGATTCTGTATGAAAAAATCTGTTAAGGTAAATGGTTTTCTTAATATTGTACAAAAATCATGCCATATACTTATCCCTTTACTGATTTTCCCATACTTGACTAGAGTTTTAGGGGCCGAAAATTTTGGTAAATTCAGTTTCGCAAATTCAATTATCAGCTATGTTATATTAGCTGCAATGTTAGGGGTTAATTCCTATGCGATTCGGGAAGGCGCAAGAATCAGAGATGATAAAAAAGCTCTTTCATCATTTGTTTCGGAAGTCTTTTCAATAAATATTTTTTCAGGTCTTATAGCAATTCTTTTTCTTATATGTGCAGTTTCGTTTAATTCAAAGCTTGGGGAATACGACACACTCATTTACATAATGAGCTTAATTGTCCCTGCAACAGTTTTAGGTAGAGATTATTTGAATGTCATATACGAAGACTTTTTGTATATAACACTTAGATATATTATTATTCAGATTATAGGTGTATTTATGGTGTTTATACTGGTACGAGAATCAACCCATTATATCATCTATACAGGAATCTACACATTCACAATGACTGCTGGATATATCATAAATCTTTTTTATACAAAAAAATACGCACCAATTCATTTAACATTTAAACTTAATTTAAAAAAACATCTAAATCCTATACTAATTCTTTTTTGTGGACAACTTGCTACAACAATTTATATACAATCAAATATAACGATGATAGGAATATTTAAAACAGACTACGAAGTTGGCATTTATTCTTTTGCATCAAAGATATATATTCTTTCTAAAAGCATGATAAATGCATTAACGGCTGTCGCAATACCACGTATCGTTTATTATTTGGGAGCTAATAATCTTGAAAAATACAATTCATTCTCATCTAGACTTTTTGATTACCTTTTATCGCTAACTACGCCTATATCTGTAGGTTTATTCATATTTGGTGACGAAATTGTTAGACTTATTGGAGGTCCAGAGTACATAACAGGTGTATCATCACTTAAAATTTTATCAATTGCGTTACTTGTAGCTGTATTCTCTGGATATTTTTGTAATGCAATTTTAGTTCCGAACAGACAAGAGAAACAATTCCTTTATATCACAATTTTATCAGCAATTTTAAACATTGCTTTGAATTTCGTTTTTATTCCCAAAATAGGAATTTTTGGAGCCGCTTTATCCACGTTGTTTTCTGAAATTTTAGTTGTTGCTCTAGCATTTGGGGTCAGCAAAAAAAATTTGAGGCTATCTATAGCAAAAAAGAATTTTATCTTAACTATTTTTGGGTCTGCACTCGTATTGATTATTTGCTTAGTGTCAAAAAAATATGTTGAATCATATTTAATTCGTTTAATCATCACAACTCCTATTACTGTAATTATATACGCTCTGTTACATTTACTTTTTAAGAATAATCTGTACTTCGGCTCAGCTCATTCGTTAATCAATAAAATAATGAAAAAATAAGGACAATCACAATGAACATAGCAATTGTTGGAACTGGTTATGTCGGTCTCGTGAGTGGCACATGCTTTGCCGAAATGGGCGTGAACGTCACCTGCGTCGATGTGAACCAGGCAAAGATTGAATCCCTCCAGAAGGGTGAAATTCCCATATACGAACCGGGCCTCGATGAAATGGTTCTCCGTAACCAGCGCGAAGGTCGCCTCAAGTTCACGACCGACCTCGCCAGCATCCTTGACG
>JAEEGK010029950.1_pt1 | contig 10823 bp, 12 predicted proteins | sample 8958771 | NCBI WGS metagenome assembly JAEEGK01 (sample SAMN16246547, study PRJNA631951) | gut metagenome | biome: gut microbiome; feature: rumen; material: SC-attached | host: Bos | place: Iran: Karaj | collected 2018-10 | reverse complement strand
AATGTCTTGTAGCCTACAAACGAGCATTTCGCAATGACGCGATAGGCTTCAGTTGGTATGACGAAGTCGCCGTTCTCATTGCTCACGCCACCACCGATGAGAGAGGAGTCGGCAGGGCTGAGCAGTGAGATGTTGGCGTAGGCGACTGGCTGGCTATGCTCGTCGATGACGCGGCCTTTCAGGTGGTGCTCCGTCTTGTGGGTACACTCCACGAAGATTCGGCTTTCGTCGTAGGTCACTTTGATGGGGTAGAAGCCGATGACCTGGCGCAGCGCCTCTTCTATCTGAAGATGCCGGAAACTGGTGGTCACGGTAAAATCCTCCAGCTCGTCGTAGATGAAGTAGATGGTCTTGTCGCTGGCGGCATTGAGGTCTTCGAGCACTCGCGAGAGCGACAGGTCCTGGTAGTTGCGGCTGATGCGTTGGGCCTGTGCGCTGACAACAAAGAGGCACAGCAATAGCATAGATGTAATCCTTTTCATCGTAGTGTGCAGTTTGCTATTCTACAATCAGCGTTTGGTTCTCGATGGTGATGCTTATGCGCTCGAACTTGTTGAATGTGGCGACGACATCCTCAAGCTTCGACGTCTTGTCCCACGTGAAGTAGAGCCTGATGTGCTTCGTGGCCTCGTCCCGGTAGTCCACCTTATACTTATATTGGGAGGCCATCTCGGTGAGCACCGTCTGCAGCTCGGCGTTCTCGAAGACGACGGGCTTCAGCAGTGTGGTGTCCTGCTTTTCAAGTTGAGGGTGGAGGGGTGATGGGTGTTGGATGTTGGATGATGGGTGATGGGTGAAGGGCGAAGGGTGAGGGGTGAACGTCAGTACCGCTGCGTACACAATGCCCGACAGCATCAGCACGCCGGCAAACATAGCGGCAATCTTCAGCATCGGCGACCTCCTGCTCCTCGTCACCAACCGCCCGGCCTTGAACCGCTGCCATTCCTCCTCAGCATCAGGCACCTCAATGCCAGTCTCGTCCAGCATTTGGGCGAGCTGCTCGTCTGTGTATTCCTCGGGATGCAGTAGCATCCTGACCTGCTCATCTCTGTTCATACTTCTCTGCTTTTAAACGTTAGACGTAGTTTCCTCAACCCCTGCACGATGTGCTTGTTGACGGCCGAAGTGCTGATGCCGAGCGAGTCGGAAATCTCCTTGTACGACCGCTCATCGTCGTAGTGCATACGGATGATGCGGCCGGTCTGCGGCGTCAGCCTCTCGTCGACGTAGCGGTTCACGGCGGCAATCAGTTCCTCGTCGGATGCCGGTATTGTGTCCGCCAACTCCAGATCCTCCGCTCTAAGCCCTGAACCATTGCGTCGTGCAATGATGTTGAGGCAGCGATTGCGGACGCAAGTCAGCAGCAGCGCCCTCGTCGTCTCCTCACGCAGCGGGCTATCGTCTGCCCACAGCCGGGCGAAGACATCCTGAACGGCGTCCTTCGCCTCGTCTTCGTCGCCCAGCAGGATGTAGGCTGCCCGGTACATCCTGCCGTACTCCGAAAGGAAGAGCTCCTTGAATTGCTGTTCTCTGCTTTGCATCTTTTTCGTCGCTGTTTTTACTTTATATACAGATGATCAGGGGGAATCATCACCCCTCAGGCTACATTTTTCTGCAAAAATAACAAAAAACTCCCAATGGACGTCTGTCTTCCAGATAAAAATGATTAACTTTGCAAAACATAACATTAGAACGAACAGTCATTAACCTGGATTGATTATGCCTCGCAAGACAAACGGAATAGAATTTGAGATTCATCCCCGCCCGACGAAGGGTGAGGACGGCAAGCCCCTGCTCTACGTCCGCCCCGCCAAGGGAATGAAGAAGAGCTTCAAACAACTCGACGACTACTGCACCAAGTATTGCGGACTGCGTACCGGACAGCTGCAGCAGGTATTTGACATATTGATGGAAACGGCAGGCCGCTGGCTCTCGGAAGGCTACCGCGTGGAGACGCCCATCGGATCGTTTGCCCCCAAGCTGAAGCTGCTGGGCGAGCATACCCCCTCGGGTGAATACCTGCCTTCTAAATTATTATAGCAGCTTTTCATCACATTTCCAGCAAATTCCTTTGTCGTGTTCAAAAAAGTCTGTACTTTTGCAATGGAGATGAACAAAAGCAAAGAAGAGATGATGAGAAAGAAGTTTCTGATGATATTTGTCGGCGGCAACATCAAGGATGATCCCTTCTGCATCCTGAAGAAACTGGATGAATTGTTAAGCTCGGATAAGCAATGATATGGTATACGAAGAAATTAATGAATAGAAAGATTATTATTGCATGCTGCGTCATTCTTGGGCTATACATAGGATGTTCTTTAATGCCAGAACATTCCGAGTTTGACGATAAAGCCACACTGGAGGATGTAATGGAGATACAGTTGCCCAGTTATAAAGTAAAAAAGTATATGGCAGACCCTGTCATTGACTGTCATGGTGATTTTTGCGATAAGATTACCATTGAATTTGATAGCTTACCGCCAAAACAGTTTATTGATAGTGTGAATATTAGGGTGGCCGCAGATCATGAGCCAGTTTATAAACGATGGCTGAAAGTTGATGAACACCGATATCATTTTCGAGCGGCCTATGGAGATGGAGGAAGAACCCCGGAATGCAGGAAGGGACTTCATGACTGGTTCATATCCCTGGATTTCTCTGATGATTCTACAGAAGGCGTAATTGAATACGGGTATTGGTGAAATAAAGTAATAGAATCACATAGTTTTATTTGGAAGTTACGGAAATAGTTCGTATCTTTGCGGCGAGAAAAGGAAGAAATATGGCAACATTGATATTACAAATTCCAGACGAGAGCCTTGTCACGAAGGTAAAACAAGCCTGTAAGATGCTCGTGGGCGTTACATCGGTGAAGGTGCAAAAGCCTAGGGCGAAATGTGATTACGATATTACGAAGACCGCAGGCTACAAGGAAGCAATGGATGACGTAAAGGATGGTAGAGTATACCACGCCGACAACGTGGACGATATGTTCAAGCAAATACTTGGCTGACATGTATAGTATCGACTATACCAATCGTTTCCGTATGCAAGGACAATGGGAATGCCATATACAGCCCAATTGGCTGATGACGTGGCAACAGAACGACCAAAAGCTGACATTGCTCTTTCTACAAACAGGCACCCACGCCGACTTATTCTAACTTTCTTTTCTATAGACCAAGAAAAAAGGATGCAGCCCCCTCCGCGGTCGGTGGGGGCTGCATCGTCTATAGCTGCACGCTAACTGCTTTACCACTATACTGCACCATCTGTCCCTCGGGGCTGTCGAGGTTGAGCGGCTTCGGGGCGTCCTTCGTAACGAGCACGACGTTGAAGCGGCGCTGCTTCAGCATTCCGGGGAACTGGCCCTTGCGCTGGCCGATGGTGACGGTGCGTAATGCGTCGTCGTAGCTGATGTCGATGGTGGCGTACTTGCCCTTTTCATAGTTGTAGTTGGTGCCCTCGTCCTCGTAGAGCTGGAACTGGCCGTTCTGGCCGGCATAGACGTAGAGGTTAATCAGCTCGGCGGGCTTCTCGTCGCTCCACTGCATCTCGGGACCGAAGGGGATGATGGCTCCCTCGCGGACGAAGACGGGAATGCGTTCGTAGGGGGCATCGACAACAAGGCGCTGACCGCCCTGGGTGTACTCACCCGTATAGAGGTCGTACCAGCCGCACTGACGGGGGAAGTAGACCGAGCGGTTGCGGGCCTTGTAGTAGCCGACGGGACAGGCCATCAGCGCGGGGCCGAACATCCACTGGTTGCCGATGTTCTCGACCTCACGGTCGCCGTTGAAGTCCATCACAAGGGCGCGCATCAGCGTGTAGTCCTTGAAGTGGGCCCAGCCTGCCAGCGAGTAGATGTAGGGCATCAGACGGTAGCGCAGACGGTCGTAATAGACGAACGACTTATAGGCGGGATGCTCGTCGGGGGCGATGTTCCAGATCTCGCGCAGCGGCCACTGGCCATGACTGCGGAAGAGGGGGATGAAGGCTCCGAACTGGTTCCAGCGCGTCTGCAGCTCACGCCACTCACGCAGGTCCTCGTTCTCCTGGCCCGTGCGGTCAAAGAGCTGCTGGGCAGCCACGTAGCGGTTCTCCACGCAGAAGCCGCCCTGGTCCATGCCCCAGAAGGGGATGCCCGACATGGAGTAGTTCAGTCCGGCAGTCATCTGGGCGCGCATATCCTCCCACCGGGTGCCGATGTCGCCGCTCCAAGTGGCCGTAGAGTAGCGCTGCTCACCGGCAAAGCCGCTGCGGGTAAGCAGGAATACGCGGGGCTCGTCCTTCTTGCCCTTCCATACGCCACGCTGACCATTGTAGATGGCATCGGCGTTGACCGTCGAGTAGGCATTGAAGTATTCGGTCGAGGTACCGAGAGCCGTGGGGCCGCTTAGCGCCTTGCGGTACCACATCGGCGTGCAGTCGCGGACGTTAGGCTCGGAGGCGTCCATCCACCAGGCGTCAACGTAAGCCCCCCCTACGGCCCCCGAGGGGGCTTCATTACTTTTCTTTCTGGGCTTGCCATCTATTGTAGCCCCCTCGGGGGCCGAATGGGGGGCCACTGGATAGAGTTTTTCTGCCATCTGCCGCCAGAACATCTTGCGGGCTTCGGGGTCGTAGGCATCGTAGAAGCCGTTGGTGTAGCCGGGGCCTACCCAGTCGTGGATGTCGTCGGTGGGCGACTGGCGGTACATCCATCCCTTCGCGTCAAGCTCTTTGTAGTTGTCGGTATTGGTATAGAACTTCGGCCAGACGCTGATCATGAAGCGGCCGTGCATCTGGTGGACGTCATCGAGCATCTGCTGCGGATTGGGATAGCGCGACGCCTCGAACTCATGACTGCCCCACTGGTCCTCGGGCCAGTAGTTCCAGTCCTGCACGATGTTGTCGATGGGAATCTGGCGCTTGCGGAACTCAGCCAACGTTCCGACCAGTTCGTCCTGCGTCTTGTAGCGCTCGCGGCTCTGCCAGAATCCGAGCACCCACTTCGGGTAAAGCGAGGCCTTGCCCGTCAGCGTGCGGTAGCCGGAGATGACCTCGTCGAAGTTCTGTCCGGCAATGAAGTAGTAGTCCATATCCTTCGCCATCTCGCACCAGACGGTCAGCGCATTGCGGTCCACCTCGCTACGCGGCTCGGCTACCCGCAGACCACAGTAGGACTCACCGCCGTCGGGCTGCCATTCTATACGTAGTTGAGTACGCTCATGAGGCCGCAACCGGGCGGTGAACTTATAAGCATTCGGATTCCAGGCTGTGCGCCAGCGCTCGGGCACCACCTCCTTGCCGCCGATATACACCTTGATGTAACCAGCGTAGTAGAGAATGAACTGGTAGTCGTAGGTATTGGATACCGGGGCCTCTATGAAGCCCTCGTACAGCACACTCGCTCCTTGCAAGTTAAAACCCTTCGGAAGGTTCTTGATGCCGCCATTGTCGGTCTTCAGGGCTATCTGCGACTTCGCGGGCGTACCATATTCATAATAGATGGAATCCTCGTCGCGCACCAGCTTCTTGCCTTTGGCGTCGGTGTAGGTACCCGTCAGATGGCCTTCCCTACCCTGCTTGTCATAGAGCTTGAAGGCACGGTTCAGCTGCAGGTAGTCGTTGGGATTGCCGAAGCGGCAGTACGAGTAGGCATCCCACAGCAGGCCGTAGCCCTTGGTTGACAGCACGAAGGGAATGCTCACCTTCGTGTTATACTGGAACAGGTCTTCGTTCTTGCCCTTCATATTGAACTCCTCGCTCTGGTGCTGGCCCAGACCGTAGAAGGCCTCGTCGTCGGGCGAGTCGAACTTCATCTGCCACTGCAGGCCGTGCTTCATCTCCTCGGTGATGGCCGGGCCACCCTTGATGCCATATTCACGCTCTGGCACGGTGAAGTCCTTGAACTGCTTGCCGTCGGCGGCCTCCTTCAGCAGCCACTTCCCGTTGAGGGCATCGTAGAACCATACCTCGCCTTTCGCTTTGCTGACAACCGCCCACACGTTTCTGGCCTTCACCTCAACGGCCTCCGAACCGTCGTTCACGGTGACACTGCCCTTATAGGTGGCCTGCGGCACAATCATCAGGCTCGCGGGCTTCACGGGCAGTTCGTCCTTCGACGTGGCCCTAACACGGATGATGTTGTCGTTGATTACTTCTAACTGAATTACTTTGGCCTGCCCGCCGTCAGGGCGGATGGTCACGATGTTGCCGACTTTCTTCACGTCGGCAGCCTGGGCAGAAAGGCACAGCACTGCCGACATCAATGTCACACAGAGGTAAGTTCTTTTCATGTTCGTAGTTTTAAGATTTGGTGCAAAGGTACAAAATAAATTCGATTTCCACTGCACGATTGGCAACAAAAAATAACTGCATACCCTAAAAGACTATGCCCGCACGCCACAGAGGGCATACGGGCACAGCATCTGGATTGATGTTACAGATTTTCGTATTTACTTGATTCTGACAGACTTCGCAATCTTCTCGGCCACGCCGTCGTAGAACTTCGACTGCGTTTCGGGGTAGAAGATGTTGCCCGAGACGTTCACACCGTTCTCGCTGACAATCCACCAGCGCCAGGTGATGCCCTTCTGGCCATCACCAATGTCGTGGAAGTGGCGCATCATGATGATGTTGCCGTCGATGACGGGCTCGTCGCATGTCTCGCCGGCAGCTTCCTGCGATGCTTTCATCGTTGCTGCCGTCTCCTTAGCCTGGGCGGGCGTTGCACCTTCGCTCATGGAGCCGCAGTCGATGGTAGCAGAGCTTGAGACCTCTGCGCCATCGTCGAGCTTCAGCATAGACTCCGAGCTGAACCGCACAGTGGTTGTCCCGCCGTAGTCCGATTCGCCAGAGGTCGTGAACTCCTCGGGCACGCTGATGGCGTAGTGGGCGAACTCGTGGGTCTTGAAGCCATCGGGCACGACAGCCTCGGCCTGTTCGGCTTGTCCCTCACCTGCAGGAGAGGCACTGCCCTTGCCGCCACACGATGAAATGGTGATGGCTGCAAAAGCAAGGACGGCAAAACGAAACAATGCTTTCATAGTTTATTCGAAATGATGTCTGATGGGCTTATTTGAACTTGATGCTCTCAATGAGGGGCTTCAGGAACTCAGCCTCGACGGGCACATTCTTCGAAAGGCTCACAACGAGCACGCCACCGTTGGCCTCAGCAAACAGGTCGCTGTTGTTGTCAGCGCTATCAGTATAGTAGAGCTGCTTGAAAGTCATGTTGCCAATGGTGACATCGCCTGACTTCTCCTTGCCGGCTCCGTCGCCGAAATACTCGTCCAACAGCTTCTCGGCACTTGCCTGCTCCTTGTTGAGATAAATCGTGACGCTCTCGAACTGACCGTAGTCGGGAGCATCCAAGGTGACGGAGGTCGACGAACTGGCGTTCTCATTGAACTTCAAGCCTGCGGGCACGGTAAGCGTGAAGTTTTCGCTCTCAGCAGCTGCGCCTTCCTCAGCAGGAGCAGCCTCTGCAGCCTGTTCGGTCTGATCGCCACTTGCCTCTGTTGCCTCAGCGTTTGCACTCTTGTTTCCACACGATGCCACGAGCAGTCCTGCTGCCACGATAGCAATACTGAATAATGTCTTCTTCATTGTTGTTAAAGTAAAATTGTTAATAATAGGGATTGTATTGTCTTAGGAAAAACGCTGCAAAGTTAACAAAAAAACACTAAACAGCCAAATTTCTTCTTAATTATTTCTTTTTCTTCGCCGAAGTCTCGCGGATGACCAATTTCTGGGACACAATCACTTTGCGGATCTTGGTGTCGCCGGCAATATTGGCCAGCAAAAGCTGGCAGGCCGTCTGGCCAATCTTTGCCGACTGGTCCTCGATGGCCGACAGGCAGGGCGTGGTGTAGCGGGCATGGGCATCGTCGGTGAAGCCGATGAGCGCCACATCCTCGGGGATGCGCAGTCCCTGCTGCTTGATGGCGTTAAAGGCCGCGAAGAGCAGGATGTCGTTGAAAGCCACGATGGCATCGGGACGGTCGGGGCGCTGCAACAGAGCGACGGTGTTGCGCAGTGCCACGTCGAAGTCGATGTTGTCGCACATCACCAAGTCGCGCTCAATCGGTATGCGGTTGTCGCGCAACGCCTCTAAGTAGCCGTGCTTGCGGCGGCGCACCATATCGAGGTGGTTGGGACCGCCGATGAAGGCGATGCGGCGCGAGCCGGTGTCTATCAGGTGCTGTGTGGCCTGCTGGGCAGCCTCGTCGCCGTTGGCCGTGACGCTCGAGAACTTCTCGGGCAGACACGTGCGTCCGAAAAACACCAGAGGGATGCCCATGTCGCTGATTTCCTCGAAGTGGCTGTAGTCGGTGGTACTTTGTGCCAGACAGGCGATGATACCCACCACGTGAAGGTCGATGAAGTTGTCGATGGCCTGCTCCTCATCGCGACAGTCCTCGTGGGTGTTGGCGCTGATGACGCTGTAGCCGGCCTTGCGGGCCTCGACCTCGATGCCGTCGAGCACGGCAGCATAGTAGTGGGTCACGAGGTTGGGCACGACCACGCCAATCACCTTCGGTGCCTCCTTGCGCAGGCTCTGCGCAAAGGGATTAGGCCGATAATTCAGTTTCTTGGCCAGGTCCTTCACTTTCTGCTGCATCTCCTTGCCAATCTCTGGCGACGAGTGGAGTGCACGGCTGACGGTGGCTATACTCACGCCCAATTCCTGGGCTAAATCCTTCAGTGATGTTCGGCGTTTTGGCATATTAGTAGGTTTTACGCTGCAAAGTTAGGAAAAAAGCGCGAACGGCGCAAACGTTTACGTCATTTTTTTGCATACAAATGCTACAAAATTACCAGAAACGCCGTACCTTTGCACCCGAATGAGTAATGAATAGTTGATAATAAGTTAGTTAGAACCAAACCGGGCTGTCGTGATGACACTCCCGGTTTTTTTATGTTCGTAAGTGAACAATGTCAATATTTGTAGAAAGCCCAGACCTTATCGCCCTTGCTGAGAACCAGACTCTCGTTATTGAGCGTTTCGATTCTCAGCCGTATATCACTGAAAGGCTTGAAGCCGAAGTACTCTTCCACGATGGCGGTGTCACTTCTTTCGCCTTTGACGGAGACGCACTGCACGAAAAGACTGTCGCCAACATGCTGGAAGTTTCCGAAGATTTCGCCTTTGCCAATTAGCCTGAACAACGACACTGAGCCGGCGAAGCTCACGTACTCGGTGTCGGAGCCTTTCAGGCGCCATTGTCCTAACAGGTCGCCAGCATCCCCTCCCTCCTGGCACGCTGACAACCACAGGAGAGCAAAAACGCACAACAGTCTAAAGTATCTTACCATGATATTCGATATTGAAGTTAAACGAGGAGCAGTCGCCGTAGATGTTTCCTTTGTCAAACGCATAAGAGGCGCCGAATTGCCAAGGGCCTGTACGGTATATCCCCTTGATCATCGCGTCAAAAGAGTGGTGCTTCGTTGGAAGCGGAATGTTATAGGTTCCCCACCCTTCGCGGTAAGAGCCTTTCGCGAGATAGGAGATGCGGTCGGTCACCTCGCCACAGATGCCCAGATGCCAGGCCTTGACGCGGCTGTCGAGAAAATCGGTATTGCCGTTGGCATTATAAATAGGTGAGGTGAGAAGTGCTGTGCCCACGGCCATTCCGTAGTGGGCATAGCTACCGTAGAAGGTGTGGTTGTAGTAGAGGTCATTACCGACCACAAGGTCGGTAATCTGACTCCGTGCGGGCTCCGGGTAGTCGCCGCTGTCCCAGTGGAGCGGTCCCGACTGGTTGGTGGTCTGCAGATATTCAGCCACGGCACGCCTGACGAGCTGCCGGCCGGGCTTCCTATTCTCATACTGAAGCCCCCAAAGGCCGTCCCATCCATTTCCCTTGCGCATGCCCGAACCATCTTCAAACGGATCGTCGACATACGCCTGCAGCTGGTGGTGCTCGTCGATGTTCCAACCCAGCTGGACGGTCATCGTTCCGATGTGGTTGCCGTAAACCCAGTCCTCCATCACGCCGTGCTCGAAGTACTGCTTGTCGCCCACTGGCAGGATGACGTTCCATAGAGTCTTGAGGTCGGTCGGCTTCTCAATGACCACAGGCTGCTGTTTGTTGCTATAGTCGTGCTTCGTACCCGAGAACTGGACGACGTGCTCAATGCCGGCCGTCACGAAGAAGCGCTTCGTGGGATTAGTGCGGAAGAACAGATGCTTCTGGTGATACCAAATACCCGTAGCATACTTATAATTAGCTTCCTGCGCCCGGAAATAAGCGCGTTCGCGGTAGTCGCCGTCGAGGAACCTGCCGTAGCCGCCATCGAAGTTGGCCTGAAGCCAGCCCTTCGTAAACGGGACGTCAACGAAACCGTCGGTGCCGAGATGGAGCTGCGGCACCGGTTTGGCGTTGGTTCCCTTGGCAAAGGCACCGCTCGACAGCTGGTCGTCGCGCAGTACGGGCGGCTCCTCGCGGGCACCTATCTCAAGGAAAAGCGACTTGTACGACAAGTTGGCGTAGCACTGCTGCAGATAAGCCTGATGGTCGGCGTGGACAGCGGCCACGGCGTCAACACACCCTGACAGCACGAAATCCTTGCCCAAAGAGTGCTTCACGCTGACGGCACCACGCAGATAAGCCGTGTTAGGCCGCGTCGAGAGGACATGATGGCGGTTTGTCACCAGCTGATAGGCGTTAAAGTCGCCCGTTCCCACCGATGCCTCAGTCGACAAGACATAGGAAATACGCGTTGGCAGGGAGTCCTGAGCACTTGCCAATACCGTCAACAAGGTAAAGGCAACCAAAAAGACAAATTGCTTCTTACGGGTTTGCATCTTGGGGCATCTGATTCTATAGTCA
>JAEEGK010029948.1_pt1 | contig 10824 bp, 9 predicted proteins | sample 8958771 | NCBI WGS metagenome assembly JAEEGK01 (sample SAMN16246547, study PRJNA631951) | gut metagenome | biome: gut microbiome; feature: rumen; material: SC-attached | host: Bos | place: Iran: Karaj | collected 2018-10 | reverse complement strand
AAAAATAAAAATAATATTCAAAGAAATTTAGATTTTAAAAATTTACAAATGAATAAATATGATAAAGATGAAGGTTTTCATAAAAGAAATTTAACAGATTATAATAAAATACATTTAGTTAAAGAAGAAGAAGAAAAAACAAATAGTTTAAATAATAATAGTAATAATAATAATATAAATATTAATAATGATGATTTAGAAGGAAATTTTACTTTTGGAAAAGATAATAATCTTATGAATATAATTACAAATGATATAAAAGAAGAAAAAAATGAAAATATAAATTCAAATATAAATGAAAATGAAAATATAAATGAAATAAATAAGAATTCAAATATAACTTTTGGAAATAAAATCCAAAATTTAACTTTTGGTACAGGAAATACATTTACAATAAAAGTAAATCAAGGAGAAGGAACAAATAACAACATGCTAGAAATAAATCCAAAAGACAAAAATGAAAGTAACTGAAACAAAAAAAATAAATATAACATAAAAAAAATTAAACTCAAAACTCTATAAATAAAAAAATTAAATAAAAATATTTTTTTTAAAAAAAAAATAAAAAATTTTAAAAAAAGAATTTTTTTCTAATAAATAATGTACAAATTAGTAATATTATTTATACATAATAATTAAAAAATTATTTTAATAAAATTAACGAAATGAAAGAAGATATAGAAAATCAGTTAAATAATTTATGTCCAAATAATGTCTATAATGATATTAAAATAAAATTTAATTATTTCAATATTAAAAAAAATTCAGTTTTAAAAAAAGAAATTTCTAATTATTTAATAGGTAAGTATATTTTTACTTCCTATTCTAAATTAATTCAAGTTTATCAAATTATTGGATTATCATTTGATAAAAATCCAGTAAATACTTTTTTAACATTTACTAAAAATAAAAATGAAAAAGTAAGTTTTTCAATAAAAAAATATTTTGAAGATGAATATAATATTATTATAAAGGATGATACTCAACCATTATTACTTTGTAAAAAAATAAAGCATAGGGTAAGTAAAAGTAGTGGTAGAAGAAAAAAAAGAAATGGGCCATTAATAAATGAAGAAAATTTTTTAATTCCATTAGAACTTTCATATATAATTAATATTGAAAAATTAGCAGAAAAAGTTAATAAAATAAACAACGAAGAATATGTAAATGAAGAAGATAAAGAAATAAATAATGATGAATCAATTATTACTTATAATGAGGAAAATTATGATTTAAATTTTAATGAAGATGATTTATTGAATAATTCAGATTTTGATGAAAGAAGAAACTTATTAAATTATTTAGGAAAAAAAATAGAAATCAAAAATAATCAAAATAAATTAACTATTATTGAACATGGAAATTATGGTTTAATAAGAAATAATTTAATTCAAACTAATTTATGTAAAGAAAAATGGATTGTATTTTATCCAATAATTTATAAGAATTATGGAGAGTCATTTATAAAAGATATAATATTATATTCTAAAAAACTAGGAATTAATATTGAAGAACCTTATGAATTAATATCTGGAGAATTGGGTAAAGAAACTAAATCAATTAGTAATGATATGATTGAAACATTTAGAAATTTTTTTAAAAATAATTCTCCTTTAAAATATTCAATAATTGTTATTCTTTATGATGATAATTGTTCTTTTTATGAACAATTAAAAGAAATTTCAATAAATGAAATTGGAATTATTTCACAATTTATTTCTGTGAAAAAATCTCATTATAAACAACAATGTTATTATAATTCAATTATAAGACAAATTTTAATGAAAGTTAATACTCCAATTTATAAAATTGATTTCAATTATTTTTGTCAAAAAATTTCTAATTTAATGATTTGTGGATTAAATATAATGAATAAAGGGAATAAATTTATAATTTCTTTATTAAGTTCATTTGATAATGATTTTATAAACTATTATTTTAATTATATTGAAATTGATTTTAATATTACACAAATAGGAAATGAATTAAAATCTTTATTTCAAAAGTCTTTTGATTATTTCAATAATAATAATGATGAAAATATTAAAAATTTAGTTATTTTTGCATCTTTTTCTGATTTAAATAAATCTTTAAAAAATCAAAATTATTCGAATGATCTTAATTTAGTTTTTGAAATTTGTATAAATTATTTACCAAAAATATTTAATGGAGAAATTAAATTTTCCCTTATTTCACCTCAAATATTAAATTATGAATATGAAAGTAATATTTCAAATTTTGCTATAATAAAATATAATAATAATTTTATGATTTATTTCATTTATCAAAATGATTTAAATTTTACAATTGATGATTTATCTCATTTAACATTTACTTTAACTTTTTATTATTGGACTGGAGATATAAATATGTTATTACCAAATTGTTTATATTATGCAATGATTTCAGGAAAATTATTACAAAAAATTTCAATGGAAAAAATACCAAAACAAATGAAATCAAAACCTTTTTATATTTAATAATAATTAATTAAATTAATATTTAACTTTATAATAATTTAATTCTATATTTTATAACTATATATTATAATTTTATATGAACCAATCAATTTAATTTTATATTTATATTTATTTTTTTTTTATTTCCTTTTTTAATATTAATAAAAAATCATTATGTATAGAGAAATAATATTATATTAAATAAAACAGCCATTTATTTTTTTTCAACAAAACACTTTTTAATATATATCATCCAATACATTTATCGAAAAATAAATTTATGAAATTATTCATTGAATATTTTCCTTACTTTTTGAATGTTTAAGTAATTTTGCAAAAATTGGACGATTTCTTTTTACTTCAACTTGACTTTTAGGTGATTTTTCTTCATCAATTTTTTTTTCGATAAAATTTTCTTTACTCATTATAGAAAGAAAAGGACTTTTGTTATAATTAATATCAGTTTCATTGATATTAATATTAGAATTTTTATCAAGATTATTTACAAAAGAATTATTTCGATGTAGAGATTTTTCAATATCATTATCTTCAAAAACTTCTTTAGAATCATTTTTATTTAGATATTTAACAAAAAATTTTCCATTTTTATTAGAAGTATATGTTCTTTGATTTGATTTATTCATTATTGATTTTTTCATTGTAACTAAATTTATCATTTTATTATTTTTTATCATATCTCTATTACTTAATTTAGGATTATTTAAACTTTGAATAAATGAACTTTGTTCAGATAAAATAGTTGTTTTATTTTTTGCATTTAAATCACTTGAATCTAATTTCAAAGTTAAATTGGATTTTTGTGAATTGCAAATTTCAGCACAATTACCCATATTAATTATTTTTTTATTTATTTTAATATAATATTTTATTTTATCTTGATAATAAAAATTAATAATAAATCAAATTAATTATATTAAAAATATTGTAAACAATATGAGTAATAATGATATTGGAAATAATCACAATATTAAAAATAAAACAATTTTCCTAACCTACTCATCTGATAATTCAAATAATAATTTTTCTAACAGTCATTATTCTTCTGAGCAATTACAAAATGAATTTAAATTTAAAAAAAAAAAATTTTTTGGACAAAAAATAAAATTAAGTGAATGGGATAATAAATATGATTTTTTCAATAATTGTAATAAAAATGATTCTGATATTATTGAATATATAAATAATAAACCTAAATTTGATAAAGATGATTTATATAATAAATTTAATATTAATCCTTCTAAAGAAGAAATGGATTTATTATATGAAATTTTAAGAAAAAATCCTATGATTAATATTAGAAAAAGAGATAGAGATTATTTATTAAGAATTAAAATTAAAAAATCTAAATTTACAAGAAAATTTCAAACTTTAAAACAAGCACAAGAATTAAGAAATATTTTATTATTATATTCAATGTCTAATGATCCAAAATTTAAAATGCATATTTCAAAAAGAAATAAAATTTCTGAAGCCAATAAGAAAAAAATTGTTGATTATTCAAATAATAATTCATATTCGATTTTATTAAAAGAAGAAGATGATAATAATTGATAATTTTTAATCTTTAATTATATTTATAAAACAATTATTTTTTGATTAAAATTTTAAAAATTATTTTTATAGGAATCTCAATAAATATAATTAACTAAAAAAATTTTTGTAAAATACAATAAAGTAATTTTTAACTAAATAATCAATATAAATTAAAATATGATTAAAAAAGCAAAAAAAAAGAATAAGAATATAATAATTATAATAAATATATAAAAATTATTTTTTTTCATATTATAAAAAAGAAATAAAATAATAATAAAAAAAATTATTTGAAAAAAATATATACCAAATAAAATAGTACAAATTTCTAATTTAACTCCATATTCCTTAATTATAAATAAATATTCTATAAATTAAAAAATAAAAAAAATGGGAAATGAAAATATTCGAAGTCAACACATATCAAAAGTATCATCTTCAATGACAAGAGAAAAATCTGATGGTTCAATTCAATATAAAGAAATAATGAAATTTAAAGGATATAAAAGAACAAAAAGTGACACAGCATCAACAAGTTATAATCAAATAAAAAATACAAGAGATAATTCATCAATATCAATAAATTCAGAAACAAAAACAAAAGAAGATTTATTAAATATAAAAAATGAAAAAAAAGATGATAGAATACCATTTAAATTTGAATGGAAAGAAGGAGGAAATAAAGTAACAATAACAGGTTCATTTTTAACGAATTGGACAGTTTATATTGATATGGTAAAAAATCCAGAAACAGGATTTTTTGAATTTAATGTAAATTTAACAAGAGAAGTTCATCAATTTAAATTTATTGTTGATAATGTTTGGAAATGTTCAATGAATTATTTATCTACAAATGATGGAAATGGTAATGTTAATAATGTTATTGATTTAACTAATTATATTATAAATGAAAAAGATGAAAATGAAAAAAATGAAAGTGAAAAAAATGAAAAAGATAAAGAAAATGATATTGATTATTTAAAAAGAGAAAATGAAATTAAAAAAAAAAATAATAATGAATTTAATTGTTGTTTACTTGATGAAGATGATATGAATTTTGATGCACCACAAGCACCTCCTTGTTATATGAAAAATTTTGATATTAATTGTGATGATAGAAGAAAAAATATTGGAAAAAAAAAATATTTAAAATTTAATGAAAAAAATATTTTAAGTGAGAATAATTGTTATAAAAAAATTTCTAAAATTAATCATGTTGTTTTAAATCATTGTTGTAGTGCATCAAAAGGAAATTTAGATGAAAAATTTGTAAGAGCTTCTGTCTCGAAAAGAATTAAACATAAGTTTGTTACTATCATTTATTATAAACCAAAAAGAAATTGTTATATTTAGTCTTTTTTGGTTTTATTATTTATATATTTATGATTATTATAAATATATAATTGAGTTGATTTAGTTTTATTATCAGATAATTATAATATATTATAAAGTTGGTTTAGTTTGATTTATTGTAATGATATTTTTATAAATTAAAATTATCAAAATTATTTTTTTATTAGTGATTTTAAGGTTTTTAAATATTAATTAATTAAGTAGTATTTTAGAATAAAAAATATAATTTTCTCAAATAATAGAATTTTTATTATAATATATTCATTAAAAAAAATTAAAAAAAATATACATATATCTTATCTTTCTATTAATAAATTCATCATTATCATATGATAAAAAAACAGTAAAATATTCATATAAATATTATAATAAAGCAAACAATGATTTTTCAAAAGATAAAAATAAATATACTTCATATCCATATTATGGAAGGGATTTCTTTAAATATGGAAAAAAACCAAGTGACTATACAAATTTCATAAGTTAAAATATAGTAGAAGGAGATCAAAAAATTTAGTGGATATACTAATTCTATTAAGGATAGATATTATAAAATTTGAGAAAATTAAACCCTATTTTGAATAATTACATCTTGGACAGTAAAACTTGTTTTATTAAGGGTTTTTTATTTATTATTAGTGATTCTTCTATTTTTTTTAAATTATTTATAATTGAGTTTTTTTTTAATTTTTGAGCATTTATATATATTTATATTTTTAAATTATATTATAAAAATATAAAACAATTTTAAACATTTAAAAATAATTTATAAAATAATAGGATATAAAAATATATAATCCAAATTAAAAAAAATAAAATTTAATGAATTTAAATAAATTTTAGATATATTATTTTTAAATTAATATATAAATTAATTCACACTTCATTTCTAATTTTTTTTAATTGTTACTTATGCTCAATTAGTTATAGATTGATAATTCTCAATATCAATATATAAAGGTTCACCAAATATTTTATTGTCAACTACAAAATCAAATATTAAATGTAATATATCTATATCAATATCCTTTTCTACTTTTAAAGTTAAATTTATTTCTTCAAATTCATTTGGTTTCAATTGATTTAATTTTATTATTTCATTTGAAAAATATTCATTTTTTCTCATTTGTAAAAATGTTTTCTCCATTATCCATTGATTTATTCCATTATTTTTAATAATAAATGAAATATTTTTATTATTGCCTTTTTTATTAAATAATGAAAGCATTAATATATTATAATCAAATGAATAAATCGGAATATCAATGTTTATATCAGGATTAAATGAAATATTATTTATATTTTCATTCATATGATTTAATTCTATAATTTTCATTTTTAATTCTTTTTCTTTTATTTTAAACTCAATTTCATCTTGTTTTAATTTATCTTTTTTATTTTTTAATTTACTTTCTTCTTTTTCATATTCTTCATAATAATTTAGTAAATTATCTTTTTTATCTTTTAATTCTTTTGTTTTATTTTCTTTATTATTTATAACATTATCTAATTGTTTATATTTATTTTGATTTTCATTAATAATTATATTCAATTGATTAATTTCAATATTTTTATCATTTATTATTTGATTTTGCTCTAACAAAAATTTTTTATTTTGATTAATTAAATTATTTAATTCTTCTTTTTTTTTTATTTATTCTTTATTTTTTTTTTATTATTAAATTATAAATATTATAATTTTGGGTTTATATATTTTTTTTTAGGTTGATTAATTTTTTTATTTTGATTTTTTTTTGAAAGTTAATTTTCTTTTTCAGGAGTTTGTTTTTTAGATTCTTCAGTGAGAATTTCTTTTATTATTTCATTTTTTTCATTCTCAATTTCAGAATTTATAATATTTGATGTATCATTTACTTTAATTACTTTTTTTTCTTCAATTAAATTATCATCATTATTATTATTTAAATTTTCATTTTTATTTTGTAATTCATTTTCTGAATTTATAGGTTCATTAAAATTATTAGTAACAATATTATTTTTATTTTCATTTTCAATTATTTCATTCATATTTAAATTCTGTTCATTTTCTTTAGTTCGTTCATTTAATATTTGATTATTTTCTCCTTCTGTTATTTCATTATTATTTATATTTTTTTCTACTAATTTATTTTTTAAATTATTAATTTGCATTTTAAGTGTTTCGTTTTCGTTTTTTAATTTTTCATATTCTTTTTGAATTTCTTTTATATCATTTTCTTTAATATAATTTTCATTATTATAATAATTTTCAAAATTTTTATATTTTAAATAATTTTTATTTATATTTTTATTACCTTTATCTTTTATATTATTTATTCTACATTTATTTTTATAACATTCTAATTGATTTAATAAATTTTCTGTTTGAACTTTTAAATCATTATATTCTTTTTGAATCAAATTATATTTATAAAATCTATTTTTTAATTCTGAAAATTGATTTGTTCTTGATAATTTATCATTAAAAAAATTAAATTTTGGAGTTTTTGAATTTAATTTTAATGAATTTATCATTGTGTCTTTATCATTTAATTTTAAATTTAAATCAAAAATTTCCATTCTTAAATTTTTTATATAATTTTTATTTGATTCAATGTTTGATTGAATTTGTTTATAATCTTTTATTTGAGAATTATTTTTTTTTTCTTCTTTATTATTTTTATTTATATTTCCATTTTTATGATAATATTTCTTATTTTTATTTTCTTTTGATTTAATTTTTATTAATTCATTTTTTAAATAATCAACATCCATATAATTAAAATCATTCATATTATAACTATGAAATGATTGAGTTGTTGAAAATGGATTAAATGTTTTATTTTTATCATTTATTTTATCTAAAGTTTGATTAAAAGTTCTGTTTGTTGTTTTCATTATTTTAATTTATTGTTTTTTTATTTTTTTTGAATAATTTTTTATTTAATATATAATATAAATTAATAATTATATATTATAAATTACCCCAAAAGAAAATAATATATTATATAAAAACTAAAACTATAAAAAATATATTTTCTATTTTTTTTAAATTATAAAACAGATAAAATTATTATTTAAAAAAAATATTTTTTAAAAAATTCAAAATTCTGATAGGGTAATAAAAGAAAAAATTAAAATCATTTAAAAAATAAATTTAAATTTTTATCATAAATTAAAATATAAAAATTTTAAAATCTATTCATCAATATAACACCAGCCAAAAAAAGATATAATAAAATAACAGGATATAATACCAAACCTCTAACATTTTCTTCATCAACACTACTTTTTAAAAATCCACTAGCAGAAAAAGAACTCCAAAAACAACCAAAAATCACAATTAGAATTCTAAATATTTCATGAAATTTATATATCATTAAAATAATAGAAGAAATATTAAGTGGAAACATGCAATAACCTAATAAGCAAAAAATATGAAAAATACTAATTTTAACTTCTAATAAATGAGAATTAACAAAAATTAATAAACTTCCAACCCAAAAAATTAAAAATACTAAAATAAAAGTATTTCCCTTATCAGTTGCTCTAATTGCAAGAGTAATTGCTAATAAAATAGTAAATATTAAAGGTCCCCATAAATCCCATTGTTTTATATGTTTATTTTTTTCATTATTTGATTTAAATGGATTAATTACATATGATAATTTAGTCCAAATTAAAAATAAATCTCTTTTAATTGAATCTGATATTGGTTCATTTAATTTTTGATTTGAATCACTTAATGATAATTGATAATTTTTTTTTTTTATATTTTCATTTTTTGAAACTTTAATATTTTCATTTTCTTGTTCTTCTTTTGGTAAATTGAATTCTATATCCATTATTGGATTTGATAATATTTCAGCTGAATTATTTCCTTCATTTTTATTAGATAAATTTGTTTCTGAATTTAATATATTTTCATTTGAAAAATCTGTACTTATATTTGGAGAAGGGTTTGTATATATTGGAGGCATTATTGGTTGAGAATTTGGATTTTTTTCTTCTTCTGATGACATTGATGTATTTGGAATTGGATTACTTGATGTAATTAAAGTATTTAAAAATTGTAAGTCTTGATTATCATTCATTGAATTTGGATTATTTGACATTTTTTTTTTTGAATATTTTTTTTTATAATTATTTTATGAAATTTAGTTTTTAATAAATTGATTTTATATTAAAGAATTATATTTATTTAAAATAATATAATATTTTTTTATTCATTATCCATTTTTATTATATTCAATTACATTTGTCCCATTCATTAAACATTTTTTAATTTTTTCAACTCTCCTTTCATTAATATTATTTTCCATTAATAAACTATTAATATAATCTTTTAAATTTTCTATAGAATTTAAATTAAATTCATTTAATAATTCACTACAAAAATTTTTATATTTATCATTTTCATTAATTTGTTGATATATTTTAATATTCTTTTCTTTTTCTTCATTTAATTCATCTAAGACATTAACTAAATGTTTAATCCATTTCCAAATAATATTAATTTCTAGATTTTCAAAATTATTATTTCCTGTTAAAGTAATATATAATCCTTCTAATTTTTCAATTAATTCATCTCTTAATTTAGCTTCTTTATTAGGAAATTCAATTGAATCATAATTGTTTTTAATATAATTTATCATTTCTTTTAATTGAGGAATAATATTTTCTTTATTTTCTAAATTTAAAAAATTTTTAATTTTTAATATTGTTTCTTCATCATTTTTATCTTTTATAAACTTATTTGATTTAAGATAATAATTTTTTTGTTCTTCTTCAGTTATTTCTGTTTCTAATATTTCATTTTCTTCCTCTAAAGTTTTTATTTCTTCTTTTAATTTAGATATTTCATTTTGGTATTTTATTATTTTATTATCTGAAATTTTTTTATTATTTATAAATTCAAATTCATTTAGTTTCTTATTATTTAAAAATATATTATTATATGATTTACTTTTAATATTTTTTTTTGTGTTATTATTTTTATTCATAAAAATATTTTGTTCTTCATCACCTGAATTTTCACATTGATATGTTGTTTTAATTATATTGTCATTTTCATCATTATTTTCTTTTTTATTGAAATAGTTATTTTTTTCATTTGAATAAATATTTGATTTCTATTAAATAAAAATAAAAAATATATACTCTTTTAATTTTTTCAATATCATTTCTTAATTCTTCTATCGTATGTTTTAATAATTCTATTTTTTGGGTATTATTCATTTTTTAAATTTATACTTAAATTGATAATTTATTTTTTAATTAAAAAAATATATAAAAAAATAAAAATTGTTTTATCTAATATTATATTTATTTAAATAAAAGAAAATTTTTAACTTAAATACCTATTTTTTTGATAAAATTACTAATCTTTTTATATATTTATTTTTTAAAAATAAATTAAATTATTTTAAAAAATTATATTGGGGATTGGGGGATGGGGGATGGGGGATTGGGGATTGGG
>JAEEGK010029945.1_pt1 | contig 10825 bp, 12 predicted proteins | sample 8958771 | NCBI WGS metagenome assembly JAEEGK01 (sample SAMN16246547, study PRJNA631951) | gut metagenome | biome: gut microbiome; feature: rumen; material: SC-attached | host: Bos | place: Iran: Karaj | collected 2018-10 | reverse complement strand
TGTCTTCAGAAAGATTAGCCCTATCTACACTTTGTATAACTTTCCAGAAGTCGTCGCCATATTTGTCTTTTATATCTTCTATTATTTTTTCTGTAAAATAACTATGCTCATTTAGAGACTGCAAGATTCCCTGATATAACATAAATAAGCAGTTTTTTTCAAATCTTTTATCAGTACTTGATATATTAGCTAACTCATTTAAAATATTTTCAATTTTATTTTTCAAATATAAAAAAGTATTATCTAATTCCATGGCTGTATAATTTGTTTTCGTAAATAAAAGAATATTTATTATATCTGGGGTTAAATCTTTATTATTGAGAATTTCTAATAGTATTCTATTCTTCCATGGTAATTCTTCATAAAAAATAGGATCTATATAATTAATCTTAAAACTGATGAAATTCTTAAGTGGTATATTATAACTCATTCTGTTCTCTCCTTTTCATTTTTTTTTGGAGTTTATTCCAAATCTTATATGTACACTCACATCTACATTTACAAATGAAACAAAAAGGACAAAGAGGTAATTTTAATTTCATTTTTTTTATTTTGTTTCTAAATTTTTTATCTACAATAAGTTTATTAAAGAACTCTTTTTCTTCTTTTAATCTTGCTTTTTCTTGCTCTTCAATACAGATTTCGTTTAATGTTTTTATATTGTTTGTTTTTATCAAGAAAATACAAATTAATTGTACAAAAGATAATTTATCTAAATCTGAACGAACAAAATGTTCCGTATGAAAGAAATTAGATGGCGTAACAAATCTATATTTATCTAAATTATATAATAATAATAGTTTATTAAGAAGTTTTCTTTTGAAGGAAGAAAAGAATCTTTTATATGATAATAAAATCTTACTTATGCCATTATAATCAATTAAACAATTAATCTCATCAATTGAAGGCCATTCAATTTCGCTAATACCGGGTATTAATATTCTGTATGTATTAAACCCCATAAATGAATAATCAATTAAAAAAACGTTATAATTTAATGAAGCACATAATCCCAATAAATATGATAATGCCTCCTTATTATTTAAATTCTTCTTAAATACTTTAGGTATACATTGGCTTTCCTTATTTGTAATAAAGAAGTTATTAAATAATGTTCCATCATTTGAACTATAAAATTTTAAAAAATTTAAATACTTATTATTCAATTCTGAAGAATTTATTTTTTTCATTTTGTTATTTATTGTATCCAAAGTATTACCTTGAAACATTTCTGTAAGACATCGTTGTATAGCTATTTCAAAATCAACATCTGAAGCAATTGTAAATAAGTATTTTTCATGATTTTTATCATATAATAGAATCCCAACAACAGGTAAAATATCAAAAGAACAATCTTTTATTTGACAATAAAAGCCTTCTTTTTCAATTAATCGAATTATATCATTTTTGTAATTTATTGTTGGAAGTTCTTTCTCTTCTTGTATAATTTTCCTCAAACAATAACGCTCAAATATCTCACATATTCCTTGAACTAAAGCTTCTTCTTTTGAATTTCCAGCACATAATCCATTAGAATGACAAATTGTATTTATAATTCTTATTGGTATTATATATTTTTTCTTATCAATAAGATTATCTGAAAAAATACAATCACAATATTTGTTATCTCTATTGTATAATTGAATTATATTTTGGATATTAGAATCATCCTTATAAAATTTTCTAAAAAAATAATCTGTATTGTATTTTGAATTAACTATATTTATACTTTTAAATACTTTTTTTATCAAAAAGAAATCTTTAAATAAAAAACCAGATTGTAATCGTTCCATTAATTCACCGTAAGCACTTGCCCTAGCAAACTCAACACTTGTTCCTTTTCCATTCGTTCCTAAATCATAAAATGGTTTAATTGTCAGTCTTACAGAAACAATATTTTTGTTTGTAATAAATAATTCTTCATTAACAGATAAATCTAATTCTTTTAAGAGACATTGTATTTTGCTTATTGTTAAGTTCGGTTTACAATCTTTTCTAGTTCTCATTTTTTTTTATTTTACAAGCAAATGAACCACTAACTTTTTAATCCATTTGCTTGTTTTGCTTTAGCAAACATCAGAGCAATAATTTCCACCTAATTCTGCAGCATGCACAGAATTATTTGCTGGAAATAACTCAATAACATCTTTCTCTTTTTTGAAAAAATCAAAGAAAGACATAATTAGTTTTTTCATAGCTTACCTCCTTTTAATTAGTTTTATTTACTTTTACAAACCCATTTGAACCATCAACAATAAGTTTTTTTTCATTCCAAATTGTCTTCATCTTATTTCCAATTCCTATTACACATGGTATTCCTAATTCTCTTGCAATTATTGCAGAATGACATAAGAACCCGCCTACTGCTGTTACAATCCCTGAACAATGTTCTAGCACGCTAAGCCATTCAGGATCTGTAAACCAAGCCATCAGAATATTACCGTCTTTCCACTCTTCAATATTAAACTCGTCAATCTTTCTTATATAGGTTGCTTCTGCTTCTACATATCCTGATGATGCTGCTATACCATATATTTTGCCATCATCTTCTCCTGAACTTTTTTCTGTCTCGGCTATTTCACTAGTTACCGCTCTATATTGTAATAAATATAATTTCCCATCAACTAAACACCATTCGAAATCTGCTATCGTTCCGAGTTTTTCTTGAAGCCGTATCAATTCCTCTCCAATATATTTATTGTCTTTAGTTTTTATATATGACAATTCCCCTCCTTTAAACCAGTTCTCTTGCATTGGATTTTCTCTACCAGAAACTAATTTTTCTCCATTTCCCTTTACATATTCCAAATAACCGCTTGTAATTGTTTTGCCCATCCATACACCCGCCAATTCAGGTTCTGTAAATTTCTGAATAACTACTGACATTCTGGGGTATCGCAATTTATTCAATCTAATATATTCTTTTACACGTTTATTATTTACTGATAATTTTACTTTTTTTATTGCCTCAGGTATATCTTCCTTTCGTATATCTAAATATGTATCAAACATTCCTGCAAAAGAATATTTTTCCCCATCCTCAATATCAGCTGAACTCCTTACCGCATATTTATCACTATCAAAATTTAATACATAATTATCACTCTGATAGCTTAACGCCACTGTGTCAGGAATTAAAACATTATTAGCTCGTAACTTAGCAAGCCCTAAAGCTTTTCCTCCAAATAATTGTCCGATTTCTTTCTCCATCCCTGCTAAATAACATTCTGCAAGATAATCTATCTCTGCTGATCCTTGTAATTCTAGTTGCATCAATTCTCGTAATATTTGTGGATTACTTGTATTTGTTAGATTTTTTTCTTTATATTTTTCCAGATACTCAGCTTCTATTTTTTTTCTAATATTTTCCAACTTACCTGAATAAAAAAGATGAAGCCTATCTTGCCAATTTTTTAATACTAGATATATTTTTATTAATTCATCATCTTCGCTATATTCTTTTATAACTTCATTATTCTGTATTCTTCTCATGTCTTCAGAAAGATTAGCCCTATCTACACTTTGTATAACTTTCCAGAAGTCGTCGCCATATTTGTCTTTTATATCTTCTATTATTTTTTCTGTAAAATAACTATGCTCATCTAGAGATTCTAATATTCCATCATAAATCATAGCTTTAGATAATATATCAAAACTTGCATCAATCGATAAATTTGTATCTAGCATTGCAAAACATTCATTTGACTTAGTTCTTAAATAATTAAATTTCTTTTCAATATTGTCCGCATTAACCTTATCAAATATCAGAATTTTTTCAATCTCATCTAACAAATCACTATTATGAATAACTTCTACCAATAGTCTCTTCTTCCATGGTAAACCATCAACGAAAATAGGATCTATATAATTTCTCTTAAATTCCAAATATCTATTAATTTCCACATAATTATAATTCATTTCTTTTTACTCCTTTCATTGCTAAACATAATCTACTATTATTATTATTCATTGCTAATTTCTTTAGAAATAATTGTCTTTCTTTTTTGTTCCATATTTCTCGTAAATCTTCTGTCAAAATATTGCCAAGTATAGATTCTTTTAAAAAAGGACAACATAGTACGTCTCCATTAGCTGTTACTGTCGCTTTTCCAATTCCTGCAGCACATTTCCATTTTTCCTCACCCAAAAGAACAGTTTTGTCTTTTTCGATTGAATAAATTTGACTATTTTTTTGTTCTTCATCAGGAATTTTTGCATACAACAATCTATTCCCTGAATATTTTATCACTTCTGAAATAGCATTTAAGAACCAAGTAGACGACTCTTTATCAAGAGATAAATTTTTAGCATTTCCAATTTCAAAAACATTAGAAATTTGTATTTGATCTACCCCTAACTTAAATAAAGTAAGGTATAATATTGGAATATCCTTATAATTTAGCTTATTAATAACAGTATTTGTTGTAACGAAACAATTATATTTTTTTGCATACAAAATATTATTGATTACTTTATCAAATGTTCCTATTCCTCTTATTTTTTCATGCGTTTCCTTCAATCCATCTAAACTAATAAAGAAAGAAATATCTCTAGGATTAACTTTTCTTTGAATTATATTATCTATAAATGAATTTAATAATATACCGTTTGTATATATATTTACTTTAATCTTATTTTTTATAAATATCTCAACAATTTGAGGAAGTAGTTTAACTAAGAGTGCTTCACCTCCTGTTATCGTAATTTCAGTTATTTGAGATGACGCCAACTTCTTTGCAATCATTTCTATTTTTTCTTCTTCTAAATCTATATTATTACTTAAGTCTCCTAAATAACAATGTAAGCATTTAAGATTACATCTTTCTGTTATTCTCCATTGTATCTTTAATGGAAAGGATAAATTTATATTATCTCCATACTCAGCTTCTTCTAATTGTTCAGATAAATACCTAAATAATTCTTTTGTATTTTTTCTCGAAAGTCCTAATTTCTTTCTTAGTTCATGCCACTCACATTTTTCTTCCACATATAGCAGAAGATCTTTAGTAAAAGCATTCACTAAATAATAATTTGACTTCCATAAAATTATATACTTGTTATCATCAACTATTCTAAAATTCATCTTTTAGCTCCAATAATGTATCATTATACATAGTGATAAGAATTTCTTTTGCTTCTGGGAATTTAGATTTTTTAATAATTTCCTCTCCACTATATTGTCCATTTAAATATCTACATAAATTTAGTGTTTTATGATTTATTCGCCTGACAGGAATATTCAATAATGTATAACTATTTAAATTTTCACCTCGATATTTATTTGATTTAAGTTTTAACCTCTTAACTTTTAACAACTCCCACACTATTTTATTTTGATTAACAAACATATCATCGCAATTTTCTTTCCAAAATAATTGTGAACCTTCTGCATGACACCCCCCTTTACAAAAACATAATTTATCACAATTTAAACACTGTTGATTTAACCAATTTGCTTTTCTGAATAATTTTAATTCTTTACATTTCCAAATTTTTCTTATTCCAGCATATCTAATATTTCCTAAAACCACTCTTGAAGATGAGCAGATTTTTACATCTCCATTTGGTTCAATTGCTAACGAAGCAATTCCAGCATCACATCCATGAAGCAAATAAGAGTATTTCTCATCAACACTACAAGGAATTATACAATTACTGATATTGATTTTCGTATAATCATTTTCCCGAACAAATTCTAATACCTTATTTAATTCAGGTTTTGAATCATAGGCTTTCCCATTTCCAATAAAATTTAATCTTGCAAACGACAGTTTTGCGTTTATACTTTTTGCAAAATCTAACACAGCCTGAAATTCACCTTCAAAATTATTCTCAGGCACGACTGTATAGTTTATATTTATAACTAGTGATTTATATTCTTTATGAATTTGCTTTAAATTCTCTTTCACTCTGGAATAAACAAATTGATTTCCACATAAATAATTATGCATATCTTCTGTCCCATGCATTGATACTCCAATCGTATGAATATATTTTAAGTGATTAAATATTTTCTCATTACTTAATAACACTCCATTTGTTACTACAATTTGATAAAACCCCAATTCAAACCCATATTTTATAATAGTACAAAAATCTTTATGAAGTAATGGCTCTCCACCTGTATAATAAATATAATACACTCCCAATCTCTTAAAATCTTTAAGCCACTTTTTTATATCAGAAATATCTATATCGACTTCTTTCAATCCATTTTGAGAACAGAAACGACATTGCAACATACATTTTGTCGTTAGTTTTATATATATAGCTAAAGGCCTACTAAGAAAATCAATTCTTCCAGAAAAATACCGCCTTATACTACTATAAATCATCTTTTTCATTCTTTTTCCTTAAAGTTGCATTTGCCTTTTTAATGTTTTCATTCACTTGAATAACTCTACATTGTGTCATTTCTGGTCTTATTTTTTTTATTTCAATTTTTTCTTTTAACATATTTAATTTTTTATTCATTTCTAATCCTCCTAAGAATATACGCCACCCCATCCCCTCTCAATTTGCTCAACGCTTCGTATTTTGTCCATTCTTTTGTAAATTCAATCTTCTTATTATTTTGTACATTACGTTCACATATCCGTACAAATATCTTTTCATTAAAGAACCCCACTTTCTCTACATCTATTCCTATTTCCTTATTACTAAAAGCAATAGCCGTAACCCCATATGTATGTGAAATATTAAAATATATCTCCCTTGTATTAGAAAAAAAAGGTTTCCCAAATTCTCCTCTTTTTATTTCTAAGTCAAACAAATGATTCCCTGCAGCAATTTCTTTAACCTTTCTAATTGCATCTTTTGAAGTTTGCTTATCATCAAATTCAGCATTAGAAAACAAATAAATTTCCACTACTATTTACCTTGTTCGCTACAAGCTTTTTCAACGATTTTGATAAAAGCACCTATCGTCTTACAAACCCTGATTTCCGGAAGATATCTATCCAGCTGGATATCTAATTCATCTTCCAAATCAAGCAAAAAAGAAACAATGGTAGAGGATGTAATTCCATTTCTTGGGCGTATTTCCAACTCTTCGGTTGACTCTTGAGGAATGCCTTGTTGATGCATGAGCTCCGTATGGATACGAAGTACAATTTCTTTTACACTTTTCATAATAACTCTATAATTAAAAATCTAAGTACATAGATATACAATAAAGTAATACATTGGAATAAACAGTATTACTAATGTTTTCTTCAAAAAACTGCTACCATTTATCTTATGCACCCTTCATTATCTGTGAAATAATTATCTATCAGATTCTTATCAACCTCTGTATCAAGTATCATTTGCTTTCTTTCACAAATAGTATTTTTGCTTACAAAATCTTTGTCCTGACTATAGATTCAATTAATGCAATATAACTAATTGAATGAACTTTTAATTCTGCAGCTTTTTCTGCTACTTTGAATATTTCACTTATATTTGAATCTGTAATTACAAATGTTAAATGCACTTCCATTCCTAATTCAACTAAATTTTCTATACTTGCATAAACTTTGTCTAAAGCATTTATTCCACGCAAATAGAAATACTGACTGGGATTTGTTGTATCTAAAGAAATTGAAATTTCAGAAAGTCTATCTTTTATTTTTTTTGCAAGTTCTTTAGAAATAAAAGTTCCATTAGAACAAAGATCCACGTCATATCCATTTTTTAACAATTCATCAATGATTAAAAAGATATCCTTATTCAGTAAAGGCTCTCCACCAGTTTATATGATATCTTTTATAGGTAACTATTTTATGTTAGCTAATATAACTTTTACTTCATCTAAAGATGTTTCATTTACCCCCTCTAAAATGACAAAACTTGCATCTTGAATTACATTTATTAGATATTTCCCACAAAATGCGAAATTTTTCATTTGAGTTACTTCTAAAACAACAAATTGAATCATAATTTTTCATAATAAAATCCTAACAATTTTAAAATTGTTAATATAAAAATATTCACTTACAGCGAAATATAATTATTAAATAATTGAATAACCTCGTTTTTCAGAAGAGTAATCTGTCTATTTTGTGTTTGTATTTCATTTAGATTAACATAAGGATTTTCCAAGAATAATTGATATGGATAAATATTATTTACTGTACAAATCCTATCTATAACCTCGACGGAAGGAAAATATTTTCCATTTTCTATCGCATTATAATAATTTGTTGAAACTTCTATTAATTCTGCAAATTGAGACTGGGTTAGTTTAAGTTGATAACGATAATATCTAAGATTGTTTATTAAAACTTTTTGCACATGCAACATTTTTACAACCTTCCTTTTTTTTGTTTGCTCACTCCTATTATTTTTTAATATTATTCTAATTAATATTTTTATTTATCATTAGTTTTAAATCAATAAAAGAATTTCGAATTATTACATATGTAATAGATAATCAGGAAGATTTATGACAAATGTATTGTTTAAGAATATCACTATTACCTATGTCATTTTTTTCAAAAATTAGATTATTATTTTCTAGTTTTTAGTCTAACTAGGGTATTTTGCCTATGCAAATGTAATCAATTTTATGAAAATTGAATTACAACTGTAATATTGTTGCATTTTTAATATTTTGATTTCATAAAAAGTATGCTAATTTTATTTGTAGAAAAATAAAATGTGTTTTACCAATGGCCAGCTATACATTTTTAGCAATTGGCAAAAGAATATGCCTGTTGAAAAATGTTTCAAGCAAATACCCCTGTTACTAATATATGTTGAGCTAAAATTATATTTGTACTTCATAATATAAAAAAATTAAAAAAGGATTTAATGAAAATACAATTACCGGTTAACGAAAATCCATTTCTGTGCTCCTATGCCCATCATGGATATTTTCAAATAATTGAAACCTCAGAAGATAAATTAGCAAAAGATAATGACATTGTTGCTAAAGTTTCTGTAAGCAATTATTTAAAAGAAAATTTTCATATTATTAAAAATAAAATACGTTATACAAATGATTCCAACCAATTTATATTTTATGCAAATAAATGGAACATTGACCTCGATGCTGCTTTTTATAAGGAGTTAAATCAAACTGAAGATGAAATTGAAATCCGAATTGATAATTTTTTAAAATCAGGTCCTTATGCATCAATAAAAGTTTTTGCCTCTTCATTTAGTATTAATGAATTAGATACCTATGATAAAAGTGTTGATTCTATTGATTTTGGAGTTTGTTTGGGTATTTTTTCAAAAGATGGAATTTATACTTCTACTCAACAATATCTGATTGAAAAACTTTATAAACCAAACAACGAAGAAGTTATTTTAAAACTATTCATAAAAGATAATTGTATATATGGAAATTATAAAACAAAGAACAAAGTTTCTGAAGATCTTTTAATCAAAAAGATATCTTCAGATGAATCTTTTAGGACAATTGGATTTGCTGTTTGTTTGGGTAATAACAAATATTATGAAAATCTTTTTCTAAATTTTATAAATCTAGAATTTTATAGATACGGTGCAGCCCGATTAGATTTTATTAATTCACCAATCAAAAATTTTACTACGTTTACAACCAATTATTTTATTGATGTATATTTAATAAATGAAATACAAATATCTAAATTTTCCTTATCAACTCTCGAATATATTAAAACTCAACTCAGTTTAGGTCATTATATTGTTACATTGATTAATGATAATATAAATTCTAACAGGACAGATGAAAATGGTTGTTACTTTCATGAAAACTTGATTTATGGTTTTGACGATGATGCACAGATTCTCAATATATTTTATTATGATAACGGTTTAATTATAAAGTCTTCTATTTCCTATAATGCTTTTAATTCAGAAAGAAATAAAAAAACAGATAATATACTCTATGTATTGAATTATAATCCACATTCCGGCCCACTCATTTTTTCTAATGAAATTCTTGCCAGGAAATATGAAAAATATATTTTTCCACAAAATTGCGAAGTAGAACACTCTACATATGAATTCATTAATTCAGTAAAAGGTATAAATTGTCTGGAGACACTGAAGTCTGAACAATATATTAGATATCTCGTTAAAGACATAAGGATATCACATGTTTTATATGAAAGAGCAATGATAAATGAAAATAGAATCGAATATCTGTTCGCCAGACAACTTATAGATGAACATGCTTACAATAAATTAAAAACTTTGGCAACCATCATAACTAAAAAAACTCATTTAATTAGAAATTTAACTTTAAGAATAAGAATGTCAAAACAAATTGATACAAAAAAAATTCAACCTCATATGAACGAGTTGTTTGTACTTGATAAAGATTTTAGTTTGCAGTTAATAGACGCATTAAATAAATGCAATATTAAATAAAAAATTTAGGAGTAAAAGTATGAAAATTAAAAAACTATTCTTTTTATTATTAATTGTATTTTTGTTTATCGGTACTACATATGCTGAAGAATTAATTCCCTGGGAAGCAGATTATTCATTTAAAACTACATTAGTATATAATACATATGGTCCTAACTATCAGGGATACGGACCTTCATTAGGAAAAAACTGCCCCTTAAAAAAGGATGATACTGTCTTAATAGAAGTCTCTGGTATATCTGACAAAGATGTGCCTCGTGTATTTTTTTCAATTATTGATAGAAGTCCAAAAGCTTCTTTTTGGGAAAATATTACACCTAAAAATACACTAATCATTGAAAATATTAAGGCTGGTGTTCCGTTTTCCTATAAATTTGAATCTACAATAAAACATACACCATATTCAAAACAATCAGCGAAATTTGTTTTCATGCATGATTATATGAAAATAAAAAAAATAAAATTAACTAATTGTAAAATCAAA
>JAEEGK010029941.1_pt1 | contig 10825 bp, 8 predicted proteins | sample 8958771 | NCBI WGS metagenome assembly JAEEGK01 (sample SAMN16246547, study PRJNA631951) | gut metagenome | biome: gut microbiome; feature: rumen; material: SC-attached | host: Bos | place: Iran: Karaj | collected 2018-10 | reverse complement strand
CATGTATATAACTCATAATTTCACCTATAAGTATTACAATTTATCAACTGGAAATAAAAATTATAAAGGACAAACAAAAATCCTCAACCTTAAAAAAAATTCATTAAAATTCTTTATATATTATTTACTTTTTTTCCTTTATCTATCTATATATAATATTATATTTTTTTTTCTTATTTTAATTATTTTTTTTGTAAAAATAAATAAAAAAATAAAAATTTATTATCAAAAATGAACTTTAAACAACCAGGAACAACAAATTTAAGAATTTCAAATCGAAATGTGTTTATTTTTTTGATTATGAATATAACAATTCTATTTACCTTTTATTTAATATATAATTTATTTTATTCACCATCAATTTCATTACATTTGATTTTACATAAATATATAAACAGCGAAGTTTTCATTCAAATAAATATTTTCTTTTATAAGCATTTTAATAACGAATATTTATTTTATTGTATCTTAATTCTTGTTTATAATTATTCAAATATTTATAAGTCTTTTATTTTATATATTATTCTTTTAATATCTAAATTTATTTCTGGTTTTTTACAATTATTATTTACTAATTATCCTCTTTACTATAATGAAGCAATTACTTATTTATATATTGAAAATTATAATTATTCTTTCCCTTCAGAATCTTTAATATTTTTCCCAATATTTTCCCATTTAACATGGAAAATTTTAACAAAAAAAATATCAAAAAAAAAAATGAATCAAAAAATTATTTTCATCATTATATTAACAATATATAATATATTAATTCCATTAAATCAATTTATCTTAGGATTATTATCAATAAGTGAAATAATTTTTTCTTTATTTTTTTCATATATAATCTATTATTTTCTATATTATGTTTTAAAAATAAATTTTTCAAATAGTAATCAATTTTTCAAAATAATTCGTAGTAAGATTAGGAATATTTCAATAATTTTAATATTTTTGTTTGTATGTGAATTATTTATATATGAAATAACTTATAAAGAAGAAAAATTAATATTGGAAGAATTAAAAAAACAAAATAAAACAAAAGAAAAACCAAATTATTTAACATATTCAGATTATTCATTTATAAGATCATTACCGTTTTATTCAATTTTTTTTGCTTTTTTAGGTTTTAAATATGAATTGCAATATATCTGTTATGATAAATATAATAATTGGGTACAATTTAATTTTGAAAATGATGAATCTAGTAATGATAATAGTTTTTCAAGTGGTTCAAGTGATTTATCATTAATGGAAAGAATATCAATAACAAAAGGAACTCAATGGAATCATACTGATAAAAAAATTTCAGTAATGAGATTATTTACTTTGTTATATTTTATTTTTTTAATAATAATTCCTGGATATTTTATAAGTTGGAATAATCCGTTTTTCATTATGATATTATTTAAAGAATTCATTCCTTGGTGTATAATTTCCTTTGGTGGGACATATGCTTTTAAAGTATTATTTAAAAAATTAGGTTTAATCAATTTAACTTTAGAAACAATGTTAAGAGAAAGTATTTAATTATAATAAGTAACAATTACTTTATTTAAATTTATTTAAATAATTATAAATCAAAATTTAATATATTTCAAATATCATTAGAAAACAAATAAAATAATCTTAAAAATTCTTTTAATTGAGTGAAAATCTTTCTAGAATTCCTTTATCAGAAACAAATTGTTTAAATGAAATAAATAAAAATTTTTTAAATTGGAAAAAACCATATTCATTTCAATAAAAAACAATAAATAGAAAAGCCATAAATCTAATTTTTTTAAATATATGAAATAGATGTTCAACAATAACACCCTAAAAATAAAAAATTTCAGTAAAAATAAAAAATATTCTTTATACAATGAAAAAATAATAATTTTGCAAAACAAAATTCATATTCATCTTGATTTTTATAATATTTCATTAAACAAACTGTAAGAATCCTCCTTTTTCAAAAGATATTTAAATTTAATAGGATAATCAAAAACAAGAAATTCAGTACAAAAGGGTAAAATAATGAAAAATAATATAAATAATTAGGAAGATTCTTATATTCAAAAAAAATCAAACAACTCCAAAAATTAATGAGTTTAAAACCAAATGAAAGATTTTGAATACTGTTAAAAACCACAATATAATGCAAATAAACTAATTAATATATTAATATTATTTAAGAGAAATAGAAAATTATAAAAAAAAAAAAATAAAGAATTTGAAGAATATTTTAGTTTAATAATAAATTTGTTTGTTTCTTATGATTTTGAAATTATATTGTCGTTAATATACTCAATAAAATTGAGATTGTATTTTTATTTTGAAATTATGATTATATGAATAAATTATTAAATTGCTGTATATCAATATTCAAAAAAAATAATTAAATTCAATTGTATTAAAGAAAATTTGTAAACAAAAAACCTTTAAAACTATTTAATAATGTGGGCAACTACATTTTCCTCCTTTTTCTCTAAATATTTTACATCTATCCATACAATCTAAAAAAGGAGTTACTCTTTTAACTTTAAGACCAAATTGCTCGAAACATTTAGTCATTTCTTCTTTTTTATCTGCATCAAATCCATATTCTGTAAATTTATTCCTGAATATAAATTCTCTATTAGAATCAATATAAGCTCTTAACTCTTCTACTTTTTCGTCAAGATTTATACTTATTTTTGAAAGACAATCTTTTAATTTTTCTTCATCATAATTTATTTCCCTGATTCTTGGTACACAAAATATTAAAGATACTATTATTAATATTAAAAAAAGAGATTTTGACATTAAGTTTTTATTATTAAATTTTTATTTGGAAAAAAGTAAAAAGGTTTTAATCATTTTAAATAAAAAATTTTATTTAATAATTGTTTTCAAAAAAATTAATAAATTAATGAAGAAAAAAAAATTTTTTTTTCTTTTTTCCACTATTACAAGTTCAATTTCTTATCTTATTTATAAAAAAGTAAAAGAGCAAAATAAAGACAAAAAAATTATGGTTTTTAATTCTTATGAAACATATCAACAATTAAATAAAAATTTATTGTTAAATGAAATAAGTCTAATCAAAAAATTTACTTTTAACAAAAATAAATGTAATCAGATTCAATTATTTAATAATGGGAAATCATTAGTAATAAAGAAAAAGAATAATAATTTATCAATAGATGATTATCTGAAAATCAATAATTTTTTTAATAATAAAACAATTAATTCTTTAAGTGAATTAAGAGAAGAATTTGAATGGTTAAAATGTCCAAAAAATAAAATTATAATAATAACACCAGAAATGTTAAATAAAAAAAATATTAAAACATTTTCAAAACTCAGAAACTTTTATACTAAATTTTTAATAATTAATAATAAAGAATTAATAAATTACTTAAACTTAAAAACAGATAAAGTTTATATGTATTATCCTCCATATCTTCCTTATGTTTATGGTAATCCACAATTAGAAAGAAAAAACAATTTAAAAGAGTTTCAAAAAAATCCTTTATCACTTATTTTAAAAGAATCAATCATGAGAGAAGAATATTCAATAAATGAAAAAAATTCATTTGATTTAATTGGGAATCAGGTTTATAAATTAGGAGAAATAAATGAAGAAAATATAAAAGAAAACCTAAAGAAAAAAGGTAATCATTTATTTATTCATATAAAGAATTGGAATGATTTAAATAATGAGCAATTAAATAATCTTTTAAAATATAAAGGAAATTCTTTTTCAAGTGTGAATTTAACTGATTCTAAAGAATTTTCCAAAGAATTAAATTTATTTAAATATAATCAAGCTTATGATAATTTAATTCAAGCTTTTATTATAGTTAAAAATGATAATAAAGAAAAAATATATGATATTTCTTATCCAAATATGCTGGAAAATTTAGATAAATATTATAAAAATGATTTAAAAGAATTTGATAAAACTAAAAATATTAAAATAAAAATGCCTTCTTTTGTTGAAGAAATATCATCAAATGAATTTATTAAAAAAGTGAAAAATGATAGTTCTTTTTCTGAAATAATTTTAAATATATATAAATATAATTGTCCTCCTTGTTTTATATATGGAAAAACATTTGATCATTTATCTCAAAAATTAAATTTTCATAAAATCAATTCAATTAAACTATTTAAAATAAACATTGATGAAAATGATGTTCCCTTAATTGGAGAATTTAGTTCTGCACCAACTTTTATTCATATTTCTAAAACATCTAATAATTTAAATTTTAAAGAAATTACTCCATTAAATATTAAATCTTTTATTTTAAAATTAAAATCTATATCTTCAATAAATTTGTCAAAAATTAATTATAATCAAAACTTTATGTATGGATATAATATTTTTAAAAATCAAGATTTTTTAAAAAAAGATTATACCCCAGATATTGACTTATTATAACTAAATTAATCAATAACTCATATGTTAATTTGATTAAAATAGAAATTGTTATTTTTTTCAAAGTAAAAAAAAAAATGAAAAGTGATTAGGATTCAATAGTGTGTGTAATATATTAAAATATTATAAAATAATTAATTTAAGAAAATATTAGTATAAAAAAATAAATGTGAATAATTCATGCTATTTTATAAAAAAACTAAATTAAAAAAATATGAAAAAATTAAAAAATATATTTTAATAAAACAAGTTTAAAATAACATAATGTAAATTCCTTTTTCAAATTTATTAAAATTATTAAAATAAATAATAAAATCTCTAAATTTCAATTTTTTTTCTTCAAAAATATTCTAAAATTTCCTTTACAATTAAATTATATTTTTATTTTATTTGATAAATTATTTTTAATATAAAAAATAAATAAATTTTAATAATTCATTAAACTCCTAATATCAAAAAAATCCACATTTCATTAGTTCATAAATTAGTTTTATTTATTTAATTATTTTGTAAATATTAAATAAAAATGAATTTTCAAAATTCAATTGATGAAGATGAAAATAGTAATAATATAAATTATCCTATTTCAAATTTTATAAATTCAATTAATTTAAATAACCTTAATGATTATTATGATATTGAAACTTCAATTTTCAAAAAAAAATGTGAAAAATTAAACTTAAAATTTTATTATGAAAGTGAAGCCCTTTCTTCACAAAAAGAAATTCCTTATCCATATAATAAATTATTTCTAATTCTTTTTAAAGAAATAAGTTTATACATTGAAGAAATAGAAAGATTAAATAAACAATTAAGACAAAAAAATAAAAATGAAAAATATTACCAAGAAAAATTATCTGAATATTTACTAAAAGAAAAAGAAGTTATGTTAAACAAACAAAAATTAATAAATGCACAAAAAACAAATAAAATTTTAGAAAAAAAAGAACTAAAATTAAGAGGAGAAATAGAAAAATTACAACATAAAATAAATATAAATAATAATATAAATATTTCAAATTCAATAGTAAATTCATCTTTCATTGGAGGTTCAACAACTCTTTCAACAAATGTAAATACAAAAAATTATAAGAAGAAAAATAGTAATAATTTTAGAAATTCTCATTCAATTGATAATAAAAATAATTATGAATATAAAAAAGAAATTACAAATAATTTAACGAACAATGAAAATATAAAAGAATTATATGAAAGATGTATTAATGAATATGAAAATGAATTAGAATATTTAAATTATTTTCAAAAGATTTTAGAAGAAAAGAAAAAAGATATAAAATAAAAATATTATATAAATATTAAGACTATTTTTTTCTATTTTTTTTCAAAAAAAAGAAATTCAAACTTTTTAAATTAACAAAAGAAAGAAAAATACTTAAATAATTATCTAATTTATGATTCATCATCATCAGGTGAAAGTGCAGTACTTGTAGAAGGAATATTACTTTTTTCAGAAGTTTCTTTATTATCAGAATCACCAGGAGAATTAATACCCATTTTACTTATAGTGAAATCAGCTCCTTTTTTAATTAATTGAGGAGCTTGATTATATATTAACATAGTTCCTCCTAAAATAGGTAAAACAACAAAAATTTTAGCAAATAAAAAAATTAAAAGTAAAATCTTTCTTAAAGTTCCTTCACCATCATTTGGTGTAAATGATTTTAATGTTAAATAAAATATCCATGTAAAACATACTCTTGTGTAATCTTTTGAATCTGGTGTTTTTTTCTGACGAAATTGCCCTACTAAACCTAAAGTATCTAATGTTATTAATGTTGTTAAAAGTAAATCAATAAATCCAAATAATAAAGACATTTTTTCTTTTAAAATGTATATTTTTTAATTTTTTTTTTAAGATTTTTTATTTAAATTAACTTTTTTATTGAAGTGATTTTTTAAAAATGAAGAATAATTAATTTTTAAAAAGAAAATAAATATTCATGATAAAAATAAAATTTTGAAGTAAATAAAAAATAAAATAAAAATATCTCTTTTAATAATATTAGGTTTAGAAGATATAATATTTTTTTTGAAGAAAAGAATATTATTTTTAAATATTTAATACTTATATCCAAAAAAATATGAGAAATGAAAGAATTTCAACTTGAAATGTAATAAAGAGATATAATTGTTTATTTTTCAAAATTACATTATTTATTTTTATTATATAAATCTTTATATCACATAATTCTATTAATGATAACATATTTTTTTTTGAGAAAAAATTTTGTTGTAAATTTATAAATAATGAATGGAAAGAAAATGAGAAAAATAATTTTACAGTTTTTAAAAATGATAATAATATTTCAACAAAAAAGAAGAAAGAAAAAAAAGATACTAAATCTTTTAAAAGTCAAAAAGAACAAAGTCATAATATAATATTGAATTATAATCCCCAAAACAATTAGAAAAAAATATTTTAATAATATTATTGAAATAAAAATGAAAATATATAGAAATTATTTTTAGAAATTTTTGAAAATGAAAAAAAGATGAAATAAACTCTAATTTTTTCAATTTATGCTCTTTTTCTTTGAATACTTCCATGGAATTAAATATTTTTAATTGTTTTGATAATTTATTTTTTATAAAAGAATAATTAATATTATATTTTATTATTTAAATTATGATTAAGTTTATAAATTTTGTATGTATTTTTAATAATAGGATTAAATGGTAGATGATGGAGATAAAAAGTATATGGAAAAAGTCAATGACCTTTTAAATTATTATACTGATGATATAAAAGATGAAGATATTGAAAAAGAAATTGATTATATTATTAAACATGATATAAGTGATGTGTCAAGTGATGAATCAAGTAGTTCTGAAGAAGAAAGTTCTGATGAAGAATATGAAAAATGGAAAAAAAAAAGAAAACATAAAAAAAAGAAAAAGAAAGAAAAAAAGAAAAAAAAGAAAAAAAAGAAAAAAGAAGAAGAAGAAGAAGAAGATGAAGAGGATGATGAAGAGGAAAAAAGACAAAAAAAAGAACAAAAAAAAATTTTAGAGGATATAAACCAAGTAATTGATATAAATAAAATAAGTTCAAAACAAGATGATGAAATAAAAAATATAAATAAATTAAATATTAACAAAGATATAAATCAAAAACCAATTTCTCAAAGTGTTATTCCTGGAATAAATCAAAATATGTTTTTAGACATAAATGAACATAACAAAGAAAATGATGATATTTTAGATTATTACAAAAAAAAAAATAATCAAATTGAAGAAGAAAAACCAAATAGAATAATTCCTCAAAATATTTATGAAAAAATTGATAAAAAAGATTTAAGAACAGTAATTGTATGTTTACAAAAATGTAATGAAAAATATGAAGAAGCATTAAAATTAATTGATAATTCATTGTATATTCAAGCTCTTAATATTTTAGTTGAATCAAGAAATTCATATTTAAAACTAAAAAATGCAATACAAAAAAGACCAGAAGCTTATCCTAAAGAATTTCAACAAATTATGACAATCAAAATAGGAGAAAAAGTATCAAAAATAAATTCTTCAATTTCAAAAGTTTCACCATTAGCATCAAATCAAAAAGCACTTTTATATAATCAAATGAATAATAAAATAAACAATCAAAAAATAAATAATGTAAATAAAGATAATTTACCAAATGTAAATAACAAATTAAATCAAAACATAAATAATAAAAAAGAGAAAAGTATTCATGATAAAGAAGAAGAAGAAATGGATATAAAAATATCATCAGAAATAATGTCATCTAGTCCAGGAGTGAAATTTTCAGATATAATAGGAATGGATGATTTAAAGCAAATGGTAAATGAAATAATAATAATACCAACTATTCGTCCAGATTTATTTAAAGGAGTATTAAAACCTCAAAGAGGAATATTATTATTTGGTCCTCCTGGAACAGGTAAAACATTGATTGCAAAGGCAATAGCTTCAGAATGTTCTTCTACTTTTTTTAATATTAGTGCTTCTTCCTTAACTTCAAAATGGGTTGGAGAAAGTGAAAAAACTGTAAGATCATTATTTAAATTAGCTTATCAAAAAGCTCCTTCTATTATATTTATTGATGATATTGATTCTATTTTAAGTAAAAGAAGTGAAAATGATAATGATGCTGCTAAAAGATTAAAAACTGAATTTTTAATTCAATTTGATGGTCTTGGATCTAATTCAGATGCAAAATTATTAGTTATTGCTGCTACTAATCGTCCTATGGATCTTGATGATGCTTTGTTAAGAAGATTACCTAAAAGAGTTTATTGTCATCCTTTAGATGAAAATGGAAGATTTGAATTTATAAAAAAATTAATTAATTTGGTTGATAATAATTTAAATGATGATGAAATTAAAATCATTGCTAAAGAAACTAATGGTTATTCTAATGGAGATTTACATGAATTATGTAGGGAATGTGCTTATGAACCAGTTAGGGAATTAACTGGAGAGGAAATTTTAAAGATTCAAAAGTTTAGGAATGTTACTTTTCAAGATATGAAAAAAGCTCTCTTGAAAATTAGAGGAACACTTAGTCCTAAAGTTATTAAAGAAATGGAAAATTGGAATAATCAATTTGGAGGAATTTAAAATTTAATATTTTTAGATAGAAAATTTTATTTTATTTCTTGAATGGGGAATTAAATAATATATATTAAAATATATTAATTTGATAAAGCTTTTTTTCCTTTTATTTAATCTAATTTTTTTTCTTATTTTTTGGATTTTTTTTGTATGAAGTGATTTGTTTTTTTTGATTAAAATTACTTGAAGTTTTTGTTGTTCAATATTATTATTTTTAATATAAATGTTTTAATTTTACTTTTTTTATTTTTTCCCTAAATATTTATTGTTTTGATTATATGATCTAATAAATTAAAAAGAACAAATATTTTCTTTTTATTATTTTTTATAAAACACCTTTTTTTACAAACAAAGGAATTTTAACATTAACACATTGAAAATCGACAAATAAATTTAAATTAAATTTATATTTCTTTCTTATTCATTAAATAAACACAAGGAAATTTTTAGCATCCTATAAACTATTCATGATTTTATAAACACTCAATGAAACTTCTTTATTTTTAAATTTAATTCATCATTTCCATCAAGAATATTATTAATTTTTTAAATTATTGTGATTATGAAAAAAAAATAAATGTTTTCAAAAAAATGGAACTGAAGTTAGAAGTTACTTAGTTAAAGATTTAATTTAAATTCTTGGCTAAAAAGGAGAGAGTTGAAAATTTATATTAAAACTTTATTTTAATTATTATGTGATTTGAAATTAAATAATAATGATAAATCATAATATTTTGTGAATTGGAAATAATTATAAAATATTTTATAAAAAATCATCTAATTAAATCTTAAGGCATATAATTAAAATAATTCTGATAATAAAATATTCGTCATTATAGTAATGATTTTATTAACTTATTATTTAATATTAATTTATACAACAAAATATATTTAACTATATATTATAATTTAATGCAAATTAATTTATTTTTCTTATTTAGATGTTTTACCTTTCAAATAAAGAAAAAATTTTAAATTTTAATTTGATTTTATAAAAAATAAATTATATTTAAAAGCAAATAATTTATAAAAATAACTTTTTGAAAACCTACGAATTTTTTTTTTCCATTTTTTCTAAAGTTTTATCTATACAATCTCTTAAATTAGCTAATTCTTTAATATAATTTAATTTCAATAATTTAATTTTTTCACAAGTTAATTCACAGATTTTATTATTAAAATTACAAATTTCTTCTTTTTTCAAAGTAGAACTTTCATCTAAATCAATTGAAACAATTGGTAAAACACTTTCATCTATATTTGAATGTTTTTTATTTTTATGCGTATAAATATTATTGATTTGAAATCGATTAGGTACTTGAATTATGCTAGAATTATTTATTATATTATTATTTGAACTATATTTTTTTTCATAAGATAAAGAATCTTTTTCTTTTTTTGGAAGAAGAGAAATTGAACGATGTTTTAAAAAATTATCAGTTAAAGATAATTTATTTTGAGCTCTTGTATATAAATTATTTTGATTTTGAATTAAAATCAAAGTCATATTTATATTAATTAAATTCAATTTATAATAAATTTATTTTTATTAATTTATAAAAAAGAAAAGAGATTATTATTAGATAACGGATATCATATAATATTAAAAAATCTTAAAAAAATTAAAAACAAATTTATCATTTAAATTTTTTAAATAGTAAATACAAAACTTTTAATAAAAATAGATAATTTTTAATGATTTTTTGATTTTTTTCCATTTATGGATATTATTCTTAAATAGTATTATATTTATGAAATGTTTAAAAAGCTATATATATTTTTATAAGAAAAATACTTTTATGTAGTTGCTAAGTATTTGTTAAA
>JAEEGK010029939.1_pt1 | contig 10825 bp, 10 predicted proteins | sample 8958771 | NCBI WGS metagenome assembly JAEEGK01 (sample SAMN16246547, study PRJNA631951) | gut metagenome | biome: gut microbiome; feature: rumen; material: SC-attached | host: Bos | place: Iran: Karaj | collected 2018-10 | reverse complement strand
CCCTGACCGACGACCTGACCGGCGCGTACAACCGCCGCCATGCCATGTATTCCCTGCGCGAGTGGTTTGCCCGCAGTGCGCGGTACGGCACGCAGTTTGCCCTGATTTACTTTGACCTGAACGGCTTGAAACAAATTAACGACAGTTACGGCCACCAGGCGGGCGACCTGCTGCTGCGTGCGGTAGTGAGCGCGGTGAAGAAGCTGTTGCGTGAATCCGACCTGCTGTTCCGCATGGGCGGTGACGAGTTCATGGTGATTTGCCCCGATACCGACAAGCGCGGCGCGTTCATCTGTGCCGAGCGCATGCTCGAGGCGGTGAAGGCGGTGACTATCATCGAGCGGACGGTTTCGTTCGCCTACGGTATCGCGCATTCGAGCGAGGGCTACAAGGACACGGACGAGATGCTCCACAGCGCCGACGCCACGATGTACATGAACAAGCAGAAAATGCGCGACGCCCGCAGGTAGAATTTTCCCTTAAATTACGGCCTTGACGGCATCGAGAAGTACGGTGAGTTTCTTCCCGATTTCGTCCCATTTCTTTTCGCGCATGAGGCCTGCGTTGAAGATGCTCCCGCCGAACGAGACGATGTTGCTCCCTGCGCGGAAGTAGTCGCCAACGTTCTCTGCGTTCACGCCGCCGCATGCCATGAGCTTTATGTCACGGAAGGGCCCGCGCAGTGCCTTGATGTATTCGGGGCCTCCCACGCAGTTGACGGGGAATACCTTCACGGCGGTTGCGCCCAGGTCGTGCGCCTTCTGGACTTCGGTCGGGGTGAGTGCCCCCGGGATAATCGGGACCCCGGCCGTGCACGAAAGCCGGATGATGTCGTTTCTCGTATTTGGCGTGACGATGAATTCCGCCCCGGTATTGAGTGCCCGTTCGAGGTCGCCTCCGGTACGGACCGTACCCGCGCCCACGGAAATGCCGTACGGGCGGGCGGCTGCCTTCAGATCCTTGATGATGCCTTCGGCGCCATCCGTGTTCATGGTGACTTCGATGGCCTTGAGCCCGCAGCTTGCCGCCGTCTTGACGCAGGCTTCTTCTTCGCCGCGGGGAATGTCGCGCAGTATGCCTATAATGGGCATGTCTTTTAAAACTTCGATAAGATTCATAGAGTTATACCCTTGCAGCCTTCGCGCGGCGCCTGAAGTGCTCGATGAGCGGGGCCACGGTTTCCTTGAAGTCGTCATGCGTCTCGATGCGCACGAAGTCAATCGACATGCGCTGGAACAGTTCCTTGGTCGCCTTGCCCTGGCGCTTTGCCTCGCGGGCGAACGCCTCGCGAAATGCCGCATCGCCGGTATCAATCAAGAGCGTTTCGCCGGTTTCGGGATCTTCGAGCTCCACAAGGCCTGCGGGCGGAAGTTCCATTTCGCGCGGGTCCACCACCGATACCGCAAGCACGTCGTGGCGCTTGCGCAAAATCTTGAATGCGTTCTCGAAACCTTCGTCCAGGAAGTCGCTCATCACCACGACCACGGCACGGCGGTTCAGAATCTTGCCGGCATACTCCAGCGCCACCTGCGTGTTCGTGCCGTGGTGCTGCGGCTTAAAATAAAGGATTTCACGAATCAGCCGCAGCACGTGCTTGCGGCCCTTCTCCGGCGGGATAAACAGTTCAACCTGGTCCGTATAAATTAAAAGCCCCACCTTGTCGTTGTTCTTGATGGCGGCAAAGGCAAGCAACGCCGTGAGGGTCGCCATGACCTCTCCCTTCATCTGCTTGCCGGAACCGAACTCCGAACTGCTGGACGCGTCGACCATCAAAAGCATGGTCATCTCGCGCTCTTCGATAAACTTCTTCACGTAAGGCGTGCCGGTTCGCGCCGTCACGTTCCAGTCGATGGTGCGCACGTCGTCGCCCGGCATGTACTCGCGGACCTCGCTGAACTCCATGCCGTTCCCCTTGAACGAACTGTGGTAGGCGCCGGTCATCACGGTGTCGAGCGTGCCGCGAACGCTGAGTTCGATGCGGCTGACGGTCTTTAGAACTTCTTTATCTAGCATTTTGCAAATCTCTGCGGCCCCCTGCGGGCCTTACGGCTTTCAATATACAAAAAACGGGTGCAAAAGTGCAATTTTCGGGTGTTTCAGAGAGCAGTTTTGCGAAAAAGGCAGACCAAACGGTCTCCGGATGAGCATTTGGTCTGCTTAATTTTAATTTATATGTAACAAAAGTGTGCCCAAAAGCCCTTTTGCACTGAAAAATTTCTGCAATTTCCCTGAAAATGCGTTAAAAAGACACTTTTTGACATGGGTTTTGTGAATTTGTCTGAAATTGAGCAGACCCAAAGGGCGAAAAGTCTGCATTTGGTCTGCTTTTGCCGGCAAAATTACCCGCAACGGCGGCAAAATGTACGAAAAAAAAGAACTCCCGGCGTAAACCGGGAGTCCCCTAAGGAGATCGATGAATGGAGTACACTTTTAATCGATTAGCCGATGGTCAGCTTGCGGGCTGCGGCCTGTGCCTTCTTTGACAAGTCGAATTTCAAGATGCCGTTCTCGAGCGATACCTTGATGTTCTCGGTGTCGATGTCGTCGGCCAAGCGGAAGCTGCGTTCGAAGGTGAACTTCTCGTCCTTGCTGCGGACACGCGTCGCCTTGACGGTGATGATGTTCTTTTCGACCTGGATGTTCATGTCTTCCTTCTTGACGCCCGGGAGCTCGACTTCAAGTGCGAAGCCGTTTTCGGTCTCGTAGTAGTCGGCCTTCGGCGTGTAGGTGCATTCGCCCTTGGCGGCTTCAGCGTTGAGGTTGTCAAGGAAGTTCTGGATGCCATAGAATGCGGTCGGGAGAATCTGTGCGTTGATCATAATTTTACCTCTTTTGGTTGCGGGCCCTTTTTGCGGGAACCCTTTGTTTCTTGTTCACTCCCCTATAAGCGAACTTCGTGCCAAAACGGCTGGCTGGCGCATCCGTAAACGTAAAACTGCCGTTTTTTAGCGAAAAACGCCGATTTTGCGTTTGCGCCGTGCCAAAAATGTGCCAAAACCGCTCCCCGCCGTTTCAAAAAGCCGCACGCGCCGTTTCGCACCCGAAACACTCTACATTTCATTTTAAAATGCCCGCGGCATCCCCTTCCCGCGATAATCTAGAAATGGCATGTAAAAAGTGAACGGCCCCCTTGCGGGAGCCGTTCTGGGTTGGTTATGGAGGTAACTCTTTAGAACTGTTCGAAGAACTTGTGAACTTCTTCAGGAACCCAGGTGTTCTGCCAGCCCTGTCCGGTGCCCGTGTTGGGGCCGTCATGTGCTGTCCACTGGTGTTCGCCGTTCCAACTGCACCACTTGACCGGGAAGCGCGGGTCGACAGTCGTGAAGTCATAGCAGAGGTGGCCTGCAGTGCCGTTGAATTCTTGCGGCTTTTCGCTGCTGGCATCGGTGAAGTTGCCGTCGGCGTCTGCCTTGCCGTTACGCTTGAGGATTCTCGGAAGGGCGCTAGTCTTGGCACGGGTGTAGTCGCACATGCCGTCTCTCTTGCCATGCACGCCCATCCAGGCAATCGGCAAGTTCTTGGCGTCATAGCGACCTGTTCCTGCAGACGGGAGCCAAATGTTGTAGTCTGCAGTTGCGTAGACGGCCACGGCACGGAGTCTTTCTTGCAAGTCCTGAGCGAGAGAGTTCGTGAACATGGCGCCGAAGCTAAATCCTGTGGCGAACACGCGGGTGGTGTCAACGCAGTAGTTGTCGAACATCGCGGTAATCATTTCGTCAACGAACTGGTGGTCTTCCTTGCCGTTCCAAGTACCGTTGTCGTTACCCTGCGGAGCGACGAAGATGTAGTCGCCGTTCTTGTCGAGCACTTGCTGGCCATAGTACGGAGTCGGGTGGTCGTAGTCCGGGCTGTGGTGCACGAAGTCTTCGGCCTTGGAGCCCATGCAGTGGTTAGCGATGAGGAGCTTGTGCGGCTTGGTGTTGTCGTAGTTCTTTGGCAAGGTGATGAAGAATGTACGGTTTTTGCCGCCGACATTCAGGTTGTACTTCTTGCCGTTTTCGACGGAACCAGTCGACTGCAGCGTGGAGTTCTTGCCGCAACCCTTACTCGGGCGCGGTTCGTTACCGAGCGCATAGCCGAATGCAAACTGTTCTTCGGCCGGGGTGGTCTTCGTGAGTTTCACGTCTACCGTAGTGTCGAGCGTGCCGAGCGGGACGGAGAGAGTGTCGTACCCTTCGGCGACGAACTGGAGCGCTTCGCCTTGCTGGACTTCCTTGAGGAGTGCGCGCCCTTCGCTATCGAAAGAGTTGGTGTAGGTGCCGCTCGCGTTGAAGCGGATGGTTTCCTTCGCGCTGCCCATGGAGACCTGCGCAAAGTAGGTGCCCTTGGCCTTCACGCCGGAGGAAAGGTCCACCTGGCCCGAACCGTAGAGCGTCTGGCTGAAAACCTTGTTGCCCAGCGGGTCGAAAATCTTGACCTGCACCGGGCTGCTCCCATTCTGCGAGTACGAGAGGATGCCCGAATTGATGCTGATGAAACCCGGGTTGTGCACCGCGGCTCCCTTCAGCCCGATGGTTTCTTCGTCTTCGTGAATGGTGAATTCGCCCTTGCTGTCCGTTGTCGCGGTCTTGTTTTCCTTGACCAGCGTGACCTGGGCTCCCTTGATGGGCATGCTGCTTTCGTCGGTGACCTTGCCGCTTACGGTATATGCGAATGCGGTCGATACCGCGAGGGACACTCCAATAACCAGAAGATTTTTCATCTTCAACACTCCTTTTTTGGTTATCCCATTACGCCACTAAGAAATCTATTTCAAAAAAGGGCGAATTTGGTGTCGCGAAGGAGAGTGTTCGTGGACAATTTATCCACGGGTTGTAAAGTTTCGTAAACGGGACGCAGTGGTTGTCCGCGAGCCTTGGCGGTCGCCCGCGCCTTAGTCCAGCTTGCCCTGGTACAGGTCGAGCACCTTCCGGGCGAGCAGGCTCGTGTACTTCGCGTTCACGAGCGTCACCTGCGCCTTCTCGAGGTTGTTCTTCTGGGTGAGGTAGTCGGTGTAGGTGAGGGCGCCAGCGTTCCGCTGTTCCTCGGCCACCAGGAGCGCCACGTTCTCGGCTTCCACCTGGAGTATTGCCGCCTTCCACTGCATGTCGGCGCTCACCGCGTTCAGGTAGAGTTTCTCGATGTTGTTCTCGAGGTTCTTGGCGGTCTCTTGCATGCTGAGGCCGGCCTCGCTCTCGCTTACCTGCGCGAGGAGCACCTTGTTGTTCGTGGAACCGCCATCGTATATGGGGATGTTTATGCCGAGCGATACGGAGTTCTGCCAGCCGTACTTGAGCTGGTCGCCGTATGCGCCCGACTCCCACGCCTGGAGGCCCGTGCTGGAGTTCGCGCCGAGCGTCACCGTGATGGAACTGCCCTTGCCCGCGACCTCGGTGTTCTTCTTTGCCGCGCGGACCGAGACGCTGTCGGACTTGAGGCCCGGGTGCTGCTCCCTGACCGCCTTCTTGAGGTCGGCGAGCGCGGGTAGCGGTTCGAGAGAATCGGGGGAGGCAATTGCGGATTCCGGCGCGGAGATATCGAACTCGGCGTCGTCGCTTAGTTCCAGCAGCTGCCGGAGCGATGTCTTCGCGGTACTTACCGCAAGCTGCGCCGAAAGTTGCGCCACCTGCTTCTGCAGCACGTTGGACTGGCTCTGCGTGAGGTCCTTCTTGGTGATGGAGCCCGCCTCGAAAAGCTTGCCGTAGTGCTCGAATTCCGCCTGCGAAAGTTCCACGGAGGCGTCTGCCGTGCGGAGGTTTTCCTGTGCGGCGAGCAGGCTCATGTAGGCGTTCAGCACGCCCTCCTGGATACTGCGTTCGGTCTGCTTTGTGGCGAGTGCCGCGGACTGCTTCTTCAGCTGGTTCACTTCGACGGTGGCGCCGCTCACCCCGCCGTCCCATAGCGTGTACGAGCCCGAAATGCCGAGGTTCAGGCGGTAGTGGTCCTCGTCATGGACGAACGGGTGGTCGTAGAGCGTGTTCTGTATGCTTGCCGAAACGGTGGGGCGGTTGCTGACGCTCGCCTGCTTGATGTTGATTTCGGCCTGCTGTTCGCGGAGTTTCGCGGATTCGAGCGAGAGGCTCTTTTCCTTGGCCTGCTTGAGGCACGCTTCGAGAGTCCAGGTGTCTGCCTGGGCGAGGGCTGCCGTCATGAGGGCTGCGAGAATTATAGCCTTTCTGTTGTTCATGCCTTTTAGATGCCCGACCTCGTGCGCAGGTTGCAGTTTTCTTGAGCGTATAAGATAACAAAAAAGGCCCGCATGTACGGGCCTTCCTTGAGTGGACGGTACTGGATTTGAACCAGTGACCTCTGCCGTGTGAAAGCAGCGCTCTAAACCAACTGAGCTAACCGTCCGAGGTGGGTGCAAATATAAAAAGAGGTTCCCGGTTTGTCAAGGGGTGACTACAGGTACTTGTCCTCGGCGGCGCGGAGGATGGTCAGGAACTCTGCCGGGGTCTTGGCGGCGATGAGGTCCTTGCGCACGTTGCCGTCGGCCAGGAGGCGGCTCACGGAAGAGAGCGCCTTGAGGTGCGGGCCCACGGTGTTGCCCGGGCTCACGATGAGGATAAGCAGGTAGACCGGCTCCCCGTCGAACGACTGGAAGTCGAGCCCCTTCTCGATGGTGGCGGCCACCATGCACATGCGGTCCACGTAGTCTATCTTTGCGTGGGGGACGGCAAGTCCGCAACCGATACCGGTGGAACGGCTCTGCTCGCGGTTCCATACGGCTTCGAAAATCTCGTCCCGGTGCTCGAGCTTGTACGCGTTGCACAGGGTGTCAACCAGTTCGTTCAGGACAGCTTCCTTGGTCGTGCTCGCGGAGTTGATCAAGATGCAGTTGTCGACGAATCTTTCAGAAAGTCGCATGTTTCTATTCCTCTATTCTATTCCATCAATATTTTAGCAAAATAAGGCCGGGTTTTGTATAGATGTATAGTTAAAATAAGATTTTGACTGCAAAAAGTGCGTTTTTTTAAGAAAAACTACAATTTTGCGAAGGAATTCAGCACGTCGGCGGGGGTGGTGAGGCCGGGGAGTTCGCGGAGGGCGCGGGCCATTTTCAGCACGTCCACCTGGCCGGGGGCCTGCGCCTGCCCGATAGACCCGTAGGTGAGGTTCGCCCCTTCCTTGAGCGACCACACGCGGCTCGCCTTGCCCGTTTCGCCCATCCCGAAGGCGGCGAACAGCTCGAAGTTCTGCGAGTGGATGCGCGCGAACTTGTACAGGCGCTCGCAGTCGGTTTCGCCGTTGCTCATGGCCGCAATCTTGAGGCCGTCGGCCTTCACGCGCAGGCAGTCGCGGGCGAAGTCGTCCAGTTCCTGCTGGCTCGGGATGCGCAAAAAATTGTGCTGCGATACGAGAACCCTTGTCTTGCGCAGGTCGGCGAGGTTCTTCAGGTTCTTGAAGTCGTACAGGCAGTCCTGCTCCAGGTCGAGCCACTCCGGCACGTCGCCCTCGGCAAGAATCTTGGACCAGAGCGGGATGCGCGAGTACGCGTCACGGTCGGGGAACCTGCCGCCGTCCCGTTCCAGGCGGATGGTGCCCACCTGCATGGCGTGCGGGGCGATTTTCCTCACTCGCTTCGAAAGCGCGGGCCATTCCTTTTCGGGGAAGAAATCGTAGCGGATTTCGAGCGCGTTGCATGCCCCGATGTCGATGGACACGGGGTGTGTCGCGTCCGCCTCTATTGCGGAGAGGACTTCGGGGCCGACAAGGCCGACCAGGAATTTTTCGTTGCTCGCGGGCATGCGGTAAATATAGGAATTAGTTGGGGGAACTCGGGCTCCCTTTTCTCGTCATCCTCGCGACTTTTCTCGTCATCCTCGCGTAGGCGAGGATCTTTTTGCGTAAAGAAATTTTTTTAGCCCCATTTGGCTTATTTTCGCCGCGAAACCGTTTTATAGTATAGATAGGGTCTTCCTTATCCGCGAAGCGGTCGCATTGCCGCGCAAAAGGACTATAAAATGGCAAGGAACAAAGCCAAACCTAAAACGAAAAATGAAACGAAGGCGCCTGTGCGCCGTAAGCACGACCCCTTCTTCCGCTACATCTACGCAATTCCCGAGAATGCCCGCGCCCTCCTGCGGCTTGCGCAGTACCGGAACCCCGAACTCCGCAGGATGCTTGCGTCAGTCGATATGCAGACCCTTGAACTCATTCCCGGTAGCTACAGCAACGTGAAGGAGTGGGGCGAGGCGGACCTTGCCTTCAAGGCGAGTCTCAAGCATGGTCCTGAAATTTTCGTGGGTATCCTTCTCGAACACAAGTCCTATCGTAGGAAGGATGTGCTCTCGCAAATCTATCGCTATGTATTCGAGATCATGGTGAACAAGGGCTCGTCCGATTTTGGCTGGTACCCGACGAAGGCCATCATCATCTACAACGGTCAGAAGGATTGGGACCCTATGGCAGAATTTCGTGCGAAGTTCAGGGGCGAGTTCAACGGTCGCGAATTGCCTTTTGAATGTGTCCTTGTGAACCTTGCCGATATTCCCGACAGCAAGTGCTTTGCCGAAAGGAACATTGAAGCAGCCGTTGGCGCGTTGGTAATGAAGTATGCCTTCAATGGTGAAAAACTGAAGGGGATCGTAAAACAAATTGTTCGGATGCTCTCGAAGATGGAAAATGAATCGAGGGCTACCCTTGTCGAAAAAATTGAATTATATTTACATGAGTACATCGACGAAGACGTCGTAGAGGAGTTGCGTATGCGCATGAGTATAGGACAGGCACTAGGTATTGTTACTGCCGGCGACCGCCGCCGTGCTGCAGAGCGCAATGGGCGCCGCGCGGGCCTTCGCCGTGGCAAGAAAATCGGCATGGAACTTGGAGCACAGAAGGAACGCGAAAAGAACGCTGCCCGTGAGGCTAGGATTGCGGAATACCTCCGTTCCATTGGCGTTCCCGCCGAAAAAGTGGACGCGGCTCTCGCCATCAAATGACAAAACGAATCGACTCGTTCTTATTCGGCAAAATAATTCATATGCTCAGCAACATCATGAAAGACATCGACAAGTCGTACTGGGAGTACGGCGCAGCCCGGAAAAAGGCGAAGGAAATCGCAAAGAAAATGCTTGCGATGAATAAGCCTATTGATGAAATTGCTGATCTTACGGGGCTCCCCCAGTCAACCGTCCTTGAACTCAAGAAGGAAATCGATTCGCCGGATACATGACCCGCGCAACAAAACACTTTAAGCCCGTTCATTGAACGGGCTTTTTGCTTGCTTCAAATGACAAAACCGTGAAATTGGGGATTGAAACCTGCAAAAACGCCCCGCTTTATCCCTTTTTTTTTGAAAAATCAGTGAAACCGCGGTTTGTTTGCTGCAAAAAATGGGGGCGAGCCCCGCGACTTTTCTCGTCACCCTCGCTATACGAAACTTGGCAACTTGTTGCCTTAGTTGAGTTATCCACTTTGTGGACGAAAAAGGCGAGGGTCTTTTTGTGTAAACAAAATTTTCACGCCCTGTTTGGCTTATTTTCGCCGCGAAACCGTTTTATAGTATAGATAGGGCCATCTCTATCCGCCTTTGCGGGGGCGTTCCCGCCATAAAACGGAAAAATGGAAAATAAACGCATACCCTTTGAGCAACTCCCCATAACGGACCGGCGAATCGGTGTGGAATGTGAGGTGTGAAATGTGTGATGGTAATAAGATACATGGAGTGAAAGGAATTACTGCAAAACAGAATGATGTGCTCTTGTTAAGTAAAACGTTCGCCTTGCGGGTTGTACGGTTGCATCAATATTTGGTGTCAAGTAAAAGAGAATTTGTTCTTAGCAAGCAATTGCTTCGTAGCGGCACAAGTATCGGCGCTAATATAAAAGAGGCGCAGTTTGCTCAAAGTAAGGCCGATTTTATTGCAAAAATGTATATTGCTTTGAAGGAATCGGGTGAAACAGAGTATTGGCTAGAATTATTGCATGAAGCTCAGTATTTAGAGGCAAAGGAATTTGAAGATATTGTTTCGCCTTGCCGAGCGATTATTCGAATACTTAACGCTATAACTAAAACAGCTTGTAATAATAAATCTCACACCACACATTCCACATTTCACATTTGATGTATGTTAAGTGCTTTTCTATATTTGGTGGTACCAGACGGACAACGAAACGAGGAAACGCTATATGACTTGGCAGCAGGAAATCGACATCGCCGTAGACCAGGAACGCCAGCGTGCTGATGATGCCGAGAGGCGTCTTTTCGAGGCAAGGGATCGTGCAAATGATGCAGAGAAGCGCTTTTTCGAGGCAAGGGATCGTGCTGATGATGCCGAGAGGCGTCTTTTCGAGGCAAAGGATCTCGCCGACGCAGAAAAGGCCCGCGCTGACGAAGCAGAACGCTTGGCTAGCGAAGAAAGGGCTCGTGCCGACAAGTACGAAAAGATGCTCCGCGACCTCGGTAAACTGTAGGTATTCATATAAAGAAACAGTTGGTGGCGGCCGCTGAGCGGTCGCCGCATTTCTTTTGCCTTGCTCAAATGACAAAACCGTGACAAAAGGGGTGTGATTTATTCCACATTGGAATATAAAATTTCGGCGGAAGTCCCCTTTTTTGCGAAAAAAATCTATAATTGTAAGCATCCGAAACACCCCTAAAACGGCGATTTTGGTCGAAAAAAGCAATTTTTGAGTCGGCTCCGCGTTGTTATGACACAAAAATGACAAAAGTTTGACAAAACTATTGCTTTTCCGAAAAGAATTGTGTATATTAGGGAATGTAAACGAGTCGGACGCTCAATTCCGGGCCAGGACTCAAACAAGTGTGTCACAAACAACAAGGAGTACACTATGAAGAAACAAGGTTTTACCCTCATTGAATTGATGGTCGTGATCGTGATCAT
>JAEEGK010029938.1_pt1 | contig 10826 bp, 10 predicted proteins | sample 8958771 | NCBI WGS metagenome assembly JAEEGK01 (sample SAMN16246547, study PRJNA631951) | gut metagenome | biome: gut microbiome; feature: rumen; material: SC-attached | host: Bos | place: Iran: Karaj | collected 2018-10 | reverse complement strand
TCTTCAGGTCTTCCTTCTTCAAGCCAGGCACCGAATACTGGATCTAATAGTTTTCTTTGTTCTCGATGATGTTCATCTTAGGTTCTGAATAGGACACCGTGTCCATGTTCATCAGTTCATTGAATAAGGTAGGAATGAAATCCTGAGTTCTTCTAGTCAAATACATAGCTTAATCTCCTATTTTTTAGTTGTTTAATTATTCAGTTTTTCTGTCGTTCAGTTTGAACGACGCTGAAGGGATAGTCAAAATGTAGGCCAAAGCTATTTTTGAGGGTTTTCAAACCTAAAATCAAAAATGGCAGCTAATTTAGCTGCCATTTTGTCATTATTCATGAAATATTTACAGAATTTTCTGTCAACTTGTCATATTACTTTGCAAACAAGTCTTTGATACCACCGATTGAGCCCAGCATATTGGTTGCTTCGTAAGGCAGATAGACGGTCTTATTATCCTGGCCGGAAGCGATTTCTTTGAGGGTTTCGATGTACTTAACAGCGAGGAGGTAATTCACCGGGTCACCGCCACGGTCTGCCACGGCTTCGGCGATGTTGCGGATGGAGGTAGCCTCAGCTTCAGCTTGGAGGATTTTAGCGCGAGCTTCACCTTCAGCTTTGAGGATGTTAGCTTGCTTGTCGGCCTCAGCCGCATTGATTTCGGCTTGTTTTTCACCTTCGGAGTTCAGGATCTGTGCCTGTTTCTCACCTTCTGCCTTAAGGATTTCGGCACGACGGTTACGCTCGGCTTGCATCTGAAGTTCCATGGTACGGCGGATGCTTTCGGGCGGTGTGATGTCCTGAAGCTCCACACGATTCACTTTGACACCCCATTTGTTAGTGGCATCGTCGAGCACGTTACGCAGTTTTGAGTTGATGGTGTCGCGTGAGGTCAGTGTCTCGTCGAGTTCCATCTCACCCACCACATTACGAAGGGTGGTCTGAGTCAGTTTCTCGATGGCCACGGGGAGGTTCTGAATTTCATAGACGGCCTTCATCGGGTCAACAATCTGGAAATACAGCAAAGCGTTGATTTCAGTCATGACGTTGTCCTTGGTGATGACACTTTGTTTGTCAAAGTCATAGACCTGTTCACGCATATCAATGCGAGTGGTCCCAATCAGTCGTCCGTCCTGACGGCGAGCGATGGTTTCCTTAGCCTTTTCAATCACAGGCAAGATGACATTGATGCCAGCGTTGAGCGTACGGTTATACTTACCGAGACGTTCGACAATCAAGGTCTCCGACTGGGAGACAATTTTAATGCCCCGAAGCACATAGATCACGACGAGGGCAACCAAGACGATGAGTACAATGTTGAATGGATTCATACTAATTAAGAATTTAGAATTAATAATTTAGAGATATTTGACGGTTAGAATGATGCTGTCGCGTTTGACTACTTCCACTTCAACACCTTTTTCAATGACGGAACCATTGGCCGAGACTGCTTTCCAGTCATCACCATCAATGGCGACACGACCAGTGTGTTGTGTGGAGTCAATTCGTTCAGAGACAATGCCTTTACGACCCACAAGGGCATCGGCATTAGTTTTTACATCTTTAGACTTTCGGTCCAGAAAGCGCATGGCAATAGGACGCAAGAAGATAAAAGTCAGAAGCGACACAGCGGCAAAGATGATGATTTGCCAGGTCACGCCAAGGCCAAGGCCCGCCGCAAGCGCAGAGAAAGCAGCGCCGATGGCGAAACAAATGGATCCGAAGCCGGCAGTGCAAATCTCAATGATGACCAGGATAATGGCAACAATGAGCCAAATTTGATAATACTGCATATTATTTAGGTGTTAGGTTGATCAGTCAGTTATTCAGTTGTTTTAACAAAGCAAAAATAATAAAAAAACAGAAATAAAAAAAGGTTGCAACGTTGCAACATAAAAAATGTATTTTTGCAGCAGCAAAACAAATCATTATCAACGAATAATAAAAGCTATGAACAAAAAAATCCTCAACATGATTGCTTTAAGCATGATTACCTTAGCTTCCTGTACCAACAGTGAGAAGAAAACGGAACCCGTCATCGAGAATCCTTTTCTCACTGAGTACCAGACTCCTTTCAAAGTCGTTCCATTCGACAAAGTCAAAACCGAGTATTATATGCCCGCTTTCGAGGCTGGCATGAAAGAGCAGCTTGCGGAAGTGGATGCCATCGTCAACAACGCTGAGACTCCAAGTTTCCAGAACACCATCCTCGCCTTCGACAAGTCGGGCGAGACGCTGGACCGTGTGAGCAACGTGTTTTTCAACATCCTGGAATGCAACACCACCGATGAGCTTCAAGCACTGGCGGAACAACTCATGCCCATGCTTTCGAAACACAGTGATGCCATTTCCATGAACCCGAGACTTTTTGAGAAGATCGACTACGTGTACCAGCACCGCAACGAGATGGGTCTTGACGACCAGCAGATCCGTGTCGTGGAGAAATATCACAATGACTTCGTGCGCAGTGGCGCCGCCCTTCCCACCGAAAAACAGGAAGAGTTGAGCCAAATCAACGAGAAGCTCTCGACATTGAGCTTGCAATTTGGAAACAACCTGCTTAAAGAAAACAGCAATTTCAAACTCATCATCGAAAACGAAGCCGATTTAGCGGGTCTTCCGCAAACCAGCATCGAAGCTGCCGCTGAGCAAGCTAAAAACGACGGGATGGAAGGCAAATGGGTGTTCACCCTCTCCAAGCCCAGTTTGATTCCTTTCCTGCAATACGCCGACAACCGTGACCTTCGTAAAAAGATGTACGAGGCCTATTACAACCGAGGCGACAACAACAACGAGTTCGACAACAAAGAGCTGATCAAGAAAATGATTCAGCTGAGACAGCAAAAGGCTCAGCTTCTGGGTTACGACAACTACGCCAACTTTGTCCTTGCCGTGAACATGGCCCATGACGCTGCCACTGTTGACCAATTCCTCATCGACATCTTTAACCCCGCACAGGCATTGGCCAAGAAAGAACTCGCCGAGATGCAGGCCATCGCCAAGAAAGAAGGCGCCAAATTCAAACTGGAAGGTTGGGATTGGTGGTATTATGCAGAGAAACTCCGTAAAGCCAAGTACGACTTTGACGAAAACCAAATCAAGCCTTATCTCACGGTGGACAACGTGCGCAACGGCATGTTCAACGCCGCGAACAAGCTTTATGGCGTGACGTTTACCCCGAACAACAACATTCCGGTGTATTATCCTGGCGTGGAGACCTACGAGGTCAAAGAGGCTAACGGCGACTTCCTCGGCATCCTCTATCTGGACTATTATCCCCGTGCCAGCAAGAGCGGCGGCGCTTGGTGCACCAGCTTCCGCGAGGCCGGTCACGACATCAATGGCAACAAGATTTATCCTTTAGTGTCACTAGTCATGAACTTCACCCCTGCCACCGACACAGTCCCTGCCCTGCTCACCTGGGACGAGACCGAGACCATGTGGCATGAGTTCGGACACTCACTTCATGCCTTCTTCTCTGATGGCTTGTACAGCAGGACCTGCGGCAATGTGCCTCACGACTTCGTGGAACTTCCCTCGCAAATCATGGAGAACTGGGTCGCCGAACCTGAAGTCATCCGCACCTACGCCAAGCATTATCAAACTGGTGAAGTCATGCCCGACAACCTGATTCAGAAAATCGAGAACAGCGCCTTGTTCAACCAAGGTTTCATGACCACCGAGCTGATCGCCGCTTCTATCCTCGACATGAAATATCATGAGCTCACCGATGTCGAAGGCCTCGACGTGGATGCTTTTGAGAAACAGCAGATGGATGCCATCAAGCTGATGCCTGAGATCCTGCCTCGCTACCGTTCCACCAATTTCTCACATATCTTCAACGGCGGCTACTGTGCTGGCTACTACGCCTACACCTGGGCAGAAGTTCTCGACAAAGATGCCTTCAACTATTTCAAGACCTCAGGCAACCTCTTCAACCCCGAGATTGCCGCGGCATTCCGCAAGCATTGCCTGCAAGACGGAGGTAACGACGAGGGCATGGTCCAGTACCGCAAATTCCGCGGACAGGATCCCGACAAAGAGCCTTACCTCAAAGCGAGAGGACTGAAGTGAGTTTAGAATTTAGAATTTAGAGGGTTATGTGTTGGGGTTTCTTCTGAAATAATTGGCTCACGGTAGTTCCCGCCCCTCTCCACTATGGAGAGCGGGGGAATATCCAGGAGGGCTAAGGAAAAAAACTGAACAACCGCAGGACAGACTCATAAATGAAAAAAGGCATCCTTGAGTGAGGGTGCCTTTTTTCTTTAGGTGGTTTATAGGGTTTTGTTGTTCTCTATCAATTTTAGCAGGTAATCTATCTGTTTCTTGGTTAGCTTGATGGAGGAAACCATTTGCTCCACATTATTAAGTCGGTGAAGGTCACTACCTATGTAGTCATACATGCCATCATTTAGCAGCTGAAGGGCTTTTACCCTGGCTGGATTCCCGTATGCCCCAGCGAGTGACAACAAGTTGAGTTGAAAAAGGTAGTCCTTTTGTTTCCATCGCTGATACAGCGCATTAGAAGCATATTGGTATCTTTCGGGATGGGCAATGACAGGTTGAAAACCCTTCAGCATCATGTCATATAGCATCTCTTTCATCAGGGGTTCCATCATCATGTATGAAGTCTCGCACAACACGAGCGTGTGTTCCTTATCTAAGGTCAGCAAGCCTTCCGCCACGCGATCCGGAAAACATGAATCCAGCATGTACTCACCACCAAGCGTCAAATCCAGAGGAATCGAAGAAGCATTAGCCTCAACAAAAGAATTGAATTTCTGCAAAATAGATTCCCGTGTGTTCTCCGGATAGTCTTTCATGAAATGCGGAGTCATTTTAGCAGCTTTCACTCCATGTTGATGGAGGAATCTCAGACCTTCCAAGGTATTCTCCTCGGAGGGAAAACCATCATCAACCCCAGGCAAAAGGTGGCTGTGCATGTCGCAAGCACCTTGAAAAAAACCTTGTGGCAAACTTGATTTAAAAAAACTAAAAAACATAAGAACGGGGTATTATGAATCCTTATGGTGATGATGTCTGTGATGACGATGCGATTTCTTCTTGCCATCCTCATCCTCATCGCTGCCATAACCATAGCCATAACCATAGCTGCCATAGCCGTAACCGTAACCGTAACCATAGCCATAACCGTAGCCATAACCGTAGCCATAACCATAGCCTCCATAACCATAGCCTCCATAGCCATAGCCTCCATGTTTCTTATACTTCACGGAGTTAAGCACCACAGAGAGGTTCGGGAAGCGTTCAGACCTATAAATCTTGTCAAGTTCAGAGACCAAACGTTTATCTGTCTTGTTGGCACGAACAACGAAGAGCGTTACATCAGCAAGGCGTCTCACAATCTCCGGGTCGGCCACAATACCCACTGGCACATTATCGAGGAAGACGTAGTCGTAGCGTTCACGCAGGTAATCCACCATTTGGTCGAGACGCTCACTCATCAACAACTCGGCAGGATTAGGCGGCACAGGACCAGAGAAAATGACATCCATATTCTCAGTCGTGAGATCCGTATGGATGAGTTCATCCACAGTGTTCACTGTACCCGAGAGGTAGTTGGACACACCCACACCCGCTTTCATGCCGAACACTTTATTCATGGTTGCCTTACGGATATCAAGGTCAACAAGCACCACTTTTTTCTTGGCATGAGCAAAGCTAGCAGAGAGGTTCGATGAAACGAAAGTCTTTCCTGAACCCACGATGAACGAGGTGAACATCACCACCTGACCGCCCTTGCGATCTTGATTTTTCATGTATTCCAGGTTAGACCGCACCAATCGGAACGCCTCTGATACTGAGTCACGACCGTTTTCTCTTACCACGATAGCATGATCCCCTGCTCCATCTTTATAAGGAATCTCACCAAGGAAAGGCGTTTTGGTCAGTCTTTCCACATCCCCTCGGTAATGCACACGGGTATCGAGGAGTCGGCGCAGCACGATGACCAGGACTGGAACCAGCAAGCCAATCAAGATTCCCCGCATGACAGCCTTCTTGGGTTTAGGAGCAATGGCCGTGTAGTTGGCCCAAGCCTGGTCGATGACCTTGCAGGAAGGCTCGATTTTCGGCTCATTCATCAGCAGCTCCTCGCGTTTGGTAAGCATGGTGAGCAGCAAGCCCTCTTTGATTTGTTTCTTGCTTTCGATGGCTCTCACACGCAGTTGCTCAACAGGCACCGTTTGCACCTGGGCGTTAGCCGACTGTCGTCCTTGGGAAGCGGAACGGATTCTGGTCTCCAACTCTGCAAGATAAGATGCCAATGACTCTTTCACACTGACTTCCAAAGTAATCAGCTCTGTCATCTTGGCTTGTGCCTGAGGGTTATTCATGGTACCAGACTGTTTGTATTTGTTCAGCTGGAGCGCAATCTCGTCATATTTGTCGATTAAGGAAGCTGCCTTCCCTTGCAGACCCATATTGCTAGGAATCAGGTCGTGATCATCATTTTGCTCCACAAACTCCAAGAGATACTGTGCCAAGCCCCTTTGGATTTCAAGGTCCTTCAGTTCTTGTGAGAACTCAGCGCTGGAAGCCACAAATGACTGACCGTAGGTTCCGAGGTCGATGATGTTATGCCGTTGCTGGAAGCTAACCACCTGTTGTGAGATAGAGTCGATGTCGCCATCCAGATAAGTGATACGGTCATCAATATACTTGGTAGAATATGCCAAAATACGTTTCTGGTCTTCCATCGAGTCTTCGTTATAAACCTCCACCAAGGTGTTCAATACATCCGCGGCTCTCGTTGGTGAAGTATCCGCCAAAGAAAGGCGAAGGATGGTGTTTTTTTCATCATCACGAACCACATTGACAGCATTACGATAGCGCGCAGCCACAGCAGCCACGGAATAGTGCTTCACAATAATCGGGATGCTATTGAAACCCTCATTATAATACCATGTATAGCGGACGACCACCCTTCCGACAGGCGTGCTGACTGTGTCCCCTACCCGTACGGTTTTGGAAGGGACGTCTTCCCTGCCATTAAACAAAGAGAGCTCCACATGACTGTTATCAACCGGTGTCACCGTGAGCGAGGCATTCAGCTGTTCGTTAGCATCGGGGAAGAGCACTTCAACGGGAGAGTCCTTATACAACACCTTATTACGTTTTGCAATACGGGTAGTATAGGAGTAGTCGGTATTGAGGTTCAGTTTCCTCACCACATTCTCCATCAAGGTCTGCGACTTAATAATGATGATTTCGTTGTGAATGGAACTGACAGCTACGCCCGTAGTTCCTGCTACCTGGTTCATCAACGCCGAGGAACGGAATGATTCAGAGCCACCGCTGGAACCCGTCTTCAACAAAATCGAAGTGGATGAAGAGTAAATCCTATCCTGGCTTTTCACCATATAGTACGCAATACCTCCCCCAATCAGCGCACAGAGAAGAAACCAAGGAAGGTTCCGAAAAACAAGCACTAAGATGTCTTTAAACTGCATCCCCCCTGAATTACCATCTTCCAGGAAAGAGAGATCTTCGTTCGTGTTGGCGTTGTTGGTATTATTGTTAGTAGTATTCATAAAACCATTGATTTTTCAACAATTATTGTTTTTGCCCCGTAACCACTAAATAAATCATCGCTGCTGATGAAAGCACGGATGCCACAGCCCCCACAACACTAACCGTTCTGTCGAAGGCATCTTGGGCGTAGGCACGGCGGAACGATTGTGTAATGATAATGTCATTTTGTTGGAGCAGGAAGAAAGAGTCGTTAAACACATCAGTAGAACGCGGATCAAGAAAATGGGTGACCATTTTGCCATCCACTTCACGCATCACAGCGATTTTATCGCGTTTTGTGTATTGATTAAGGCCACCCGCCATAGCCAAAGCCTCCAGAAAAGTACAGCGTTCATTGTTGATAGTCAACACTTTTCCGCCATCTGTAGTTCCCAACACAAAGACCCTGAAATTAATAAAGCGCACATCCACCATAGGGTTATTCATATAACCTCCTGCTACCAATTTCTCAGTAATGAACTCTTGGAGTTGCAAACGGGTCATCCCTTTCACATGAATTTTTCCCAAAGTGGGAAACTGGATGTCGCCATTGACATCGACCAGATATCCCGCGTTTTGATTGCTGGTCATAGTTTGTGCATTCCCGAATGGATTAAAAGGTTCAGCCAGTTCTTTTTCATCACCCACGCCAATCACATTAATGCGCAATTGGTCGTATGGACTAATGACCGCTTCAAACTTACTATTCAGGGGAATGGACTGGTTGTGTTTGAGATCATTCATGTAGCTCACCTCTTTGGAGGTGACGCAAGAGCTTGCCAGAATAGCGAGACATGCAAGAGCAAAAAACAGTTTTAAAGGCTTCATGTTTTTATTCATTAAGAATTTGCAAAAATACAATAATTTCCAATATAGTTAATGGGCTTTCTTGGTAACGATGACTCTTTTCACCATGTTTTTCATTTTTTGAGTCACCATTTCTTGAAGCCATGCCATTTTGTTATCAGTCCACCGCTGTGGATGTGTTGTAATCATCAAAGACTGGGGCAGTGACGTTTCGCTGATGGCTTGGATGATGTCATCAGTTGAATGATACACCCATCCTTTCCTGACCCATTCGTCTTGGAACTGAGGGATACGGTCACGAACACTGACTTTGAAGCCATCCCAGCGGCGACCTGTGTCGGTCAGATAAAACACTTTTGAAAAATCCGTGTCGAGATAAGGCTCAAAGGTGATTCCCAATGGGTGATAGTCATATTTTTTCCACAGGTCACGGCTATCCCATTTCGACTTAGGGCTTCCGTGCATGCAGATGCTTGTCACCGGAGCCAACGTCCTGAGTTTTTCAAGATTCGCGCAAAAATCGCGATAGGCAGCCTCCACATCCCCATTGCAGGTAGTCAGCGACTCATAATGATAGCCGATTTCATGACCCAAGGAAGCAATCTCTTTGATAATCTGTTCATCCCAACTCTCAGGTACTGCACGGAAATAATAAGTAGCTTTCCAGCCCAGTTCGTGCTCCAGTTTAGCGGTAGCAAGACTGTTTTGAGGTTTCAGGTCCACATCATGACGGAGGATCACGTTTCCATAACCCTTCAAGGCCACAAGGAGTTGTCTATATTTTGATAAGGTAAAATCCATTTACTTGAATTGGTATTGGTAGTCTGGATTCTCTCGCATCATCCTTTGACTTTCAGGATAGTTTTCAATAAACCAAGTAAAGAAAGCAGTGACATCAATATGATCATCAAGAAAACGTTGCCGTTTTTCTTGCCATTCTCGTCTGAGCATCTCAGGGTCTTTCGCCAGCAACCTTTCCGTATGAGCATATAACTTATCGAAATCAGCGGGTTGATAGGCATAACAAAGGCCGTATTTCTGCTCAAGTTCGTTTGGAACGGAAAGACGACCTGCAAATGTGTTACACTTTAGGGCGGGCACCCCAAGAATTGCCGCTTCTGAAGTCATGGTCTGACTGTCGCCGAGAAACAGGGAACAATATGCCATCAGAGAGTGGATCTCTTCTGGAGGCACAGGGAGCCGATAAGGTTCAAATTCGGGTTCCATGGCTCGTTCAGAAGTGACTATCACACGTCCGTAAGGCCTTAGCAATTCAAGTAATCTACATTTCTGATCGAGACTCAAACCCAACTGTCCCACATCGTGGTGGCCTTTTAGCGCCACAAAACGCATAATGAAAAACCGCTCCCCTGCTTTGAGTCCTGCCTTTTCCAAAACCGTTGGGTCTGGAGTAAAGCGATTCGGGTGCAGGTATGCGAGCTCATGGGTACCTGCATAATAAAGAGCATGTTTTGTTTTACGACGAATGCTACCAGGCGTAAAAACCACATCACTCATGGGGTGACCGTATTTTACAATCAATGGTTCAGCTGTGTCATCATCATCATCGAACAGAAACGCATTCATTTTTGTCAAGCTCGCTATATGGCCAAGAACCACACCGCTACTAAGACCGACATCAATATGGTTTTTACGGACAAAACGCAATAACTGAACATCTTGATGCAATACGGTCTGAGCTTTCCCCATCAAGGAGTCTTTTTTCCCTCCAAGATCAACCCAAGGGGTCATGCCAAAATGTTCCATCAGCCGTTTAGCTACTGGGATGTCTCGGACTGAATAAAAAACGCCATGCCCCAGTTTCTTTAAATCACGCGCCACTCCATGTAATAAATGCACGTGAGCAGGATGGCCTATGTCAATAAGGATATTCATTCTTCTATTTTAAACCTAATTCCATAACGGCTAAAAAAACGACGTAATTCTTTAGCCAATACATTTCTTGGTTGGCTGCACTTATGATTAACTAGATCAAAATGATACAAACCATTTACAACGACTTCGTTCGCATCTATGACTTTAATATCTTGTGTAGTCATCGGAATATTAGAGAAGGCCATATACTTCTCGAATTCATCCAGTATTCCTTTTACAAGAGCTTGCCTTTGTTCTTCGGTAGGAGTTGGGGCGAACTGTTCTTTAGTACGTTTAACAACCACAGGGCATCCAGCTGCAAGCACACCTGCAGGAAGGTCTTTGTTAACAAAAGATCCGTATGCAACTATTGCATCATCACCGATAGTTACTCCAGGAGCCACAAAAACATTGTATGTCAACTCTACACGACATCCAATACTGACATCGCCATAAGACACAGGATAGCCTTCCAGAATGTTTTTATATGAACCATGTGTAAAAATACCACATCCAGGCCCTACGGCACATTACTAATGAAGATAAATACGGCACGAAGGATCGATTGTCGTATGCGGGAAACCATGTACTAAATCGTCTATGATGATATCAGGTCT
>JAEEGK010029936.1_pt1 | contig 10826 bp, 8 predicted proteins | sample 8958771 | NCBI WGS metagenome assembly JAEEGK01 (sample SAMN16246547, study PRJNA631951) | gut metagenome | biome: gut microbiome; feature: rumen; material: SC-attached | host: Bos | place: Iran: Karaj | collected 2018-10 | reverse complement strand
TGACTTGCGTCGGAAGGCCATATACCAGAGGTAGGCGTTCTGCTGACTGTAGGCTGTTGCTGAACAACCAATGATATGGTCGTGATAGCGTGTGAGATAGAGCCGTCCGTGCCCTTCCTGCTTCATCTGCAAGAAGAATTTCTCGTCGGGGATGTATCGCTTGGGCTTCAGCCAGTGGTGGTGCTTTAGCAGCTTCATAAAAGCCTTGAAGTCAGAGTCCTCCTTAACCTCATCGGTTACTACACCTTTGGAGTAGGCGGTGTTGATGTGCTTTTGCAGCCGTTGTGAAATGCGCTCCTCCGGTGTGTGGCTGTGCAGAGAGTTGTGGATGCTCATCCAGTGGACGGGGAAGAACTGCCGCTTCTTCAGTTCGCGGTATGCAAACATCTTATGGCTAAGGTTACTGATTTCAATGTAGAGCACCCGATTGCTGAGTTTGCTTTTCAGTGCATCAAGCATAAAGCCGAAGAGCATACTGTCAGAATAACCTTCATGCTCGTAGCTGAAAACCCCTTCGCCCAACAGACGGCAGTGCATAAATAAATAAGGTGGGAACCAGGACGTTCGGTAGCGCACGACAGCCAGCAGGTGAGCCATTACCTTTCCTTCACCCGACTGAACCACCACCATATAGGGCTTTTGGCGAGGTGTTTTCTTCGCTATCTCGAAGAGCTGCCGACTGTGGAAAAAGTTACCGTTGTCCAGTTGTGGCAGGTCTTTCTGGTCAGTAATAATATGGGTTAATGGTTCGTTCACGCGTCAATGGAAGTGTAACCACCTGTCAAAATTCCTGTAGCTGGCTCTTTGAGAGTTTTGTCATAGAGTTGGCAACAGTGTCACGACCCTCGTAGACGATACGCACCATAGCCATATCGCGGATGAAGTCGACGGCACCGACGTCAACTTTGCGGATTTTTACGCCGAGACGCTGCTCAAGGTCGGCCTTCAATTCTTGACGGCGCTCAGGAACAATGAGTTCCATACGGTCGTACTGTATGAGCTTTGAAGGGAGGGTTTTCAAGTATATCTCGCAGACCCAGACGGCGACGAGGACAATGAGGTTGGTGATGACAAGTTCAATTAAGGGGACGCCTTCGGCGATGGCGTTGACTACGGCCAGTGCGATGATAATGAAGAGATAGGTCATCTCGCGCACGGGCATGGCGTCAGTGCGGTAGCGCATGATGGAGAATATACCGAATAGTCCGATGCCAATACCCATTGAGGTCTTTCCCTTCATGTCTTCAAGTACGAAAATCATAAAGAAGACAATGAAGAAGATGGCTATAGATATTAGCAAGAAAGTGAAGCAGAAGTCGCGTCGCTTGCTCTTTTTGTAATATAGCCTGATAACGATGAACCAAGTGACGACAATGCTGATGAGCAGTCGTATGAGCATTGATACAAAACTCGGTGAAATGGTAAGGAAGTCTGTCATAATTGATTATAGTTTAGATGTTTAACATTTTCTTGATATAGTGAAGCTTTGGCTTTAGACGGTTGATGTGCAGCTGGTCGTTGGTAAGTGCCGACCCGATGACATATTTCGAAAATCCGTGGGGTTTGATGCGCAGTTCACGCAACATATTGAGAATTGGCGAAGGTACGAGCCCGTCGCGCTTGAGCTCGATGATGACGGCATCGCCCATCTGCCAGTGATGATCGGTTGCCAAGTTGTGGAAGTTGAGGTTGGTATCGATGGTGAGTCGCTCAGTCTTTCCTTTGTTTACAAGTGTAATGCGCTTGAATCGGTTCTCAAGTTGTCGGCTGAGCGTCTGCGGGTCGTAGTGCAGGTTGTCGCGAAGGAAGTCAGAGAATTGAGAATCGAGAATCGAGAACTCTGAATTGTCATCGGGGTTGAAGTCGTCGAGCGATACGCGCTTTTTCTTGGTGCGCCCCTTGTTGTTCTTTGTCTTTACCTCAAGGAAGTTCAGGTTTGAATCAACATATGAGCGCACGCGCAGCTTCTGACGGTTGGTGTGCCCAGTCTCGTGTACTGTGTACATGTTGCAGTCGGGAGTATCGAAGTAGACAGTGTAATAGTCGGCCATTCTTTGTCCGTCTATGTCCTGTGCGTAGTATTCGTTCGCAGCCATCTGTAACAGCCTTTTTAGCATAGGCTTGGTGGTGACGAACTTCGTGTCGGTGCGGTTCATCAGGCGGATGCCACTCATTTCGTCGAGCGTGATGGGGTCGAACTGTCTAAGTATCTCTTCCATTGTCAAGTACCTTTTCTATTTATTTCAGTGCAAAGGTAATGCTTATTTGTCAAATACCAAAATAAATTCAGCAAAACTCGGAAATAGTTCAACAAACCGCTCTGTCGGCTACGGCTTCAGCCGTTCAATGTCTTTCTGCCACAGGTTGCTGGAGGCGTCGCTGGGCATCCGCCAGTCGCCTCGTGGGGAGAGACTGACGCTGCCCACTTTTGGACCGTCGGGCATGCATGAGCGCTTAAACTGCTGGCTGAAGAAACGGCGGCAGAACGTGAGGAGCCATTTACGAATGACCTCGTCGTCATATCTGCCGTTGAATGCCTTGCAGGCCATCATGAAGATTTTGGCAGGACGGAAGCCGTAGCGCAGGAAATAGTAGATGAAGAAGTCGTGTAATTCGTAGGGACCTACAAGGTCTTCAGTCTTCTGCTTAATCTGGCCGTTCTCGTCGCCGGGAATCAGTTCGGGCGAGATGGGTGTGTCAACGATATCAAGCAGCACCTCGGTTGCCATTTCACCAGCCAGGTAGGTGACGAGGTGTCGCACCAGTGTCTTTGGCACTCCTGCGTTCACGCCGTACATCGACATGTGGTCGCCGTTATAGGTTGCCCAGCCCAGTGCCAGCTCGGACAGGTCGCCGGTTCCGACAACTATGGCGTTCTCCTTGTTGGCCACGTCCATGAGTATCTGGGTTCGTTCGCGTGCCTGAGCGTTCTCGTAGGTCACGTCGTGCTGTCTGGGGTCGTGTCCTATGTCGTGAAAATGCTGGGTGACGGCTTTGGCGATACTGATCTCGCGAACACTGATGCCGAGTGCGTCCATCAGTTTCAGTGCGTTGTTATAAGTGCGGTCAGTCGTGCCGAAGCCAGGCATCGTAATGCCGATGATTCCCTTGCGGTCGAGTCCCAGCCGGTCGAAAGCTTTGACCGTAACAAGAAGGGCCAGCGTGGAATCGAGACCTCCGCTGATGCCGATGACAGCATTACGGGCATTGATGTGGTTCAGCCATTTGGCGAGTCCGGCCACCTGTATGTTAAGTATCTCTTCGCACGATTCCTGCATTTTGTCGTTGGCAGGAATAAAGGGATGCGGGTCAATCGGTCTGATGAGTTCGAAGTCGCGCGGAATTATTGGCTTGCAGGCGATGGTAGTTGGCAGACAGCGGACTTGTGACTATGCAGTAATGAATGTTGAGTTGGTGCGGCGCTCCGTACGCAGCAATTCTACGTCAATCTGCGAAATCTTGATTTGCGGCTGCAGCGAGAAGCGTTCCCCCTCGCAGAGCAGCTTGCCATTTTCGAAAACCATAGCGTTCCCGCCGTAGACGACATCCTGTGTGGACTCGCCGAAACCACTGCTTGCGTAGACATAGCCGCACATTGTACGGGCACTCTGCTGGCTTAGCAGCTGGCGCAGGTATTGATGCTTGCCGACGAGTTCGTCAGAGGCCGAGAGATTGAAGATGACGTCGGCACCGGCGAGTGAGAGCCGGTTGGAGGGTGGAGTGGGGGCCCAGACGTCCTCACAGATCTCTACGCCAAAGCGGGCGCCATCGCAAGTATTGAAGATGGTGGGGCCTGGCGCGACGCGAACCGGACTTCCAGCCAGGTAGATGTCCTGCGCAGTAAGGTCCTGCGCTGAGGCAAACCAGCGTTTCTCGTAGAACTCACCATAGTTTGGCAGGTAGGTTTTGGGGACGACCCCCAGCAGTGTGCCTCCCTGGATAACGGCAGCGCAGTTGTAGAGTAAGGCTCCAATTTGTACTGGCAGACCCACGATGCTGATGATGTCCAGCTTGCGTGTGAAGTCGAGCAACACGAGCAGTCCCTCTTCTGCTTTATCGACGAGCAGCTGCTCCTTGAACAGATCTTGGCAGGAATAGCCTGTCAGCGACAGTTCGGGGAAGACGATGACTTCTACGCCCTGCCCCTCGGCTTGCGCAATAAGGTTTTCAAGTTGTTGTACGTTGTATTCTACGTCGGCCACCTTGACAACGGGTACGGCGGCTGCCACTTTCAGGAATCCGTATTTCATAGTTTTATAAATTGGCGATCGTTCTCGATAATGGTATAGATAAGGGCTGGCTGTTCAAAGTATTGGTTCTCGGCAAACGTGTGGAGTTTGTAGAACTTCACGGGGTCGATGTTGATTAGTGCATCGACGGCCGGCTTGCGTAGGAAGTACTTGTCGCGCTTGTAGGCCAGAAGTTGTATACAGGAGTGTTCAAGACTGTTGAGCTGATCGCGCCCGAATTCCTCGATGAACACCTTCGTGTTGGGTTCTGCCTCTCCGCAGGAGCGTACCTGCCAGCTGTTTCCCTCGGCTGTCATGTAGACAAAGTGCAGGTAGTAATTGCAGTCGTTGACGAGAAAGGACTCGAAGCGAGTATCGCTAAGCTCCTTGATGTCAATAGGGACAAAAGCCAGGTAGGCCGACAGCTTGTCGCCTCCTCGCCGCTCTTCCACAGGGGGCTTAAAGGTTACGGGGGCGTCGGCAGGCTCCGTCTCCGGCTCCTCGTCGGATGTGTGCCCCTCGACCTTTTTGCCCCGTGACTTCACTTCTACGACATGCCGCGTGTCGTAGTCCTCGGCGCCGATGACGACAACGTCGGTAGTGCGCATAGGAATTTGGAAACCGTCCTCGTCTTCGACGAGAACGATTTCCTTACCTTGGAAGCCGGCAACCTTGCCGCCTCCCACTTCGCTTACGAATCTTACTTTATCTCCTATTTTCATTCTTTTTTCTTGTTTTACATGTCGTCGTAGGTGTCGAGATAGGTGACGTGAGTGACGAGGTACTCGTCGACGCCGTGCTTGCCGTCGGCACCGCCGATGCCCGACTTCTTCATGCCGGCGTGGAAGCCCTGGATAGCCTCGAAGTGCTCACGGTTGATGTAGGTCTCGCCGAACTCCAGTTCGCGGCAGGCCTTGACGGCGATGTTCAGGTCCTTGGTGAAGATTGAGCTGGCCAGACCGTATTCGCAGTCGTTGGCCATCTTGATAGCCTCGTCGATGTCGGCAAACTCAATCAGCGGGATGACCGGGCCGAAGGTCTCTTCGTGGATGATGTCCATGTCCTGACGGCAGTCGTCGAGAACGGTAGCGGCGTAGAAGTAGCCCTTCTCGCCCACGCGGTGACCGCCGCAGAGCAGCTTGGCGCCCTGCTTGATGGCACGCTCCACCTTCTCGGTGACGCTCTCCAGGGCGCGCTGCTCGACCAGCGGACCCATGTCGACGCTCTCGTCCTGGCAGGGGTCGCCCACCTTCACGGCCTTCATCTTGTCGACCAGAATCTTGGTGAACTCGGCCTTCACCTCTTTCTGTACGTACACGCGCTCGGCGTTGTTGCAGATCTGGCCGTTGTTGCCGATGCGCGAGTCGACAATCCATTGTGCGGCGCGCTCCAGGTCGGCGTCCTTCATGACGATGGCGGGCGCCTTTCCGCCCAGCTCGAGGCTGACCTTCGTGATGTTCTTCGAGGCGGCAGCCATGATGCTCTCGCCGGCGGCTACGGAACCCGTGACCGATACGATGTCAATCTTCGGGCTGCCGGCCATCTCGTTGCCGATGACCGAGCCCTTGCCGGTGACGATGTTGATGACGCCTGCGGGCAGTCCGGCCTCGGCTACGACCTTGGCAAACTCGGTGCAGTTCTCGGGCGTCAGCTGCGAGGGCTTGATGACGATGGTGCAGCCTGCGATGAGGGCTGCGCCGGCCTTGCGGGCAATGAGGAAGAAGGGGAAGTTCCAAGGCAGGATGCCGGCCACGACGCCGATGGGCTTCTTGGTCAGCAGGATGGTCTCGTTGGGACGGTCGCTGGGGATTATCTCGCCCTCGATGTGGCGGGCGAAGGTGGCCATATATTCGAAGTAGGCAATGGTGGCGCCCACCTCGATTGATGCCCATGAGCGCGTCTTACCTTGCTCGCGCATAATGATTTCCGTAAATTCGTTCTCGCGCTTCTTGATGCCCTCGGCAAACTTCAGCAGATACTGCGCACGCTCGATGGCGGGCGTCTTGGCCCAGGCCTTCTGGGCGGCGCGTGCTGCGTCGAGTGCGCGGTTCACGTCGGCGATGGTTCCTTCGGGCTGGCGCGAAATCACTTCCTCGGTCGAGGGGTTCAGAACGTTAATCCACTGGCCGTTCGAGCTCTCGCAGAACTGACCGTTGATGTACATTTGTAAGTCTTTCATACGTGTTGTTGTTTTAGGGGTTATTAAGTACTTTGTCACGGTTTGTGAGCAAAGGTACGCAAAAAAAACGAGACTGCAAGCGCCAGCCCTGTTTTTTATGATATTTTTATTTTTTTGAGGAGATGTGGAGTAAGGAGATGTGGAGGTAAAGTAGGATATTACTATCCTTTCGACGTCATGATGTCGAGCACCAGTGCGTCGGTCGAGCCCATGCCGTCGGCTCCGATGCTGGTCAGGTTGTGGATGGTCTTGTCGACGCAGTCGTCGACGATGCCCTCTTCCGACGTGACGCACTTGCCCTCCATCGCGAGCAGCGACGAGAGCAGGGCCGTCGACACGCCGCTCGTAATCTTGAGCGAGCACGAGGGCTTGGCGCCGTCGCAGATCATGCCCGTCAGGTTGGCCACCATGTTCTTCACCGAGCGGCAGATGCGCTCGTAGTCGCCGCCCATGAGGTAGGTGATGCCGCAGCTGGAGCCTATCGAGGCCACGACGCAGCCGCAGAGGGCCGACAGCTTGCCGAGCGACTGCTTGATATAGATAGAGGTGAGGTGGCTCAGGGTGAGTGCTCGCAGCAGCTCCTCCTCGGTGTTCTCGTTCTCCTTGGCATAGACGCAGACGGGGTTGGTGGCGCAGATGCCCTGATTGCCGCTGCCCGAGTTCGACATGACGGGAATCATGGCACCGCCCATGCGGGCGTCGCAGGCCGAGGCCGTGCGCGAGATGATGTGGGCGAAGATGGTGTTGCCGAAGATGCCCTTCGACAGGGGCCGGTCGATGGTCTTTCCCAGGTTGTGGCCGTAGTTGCCCTTCAGGGCCTCGCGGGCGGCGTCCATGTTCAGTCGGCGCGCCTCCTCTATGAAGCGTATCTCGTCGAGCGGTGCGGTCGAGGCGAAGTCGTAGACCATCTGCATGTTTAGGGCTATCTCGCCGCCGTCGTCCTGGGCCGATGAGCGGCCGTAGCTGGCGTCGCCTGCCACGAAGTGGGTGTGGCTGCCGGCTATGATGGCCGTCTTGCTCTGCCCGCCGGCGGTGCAGGTCACCTCGATGTAGAGCTTGTCGCAGTTGCCCTGTTTCAGGCTGATGTCAATGCGCTTCTCGTCGACGAACCGCTTGCCCTCCTCCAGGGCCTCGGGCGTCAGGTCCTTCAGCACCTCGAGCTGGTATTCGCTGCGCCCGATCAGGGCTCCGAGGGCAATGGCTATGGGCAGTCCTATCATGCCCGTGCCGGGAATGCCCACGCCCATGGCGTTCTTCAGTATGTTGGCACTCAGCAGGGCCTCAATGCGCTCGGGGCGGCAGCCCAGCTGCTCGGTGGCCTTGGCCGTACAGAGTGCTACGGCCATAGGCTCGGTACAGCCGATGGCGGGCACCACTTCCTGGTGCATCAGCGCAATGATGCGCTCGCGTGTAGTCTTGTCAATCATCTGTCAAGGAATTTCAGGAATGCGTTGATGTCCTCGTCGTAGGCGCGGCTGCCGCTCAGGGGCTTGCCCGTCAAGGGGTCGACGATGACGTAGAAGGGCTGGGCGTTGGCGCCGAACTTATGGCTCTGCAGGTAGCTCCACTTCGCGCCGACGGTGCGCAGCGTCTTCTGGTTGCCCTGCTCGTCGGTCACCTCCATGGGCTCGGCCAGGGGCTTCTTGTCGTCGACGAAGAGCGATATGAGCACGTAGTCGTTGTTCAGACGGTCGGCCACGCGCGGGTCAGTCCACACGGCAGCCTCCATCTTGCGGCAGTTCACGCAGCCGAAGCCGGTGAAGTCGATGAATGCCGGCTTGCCCTCGGCGCGGGCGGCGGCCATGCCCAGGTCGTAGTCGGTAAAGCGGGCCTCTACGGTGTGGGTGTTCAGGTTGAAGTCCTGCGTGTTCATAGGCGGGGCAAAGGCGCTGACGGCCTTGCACGGAGCGCCCCAGAGTCCCGGCAGCATGTAGACGGCGAAGGCCAGCGAGCAGAGTCCGCCCATGATGCACAGCACGGGCTTGGGCTTCTGCAGGTCGCCGCCCACCTCGTCCTCCTGGAACTTCAGCCAGCCGCAGAGGTAGGCGCCCAGCAGTCCGAAAATGACGATCCAGAGCGACAGGAACACCTCGCGGTCGAGGATATGCCAGCCGTAGGCCAGGTCGGCCACCGAGAGGAACTTCAGGGCGAAGGCCAGCTCGATGAAGCCCAGCACCACCTTCAGCGTGGTCATCCACGAGCCCGACTTCGGCGCCTGCTTCAGCCACGAGGGGAACAGGGCGAAGAGCGTGAAGGGCAGGGCCAGTGCCAGCGCGAAGCCGAACATGCCGACGGCCGGAGCCACCCAGTTGCCGCTGGTAGTGGTCTCGACGAGCAGCAGTCCGATGATGGGCGCCGTGCACGAGAACGAGACGAGCACCAGCGTGAAGGCCATGAGGAATATCGAGAGCAGTCCGCTCGTCGTCGAGGCCTTCGAGTCGACAGCGTTGGCCCACGAGTCGGGCAGCTTGATCTCGAACCAGCCGAAGAACGACAGGGCGAAGACCACCAGCAGCAGGAACAGCAGTATGTTGAACACGGCGTTGGTCGACATCGCGTTCAGCGTGTCGCTTCCGAAGAGGGCGGTCACCAGCAGTCCCAGTCCCAGGTAGATGACGATGATGCTGAGGCCGTAGGTGATGGCGTCCTTGATGCCCTTGCGCTTATCCGTCTTCGCCCGCTTCAGGAAGAACGAGACGGTCATCGGGATGATGGGCCAGATGCAGGGCATGCAGACGGCCAGTAGGCCGCCCACGAAACCCATCAGCAGGATATATAATAAGGAGTGGTCGGTCAGCGGCTTACTGCTCGAAAAGGCCTGGAGCTCGCTGATGACGGGGGACCAAAGGTCGGAGGCCTCCCCAAGCCCCTCCGAAGGAGGGGGTGTCTGATTTCCTATAGCGGCGGTGTCGGGCGCGTTGGCGGTTGTGTCGGGCGTGATAGCGGCAGTGGTGGGAACATTAGGTAATTGAACATCCCCTCCTTCGGAAAGGCTACGGGTAGGCGAGCTTTGCTCGGGAATGGGGCTTGGGGAGGCTTTCACTTCTCCTTTCTTCTTCAACTCCACCTGCGTCGGCGGCAGACAGCTCTGGTCGTTGCAGGCGCCGAACTCCAGGTAGCAGTCGATGTCGTACTGCGGCTTGGTGAACTTCACCTTCTGCACGAACGTGGCCGACTGCTCGAAGAACTTCAGCTCCATGCCGAACATCTCGTCGAACTTCTTGATCTCCTTGCCCCGCGGCGTCAGCTTGCCCACCTTCTCGGCGCCCTCCATCTTCACCACGTTGAACGTGGCCTCGATGGGGCCGTCCTGTCCCAGGTCAGTACTGTAGACGTGCCACCCCGGGTCGATGGTGGCCGTAAACACAATCTCGCCCACGTCGGAGCCCTCCTTCGTCTTCAGTTCCGACTTGAAGTGAACGGGGTCGACCATCTGCGCCTGCGTGACGACGGCGGTCACCAGCAGCAGCAGGATGAAAGTCAGTCTTTTCATATCGTTATCGTTTTTCGTTTTATTCTAATACGCGATTGGTGGCTGCAAAGGTACACAAAAAATTCAGGATTTCAGAATCTTTAAGTCTTTTTTACGTTAACGGCGGCGAATATCCGAAAAAAGCCTGCCCGTTCCCTATTATGAACAGGCAGGCTTTGTCCGTACGTCAGAAGAGCGGGCCGTAGCCCATGCACGAGGTCGTCCCCAGTGCCGTCAGGAATGCCGTGAGCGCGGCTACTACAACCTTCACCGCCAGCTCAATCAGTCGCTTGTTTTTCATAGCTTTGTAAGGAGTTAGCAGGAGTTAGCAGGAGTTAACAGGTCTCTGACCTGTGGAGATAACGGACAATTCCCCTCCTAAGTTAGGAGGGGCTAGGGGAGGTCTGAACAACCAGACCGGCCGCGGGTTCAGACCCCCTCTAACTCCCCCTGATTCAGGGGGAGAATTCCGATACCTCCTCATCACCCATCACCTAACACCCATCACCTAACACCCATCACGGCTGCTCATCCTCCGCCTGGCGGATGCCCCAGTGGCTCAGCGGGGTGCGCTCCTGGTAGGTCACGTCCTTGCCGTTCACCGTCTTGTGCTTGATGTCCACGTAGTCGTTAGCCTTAAACACGGCCAGGTCCTTCAGCGCCTTCTTCGTCAGCTTGTCCTCCTCGTCGCCAGAGCCCTCGGGACGGAAGTTGATGCGGATGCCCTTCACGAGCTCGTCGCAGTTGAAGTCGGTGATAGCCGCGCAGGGCGAGCCCTCGATGCCGGGCGAGAAGATGCCCAGTCCGTCGAGCTTCACAGGAACGCCCTGTACCATCATCTCCTTCAGACACTCGACGATGTTCTGCAGCACCAGCACTGCGAGGTCATACTTCACCAGCGAGCCGTGCTCACTGATATGTCGGGCGAAGCCCTTCAGGTTCAGTC
>JAEEGK010029935.1_pt1 | contig 10826 bp, 10 predicted proteins | sample 8958771 | NCBI WGS metagenome assembly JAEEGK01 (sample SAMN16246547, study PRJNA631951) | gut metagenome | biome: gut microbiome; feature: rumen; material: SC-attached | host: Bos | place: Iran: Karaj | collected 2018-10 | reverse complement strand
AGCCAAAACTCGTCTTGTAGTTTTTTGGTTTGTGATTATTTTAATTAATATTGCATTATTTACCTAAAAGCATTATCTTTGCAGTCAAACTACAAACATTATGAATTTAGTAGATTTCATCAAGGATTTTCCCGACGAGGAAAGTTGCAAATTGCATTTCAAGGGGTTACGAGATGCGCAGGTAAAGATATGTCCGAAGTGCGGTTGTACCGAATACTATTGGAAAAATGACAAGGAAATGTACGAGTGTAAACGTTGCCATTACCGCATGAGTTTGAAAAAGGGGACAGTTATGGAACACAGCCAACTCACCTTCAGGGATTGGTATGTTGCATTTCACCTGATGAGCTCCACCAAGAAGTCGATATCCGCGTGCGAACTTCAGCGTCAGCTGAACAAGTCTTGTTACCGCACGGTGTGGGAACTTACGCAGAAGATCAGAGATGTAATGGGACAAAGGGATGAGAACTACACTTTGTCCAACGAAGTTGAGATTGACGAGATGTTTTTCGAAACCACCTGTCTTACCGCGCCTATCAAAAAATCGTCAGGACGTTTGAAACGCGGCGTTGGCAGCCAACAACAAACCAAGGTACTTGTTATGGCAGAAAGCGTACCTGTGGATGACGAAACACGTGAAGCGAAAGAAAAGAAAAGTGGCAAGAAATATCGAGTAAAGAAAAGTATAGGGCACATCAAGATGTCCGTAATTGGCGACCTTAAGTCGGAAACGATAAAGGAAGAAGCCTCAAAAAGCATTGAGGAAGGCTCAAAGGTAGCCTCCGACGGCACAAATTCCCATGTAAAACTTACCTCCAAATATGAACTTGACTCGAAAAACGAAGGAAATAATGTCTCAGAGGTGGTAAAGGAACATTTGCCGTGGGTGCATATCGTGGCAGGCAAATGTAAAAAAATGATTGCTGGAATACACGACCAGGTGGAAAGATTTTTCTTGCAGTTATACCTCAATGAGTTTTGCTACAAATTCAACAGAAGGTTTTTTGACGATTTGTTTCCAAGACTTCTTGTCGCGGCTGTCTCGTACAAACCAAGGTTTAGGCACAACTTCAGGAAACTTGTAGGTAATTAATGCTATATTAAATAAACTATACTATCGTACCGATATGGAAATACTCGACGACTATATCTCAACCATACTGCACAGTTTGGACGAAGGTCTTGCCATCATGGACACTACCTTTAAAACTGTTTACAACAACAACGTCCTCAACAGCATCTTGGAACTTCCAGACAATAAGGATGCCAATTTGTTTGACTTTGTCAGCGATGATGACATGGCAGTAATCAAAACACTTTTGACACAGACGAGTGGCAACAAAGTGAATCTCGATGTCAAAATCACGTCGGACTTGGGCAACAAAAAGGCTCTGAGACTCAGCATTTCGTCTTTCTTTGACACTAAACGCAACGCCGACGGGTATATCGTAACCGTTATCGACAGATCAGAAGAAGTGAAGTCTGAAATCGCCTTAAAAGCCGCAATGTCGAACCTTGACCTTGTCGCCAACAGCACAGCCGATGTAATCCTCAGGTACGATTTCAGGACGTTTGAAATGTCCTTCGTCAGCAAGTCAATCAAATACATGGCGGGTTATGACTATGAAGAACTTCTCGGACGCCACTGCGCCGACCTCTTCCATCCGAGCGTCCGCCAGCCAATCGTTGACCTTGTGACAAGCTACGTAAACGGCACACGCAGTTTTGCACGCGGTGGACACGACAAAGTACGCCTGCCGATGCTCAAAAAAGATGGCACATGCATTATGACAGAAGTGTTGTCGTCGTTTTTGCGCGACGCCGACGACCGTCCCATCGACTGCATTTCGATAATCCACGACATCAGCGAGAGTCTCCGCTACGAAAAACAGATTAGCGAGCAAAACAACGTCATGAACACGCTTATCAACAACTTGATTTCTGACGTCTATCTCAAGGACAAAAACCTGAAATACAAGATGGCAAATCTCAGATATGCCAAATCGATTGGTTTTGATTCCGTGGATCAAATAGTTGACAAAACCGACGCAGAACTTGGTATCGAAGGCAGTTCGGGTATCGAACAGTTTGAACAGCATATCCTCAATACCGCAAATCCATCTTTCAACATCGAAAAGAAAATCTCCGACCAAGACGGCAACGAGAAATGGATTTCCACCTCCAAGTTGTCCTACAAAAACAACGACGGACAGATAGCGGGCATAATAGGCGTTGTGCGCGACATCACCAAACAGAAACACTACGAGCAGACCATCCTCGAACGCACAAGGCAGTTTGAGAACACAATTAACACCCTCACCGACGTTTACGTAAAGACCGACACCGAGGGTAAAATTGTGGAGGTAAGTCCGTCTGTATGTGCACTCTACGGCTGCAAACTCAAAACAGATGTCATTGGAAAGAACTTTTTCAGAACATTGTGCCAGATTGATTACGACTACCATATTTTTGTGGACGAAATCAAAAAGATTGGAAGAATTGATGGTTTTTCCAACAAATTGGTCAACCTTTTGGGGCAGGAGAAATATGTGGAGTCCAACCTCGTAACGTGGGTGGACAGCGAGAACGCAATTGCAGGTTTCGAGGGCATCATCCACGATGTCACGGAGCGTGTAGTACGTGAAAAGACTATCGAATCCCAGAAACGAGACATTGAACTTGCGCATCAGGCTACTATGGAAAGCATCAACGCCGCCCAACATACACAGTCGGCTCTGATGCCTACCGATCGTGTTGGCAAACTTTTCAACAGCGGTTTCGTAATCTACCGACCGAAAGAAATCGTAGGTGGCGACTTCTTCTTGGTAGTTGAAAAAGAAGGCAAGACGATAGCCGCCGTTGGCGATTGTACGGGACACGGCGTATCGGGCGCGCTCCTCAGCACATTGTCCATGTCGTTCTTGAGCAATGTCATCAACGAACTGTCTGGCAGCCTGTTGACCTCCGAAAATATCCTTGAAGAATTGCGAGCCAAGGTGATTAGGACGATGAAAGAGGGTAGCAACGAAGGTTTCGATATTAGCCTGATTGTGGTGGACAAAGCCAAAAAGCAGTTGCAGTTTTCTGGAGCGTTCAATTCCATGTACTTTGTGCGCGAAGGAGTCCTTACCGAATACCAAGCCGATGTGTGTCCCATTGGTCGTTACCCCAAGAAGGTGGATTTTCAACGCAACACCATCGACTACGAAGACGGCGATGAAATATTCCTGTTTTCGGATGGTTACAGAGACCAGTTTGGAGGCCCTTATAACCGTCGATTTGGATCGTCCAGAATGCGCGAGTTGTTTGCAGAAGTATCGGTGCTTCCCGCCGAAGAACAAAAGGATAAAATTGAACGTACCCTCGACGATTGGATTGCGCAGCAAACCTTTGGTCAGATAGACGATGTTACCGTAATGGGTATAAGACTTTAGGATGCACTCAAATGCGTCCTCATCCCATCACCACATCCAATACCATCATCATTGCAAAACCTATTGCAAAACCAATAGTTGCCACGTTGGAATGTTCGCCTTGCGAGGCTTCGGGGATGAGTTCTTCTATTACAACATAGAGCATTGCACCGGCGGCAAAGGGCAATAGATAAGGCATTGTGGCTGTGGCTGCCGATGCCAACAAAAGCACCAACGCGCCGCCGATTGGCTCTACAATGCCGCTGAGACTGCCTACCATAAATGATTTCCATCGGCTGTTGCCTGCGCTGCGGAGTGGCATAGAAATTATTGCGCCTTCGGGAATGTTTTGGATGGCAATGCCTAACGACAATGCCAACGCCCCCGCCGTGCTAAAATCTGCCGTAACTGCGCCCGCAATTGCCACGCCAACAGCCATTCCTTCGGGAAAATTGTGGATAGTTACCGCCAAGGCCAACATCGTGGTGCGCGAAAGATGGCTCTGTGGACCTTCGTGTCCGCCTTTTGGGTGAATGTGCGGCGTAATGTAATCGATGAGCAACAGGAACGCAAATCCGCCCAAAAATCCAATTACCACTGGCGTGATGTTGCCCATATCGATAGCCGGAATCAGCAGCGACCACACCGACGCCGCCACCATTACGCCCGATGCAAATCCCAAAAGTATTTTTTGGAACAATTCGGGCATATCTTTTTTCATAAAAAACACAAATGCCGACCCTAAAACCGTGCCTGCAAATGGTATCAAAAGTGCTGTTAAAATGGCTTCTAACATAATTTTTCTTTTTTAATTTTGGTACAAAAGTATTATAATTGTTTTGCAACCGGGTTGCAATTTTACGAAAAAAAGACGTGGGCAGAGCGACACGTCTTTTTTGTTCAAAAATAAAATCAAACAAACAATCAAATCTTTTGAATATGTCTTAAATCAGAAAATTTTCTGATGCAAAGATAAGGTTGTTTTTGGACTGTTGCAATCACCAAAATCAGGTATTTTTGCCAAGCATTTTTGCCCATCCCGCAGTGGAAAACTTCACATAATCGTTGGTGAATTTTTCAAGTTCCTCGTCTGAGAGGTCGTGAGAAACTATTTCGCCGATTATTGAGAGCGTCCACGCGCAGTTGGCGTGCAGGAAAAAGTTTGAGACATCGGTGTTGATGTCGGGATATTTCATCTTCATTTTGCCAAAAAACCACAGGATGTGCGCGGTGGTTCGGTCGGTGTAATTGTCGCGAAAATTGTTCATCGACGAGCCTTCCGAGCGGAAAAGTATCAGGCGGATAATGTCGCGGTATTTCTTGACCATTGCAATGAGTGCACGAGCCGTTTCGCGCTGAGAATCAGGGTTGAGCATATCGTCGATGTCGGTGTCGGCGGTGTGATGCTCGATGGTCATTGCGTTTGCGGCATTCACAAACGGCATACAGACCTCGGTCATAAGTTCGTCTTTGTTTTTGTAGTAAGTGTATATGGTGCTGACACTTACGCCCGCTTTGGAGGCAATTGTGCGCATCGATGCGTCGGAGAACCCTTTTTCTAAGAATTCTTTTTTGGCTTCGTCTAAAATAGACTTTCTTATGTTGTCTTTGAGAATCTGCATTGCCGTTGTGATATTTTTGACAAAAATACTAAAAAATACCGTCGTTGCAAATATTTACACCGCTTTTCCGTCTTTAATCGTGATAATTTTGTTCGCGCCTTGGATTGTCCGCAGCCTGTGGGCGATTACGAGGACGGTTTTGCCCTTGATGAGTTTTGAAATCGATTGCTGTATAAGTGTCTCGTTTTCAACGTCGAGCGATGCCGATGCCTCGTCCAAAAGGATGATTGGCGCGTTTTTGAGGAAGGCGCGGGCAATTGAAATCCTTTGACGTTCACCGCCCGAAAGTTTCTTGCCGTTTTCGCCGATGACAGTGTTCCATTTGTCGGGCAACTGTTCCACAAATTCGGTGCAGTTGGCGAGTTTGGCGGCGGCTTTCACTTGTTCGTCGGTGGCATTTTTGTCGCCGATGCGGATGTTTTCCATAACGGTGTTGTTGAACAGCGTAACATCTTGGAACACAATCGAATAAAGATTCATCAATGTTTCGGGGTCAATGTGCGAAATGTCCTGACCGCCCACGGTGATTTTGCCCGAATCAACGTCCCAAAATCTTGCTGCAAGCCTTGAAACCGTGGTTTTGCCGCTGCCCGAAGGTCCAATCAAAGCCGTAACTTCGCCCTGTTTTGCGGTGAAAGATACGCCGTCAAGTATCTTTTTGCCATCTTGATACGAGAACTTAACATCTTGGAACTCAATATCTCCGCCGTTTACTTTGAGTTCCTCGCTGCCGGTCTGTTCCTTGTGCAACAGGATTTCGTTGAGGCGTTCGCAATTGACATCCAACGCGATGATTGCCGCAAAATGTTCCAACGATGTTATCAACGGGTCGTAAATCCGCGACGCAATCAGCAAAAACAGCAAAAATTCCAACAGCGCGATTTCGCCTGATTTCAAGTACATTGCGCCAAAAAGTGCCGTGGTTGCAATGCCGAATTTCAGGAGCATTTCGGCGTTGGTAACAAAAATTCCCGTGCCGAGTTCGTTCCACAACATTCGTTTTTCAACGTCGTGAATCAGCCGTTTAACTCCCTGAAAATAACTCTCTTGCGCGTTGTTTTGACGGATGTCGCGCACGGTTTCGAGACATTCTTGGATTTTTTCGGTCATTTCGACGGCGGCGGCACTTTTTTTCTTGCCGAGACGGTACTGCACTTTGCGCGAAAAAGCCACGATTATCAGGCTCAGCGGCAACACCCAAACCACCGCCAAAGCCATCTTCCAATTGACGAAAAACAATGCCGCCGCCAATATGCAAGTGCTTATGATTGAGCCGATAAACTGCGGTATGAAGTGCGACGAAGCCTGTTCTATCTGCGCCGCGTCGTCCATCAATGCCGAGGTGAGATCCGCGCTGTCTTTTTTGGCGAAAAACGACAGTGGGAGTCTCCTCAATTTTTCCGCCAAGGTGATTCGCCTTACGCCGCTCTCCTTGTACGTGGAGAAAAACGACGTGTTGTACTGCACCATTGCCGTTGTAGCCATTATTACAACCCAAATGCAAATGCCTGAAACATAGAATGTTCCCTTGCCTTCGAGTGTGCCGCCGATGATGTCTTCAATCAAGAAATACAGCAGCACAACCGGCGAAAACAATGCCAAATTGTAAAAAACATTTGCAACCGAGGCCGTTACCATCGACCTCGCGCCCTCGTCCGACAGGGCATATTTTTGTTTTAAATTTTTCATTTCATTAATTACGAATTATGAATTATGAGTTATGAATTATGCATTATGCATTATGCATTAATTGTTAATAGTCCATTCCACTGATTTCTGATATTCGCTCCACATTTTAGAGTAGATACCGTGTTGATTAACAAGGTCTTGGTGCTTGCCGTGTTCTGCGATTTTTCCGTCTTTGAGGACGAAAATTTTGTCGCAGTCCACCACCGTGGAAAGCCGGTGCGCAATTTTAATCACCGTTTTTCCCTTGGAAATTTCGTTGAAAGCCTCCTGAACTTTTTCCTCGTTTTCGGGGTCGGCAAATGCTGTCGCCTCGTCAAGCACCAAAACCGGCGTGTTTCTCAGCATCACGCGGGCGATGGCGATGCGCTGCTGTTCGCCGCCGCTGAGGTAAGTGCCTTTGCTGCCGATAATTGAGTTTGCGCCGTCGGGCAGGCGGTCGATGATGTCGGAGCATTGTGCGCGTTTCAAAACGTCGTAAACTTCATTGTCATTTGCCGACGGTTTGGCGATTTTGATATTGTCCATAATGCTCGTTTTCAGGAGTTTGCTGTCTTGGAAAACAAACGACACAATCTCGCTCAACTTTGCCTGCGGAATGTCCTTGACGTCAACTCCGCCGATGAGAATTTTGCCGCTTGTAACGTCCCAAAACCTCGAAACAAGGCTTGCAGAAGTGGTTTTGCCGCCGCCCGAAGGTCCCACGAAAGCCACGTGTCCGCCCGACGGAATTTTGATGGAAATATCGTCGATGGCATTTTTGGTTGCGTCTTTGTAACGGAATGTAACATTCTGAAACTCAACAGAATTATCGACAGGAAACTTCGGATGTTCTGTTTCTTGGATTTCGTCAACGCTCATTATCGAGTCAATCCTCGAAAGCGCGTTTTCCACAATCATATCCGCCTCCGACGAGTGCATCAACTTGAAGAAAATCACCGCGATGACGGGCGTGAAAATGATGTAAAACATCAGGTTGGAAAACAATTCGGGTTGCGCCGAGCCGTTGCCGTGATAGAGTGCGACCGCCGTCAAGATAGCAAAGAAAGCGTTGATTACCACGGTGTAAGCCGTCATCGGGATGCGGAAACGGCGCGTGTAACTCACCGTGAATTTTTCGTAATTGTCGATTGCGGCTTTGAGTTTTTTGAACGAAAACACCGACTGTCCGAAAGTCTTGACGACGGGGATTCCGCGCACGTATTCGACGGCTTCCTTGGTCATATTTTCGAGGGCGGCGTTGTAGGCTTCGACATCTTTTTTGAGGTTTTTGCCCACCATAAACATATACATTATCAAAAACGCCAAAACGATGTTTGCAATGCACAGAAGGCCGATTTTCCAATCGAAATACAGCAAAAATGCAATCATCGCGAACGGTGTTACGATTGCGACGGTCCGGTCGGGCAGGATGTGCGCCATAAAGTTTTCGAGCGAGCCGGAAGCGTCGATGATGATTTTGCGGATTTTGCCGCTGCCCTCGTTCTCGATGTATCCGAGTGGCATCCGCAGCACTTTTGCGACGCATTGTTCGCGGACGTTTGCCACCGTGCGGAAGGCTCCGAGGTGCGAACAAGCCAACGCGCAAAAATACACGCACATTGCGTTTACGGCGTATTTGACAGCCGTAAAACCGTAATCCTCAATGTTTTGCGCCTTTGAGAAATCAGGTGCGGTGGTCATCACCTCGTTGACGATTTCCCAAATATAGACGAACGGAACGAGAGCCAAGCACGCGCTCGCCGCCGCCAAAACCACCGAGCCGACGGTAAAATATTTGTACCCTCCGGCGTAGTTCAAGAGTGTTTTGAAGGATGAATTTTTTTTCATTATTTTGATAATTAATTGTTTGATAATCAGAAACTCATTTTCACTTTTGCCCAAATTTCCGAATTGTTGTCGTACATTTTGAACATACCTTTGTCGGCGTTGAAATAGTCGAAACCAATCATCACGTGCAGCATATCGTTGACGGCATAATCGAACGATGTTCGGTCGTAAATTCCGCCGTCGGTTACGTCGATGTAGGCGAATGTGCTGACGTTGAAAGTGTTTCGGAAAAGGTCTTTGGAAATTCTGACAGTTGCCGTGCCGTTTTCGTTTTGATGCGCATATTGAAGGCTCAAATTCCAATCGCCGCCGGGGTAAAAGTCAACGCCCAAAAGTGCATTTGCGGTGTTTTTGTATTCAATTTCGCGCTGTAATTCAGGCTGTTGCGCCTCGTCAAAATATTCGGCAAATTCGCCGCGTATTACAAATTTCCACCACGGAACCGAAAAATCAACTCCCGCCATTGTCATCCGTTTATGGTTTGGCGTGAGTATAAGTTTTTGATTTTCAATATCTAATGCTGACGTATAGACAGGCATTTTGTTGAATGTCCTCAATGCGCAGACCGAAAAATCCACTCCGCTCAAAAACCACGACAGCCTTCCGCCAAATTCCATATTTTTGATTTTGAAATCGGGTTTGCCGCCCGAAAGTATTGAGTCGTTGCCTGTTACGGAAATCGCCCACGGATTTTTGCGGTCGGTGGGAAGTTCAAAGGTTTCAATAATTGGCGTAATCAAAGCCTCCAATGCGAATGATTTTTTTGTAAACTTTACGCGCAGTGCGTTTTCGGGGATTCGGATGTCGTCGTAATCCTGCGCAAGAAATTCGCTGTAATCCATCGGCGATACCAAGTCGGTGATTCTCAGCGCGTCAGCCACGCCCCAAGTGATTATCTGCCGTCCCGCGCGGAGTTCAAAATTGCCCAATGTCTGCGACACATAAAGTTCCCTGACTTTGAATCCCGAATAGTCGCTAATCAGCGAATTGTAAACCGCGTTTGCCGAAAAGAAAAGTTCCGAATGGTTTTTCTCCAACGAAACTTCGCCCCTGAGCCGCGACCGCGACGACATCCATTCGTTTGGTTTTTCGCATCTTACGGCGTGGTAAGTGTCAGCAAAACCCTTGACTTTCACCTTGAAATCTTTGTCGCCGTCCTGTGCGAAGGCGGCGGCGGAAAGCGTCAACAAAAGCAATAAAAATACGGTTTTCATATATTCTTTTTTATTGCAAAAGTACCAACGACACCCACAAAACGCAATACCCAAATGTTAGTAAAATTGGGTCGGGAAATACCTAAATGAGGGTAGAAGAAAAAACTATTCTTCTCGTTTGAGATAGGACACAAAATAATCTACCGCCTTTTCGAGCTGTTTCAAATCGTTTTTCACAACATCGGCGATGAAATCAATGTTGATGTCAAAATAGCCGTGCGCAATGTGGTCTCTCATTCCTTTGACTTGTTTCCACGGAATGTCCGGATATAGTGGCAACAATTTGCCATCGGTATATTTGTCGATTTTTTTGAACTCTTCCCCAATCGCTTGTATCGCATACAATCTGCTGTCAATGTTTTCATTCCGACGACAGATGATGGCAATATGTCAAAATCGTCAATATCTTTGTTCCATTCATAAAGCATTGATATTGACTTTTTTATATTGTCAAGTATATGCAGCAACAATTCACGCCGCTCTAAAAATGTCGATTCCATATTTTTCGATTTGGTTACGGAAAAACGGTTGCAGATTTTTGTGGTCGCAAATCAAATCGACCTTGCAGCCCAACAATTCTTCCAAATATTGTGCAACGGCAATAGCGTTATAAAAAGTTGGCGGCATTTCCACAAACAAATCCACATCGCTGTCTTCGTTATGTGTATTTTTTGCAACGCTGCCAAACATACGCATAAAGGTAATCCCGAAATCCTTTCTCAGTTTTTCGGAACTATCTCTCAATATATCAATATATTCGGTCTGCGACTTCATATTTGCGTATTTTACTTTGCGCAAAAATAATAATTTCCTCGTAGAAAAAACTTTTTTCAAAAGTATTTTTTACTACGAACATAGAATTTGTAATGAGGGCATATCTTTGCAGCGGAAAAAATGTTTCACGATTGCTTCGCACATTCGCAAAACTTTTGTAAATTTGCAAAAACGATTAATAAAGGTTTCTTGAATGAAAGGCTGTCAATGCCATAATGACCCGAAACAATTGGCTTATCGGCTGTTTAATCCCACGGTTACGAATCCACAAATTGGCTACACACTGT
>JAEEGK010029934.1_pt1 | contig 10826 bp, 3 predicted proteins | sample 8958771 | NCBI WGS metagenome assembly JAEEGK01 (sample SAMN16246547, study PRJNA631951) | gut metagenome | biome: gut microbiome; feature: rumen; material: SC-attached | host: Bos | place: Iran: Karaj | collected 2018-10 | reverse complement strand
GGCCGAGCTCTTCGACCTCCGCCCGGCGAAGATCATCAAGAAGTTCGGTCTGAAGAATCCGATCTACACCCCGACGGCCTCCTACGGCCACATGGGCAGAACGCCTTATACCAAGGCCGTTACGGTCCAGGGCAAGCCCAAGATCGTCCAGTTCTTCGGCTGGGAGCTCCTGGACAGCGTCCCGGCGGTGAAAAAGGCCTTCGGGATTGCGTAGAAACAAGTTGAAAATCAAATAGTTATGACCTATTTCGGAGATTATGGAAAAATTTCATAATCTCCGAAATTTGTTGTACCTTTGCGCCCGTATTGTGAGGAACAACTCTATATTCTATAATTTCTTACTTATGAAGAACGCTTTCAAAAGCCTTCTGCTCGTTGTCACTATGTTGATGGCGGGCACTGTCGCCTTTGCCCAGGTGACGACCGCCTCCCTCGGCGGCCGCATCGTGGACACCAAGGGTGAGACCATCATCGGCGCCGCTGTCGTGGCGACCCACACCCCCTCCGGTACCACCTACGGTGCCGTGACCAACGGGGAAGGCCTCTATGCGATCCAGGGCATGCGTACCGGCGGTCCGTACGTCGTGGAGGTTTCCTGCCTCGGTTACCAGACCGTGAAGTTTACGGACATCAAGCTCGCCCTCGGTGAGACCTATGTCCTGGACGGTTATCTGAACGACGATGTCGAGTCCCTGAACGAGGCCGTCGTCGTGGCCACGCCGGCTTCCCGCTTCGCCGCCACCAAGACCGGCGCCAGCACCAACATCTCCAATGAGGAAATGATGAACCTGCCGAACTCCGGCCGCAGCCTGAGCGCCCTCACCAAGCTCAGCCCGTATGCCTCCGGCATGAGCTTCGCCGGTTCCGACGGCCGTTCCACCAACTTCACCGTGGACGGCGCGAACTTCAACAACAACTTCGGCCTCAAGGACATCCTGCCCGGCGGCGGCACTCCGATCTCCCTCGACGCCATCGAGGAGGTCCAGCTCGTGGTGGCTCCCTATGACGTCCGTCAGTCCAACTTCGTGGGCGGCGGCATCAACGCCATCACCAAGTCCGGTACCAACACCTTCAAGGGCACGGCCTACACCTACTACACCAACCAGAACTTCCGTGGCAACAAGCTCATGGGCGAAGACCTGGGCGACCGCAAGCCGGAGTCCAACTTCACCTACGGCTTCACCCTCGGTGGTCCGATCATCAAGAACAAGCTCTTCTTCTTCGTGAACTTCGAGATGGTGAAGATGCCGGGCGAGGTCATCAAGGACCGCGCCGACGCTTCCAAGGTGACCGTCCTGAACCAGATCGCCGACAAGCTCAAGAACGAGTACGGCTACGATCCGGGTTCCATCGACAGCTATCCGGGCGGTGACGCGAACCGCAAGCTCCTGGCCCGCATCGACTGGAACATCTCCGACGCCCACAAGTTCAGCCTCCGCTACAACAACACGAAGAACGACCACTGGGTGGCCCCGAACGGTAACTCCTGCGACGACAACTTCCGCAACCGCAATTACAACCGCGCCAGCGCCGTTTCCCAGCCGTTCTCCCACAACATGTACAGCGAGATGAACAACGTGTGGTCCATCGCCGGCGAGCTCAACAGCCGCTTCTCCAACACGGTTTCCAACCGTCTCCTGGCGACCTACACGAACATCAACGACCAGCGTGGCTCCACCTCCAGCCCGTTCCCGCACATCGACATCATGTCCGGCATCGACGAGAAGGGCGGCTATGTGCCTTACACCTCCCTCGGTTACGAGCTCTTCACCTACAACAACGGCGTGAAGAACACCGTGCTGAACGTGCAGGACAACCTGACCTTCTACCTGGGTTCCCACACCCTCACCGCCGGCGCCAGCTACGAGCACCAGATGGCCCACAACTCCTACATGCGTAACGGTACCGGTTACTACCGGTTCGCCACCGTGGAGGACTTCCTCCAGGGCAACCTGCCTATCAGCTTCGCCTACACCTACGGTAACAACGGTGTCGCCAGCCCGGCCGGCCGTATCAACTACGACCAGTACGGCGCCTATCTCCAGGACGAGTGGAAAGTCTCCCCGACCTTCAAGCTCTCCTACGGTATCCGCGCCGACATGCTCGCCTTCGACAACAAGGACCTGATGACCAACAACGCCATCAAGGCCGTCGACTTCGGCGGCAAGCACGTCGATACCGGTCTGTGGCCCAAGACCCGCGTCCAGGTTTCCCCGCGCGTCGGTTTCAACTGGGATGTCTATGGTGACAAGAGCATCGTCGTCCGCGGCGGTACCGGCCTGTTCCAGGGCCGTCTCCCGCTCGTGTTCTTCACGAACATGCCGCAGAACGCCGGTATGATCCAGACCTCCGTCAAGCAGTCCCAGAGCCTCAAGAACGGCGAACTCGTGACCAATCCTTCCGTGACGGAAGCCCTGACCATCCTCAACGGCGGCAAGACCACCGGCGGTCACCTCATCACCAGCAACGAGGAGTACATCAAGGCCCTCGGCCTGAACACCACGGTCACTCCGCAGGACGGCCAGATCGGCGCCAACGCCGACATCAACGGTGTCGATCCGAACTTCCACATGCCGCAGATCTGGAAGAGCTCCCTCGCCCTCGACCTGCAGCTCCCGACTTCCTTCCCGTTCTCCATGACCGCCGAAGGCATGTTCAACAAGACCATCTGGGGCACCCGTCTCCAGGACTGGGACATCAACGAGAGCAAGGTCACCGGCCGCTTCGCCGGTCCTGACAAGCGCCTGAAGTACGAGAGCGGCTACCTCTACGGCAACAACCACGCCTACATCCTGACCAACTCCCGCGAGGGCTGGGGCTACACCTTCAACTACACCGTGAAGGCCGAGCCGATCCGCAACCTCAAGGCGATGTTCTCCTACACCCACACCGAGTCCAAGGAAATCTCCGGCATGCCGGGTTCCGCCGCGAACTCCGCCTACCAGGGCCTCGCTTCCGTCGACGGTCCGAACTTCCTGACCCTGCAGCGCAGCCAGTATGTGGTTCCGGACAAGGTTTCCGCCGACCTCTCCTACTACATCGACCTCATCGGCGGTCTCCAGGTGGACCTCTACTACACCGGCTATTCCGCCTACGGCAACAGCTTCACCTACTCCACCGACATGAACGGCGACGGCCTGGCCACGGACCTGATCTACATCCCGGCCACCAAGGACGAGGTCGCTTTCACCTCCGACGCCGACCGCGACGCCTTCTGGAAGTTCGTCGAGCAGGACAACTACCTGTCCAAGCATAAGGGCCAGTACGCCGAGGCCAACGCCGGCCGCGCTCCGTTCGTGCACCGCTTCGACCTCCGCGTGGCGAAGGACATCAAGTTCCGCATCGGTTCCACCAGCCACAAGTTCCAGCTCAGCGCCTCCATCGACAACATCGGCAATCTGTTCAACAGCAAGTGGGGTGTCCGCAAGCTGGACTGCTACAACAAGAACAGCTTCACCGGCTTCATCAGCCCGCTCAAGTACGAAGGCCTGAACGCCAGCGGTGTTCCGCAGTTCTCCTTCAACAAGGCGGGTGACGCCTATCCGACCGAGACGTACTCGACCTACTACAAGAACTCTTCCGAGTGCTGGAGAGTCCTGTTCGGCCTGAAGTACTACTTCAACTAATCTGACTTCATCGTCAGCATCCCCGACGGGGCCCCTTGAAAAGGGGTCCCGTTTTTTATTGTGCTTTTGAAGAATTATCGTTAAATTCGCAAAATGGAAAACTATATAATTTAAGCACGATAACCTTATGAGAAATCCCTTCAAAAGCCTTGTGCTCGCGTTCATCACGATGTTCGCAGGCATCGCTGCCTCCGCGCAGGTGACCACGGCGTCCCTCGGCGGACGGGTCGTGGACCAGAACGGAGAGCCGGTCATCGGCGCCGCCATCGTGGCCATCCACGAGCCTTCCGGCACCAGCTACGGCTCCGTGACCAACGTGGACGGTCTCTACACCATCCAGGGTATGCGCACCGGCGGCCCTTACCGGGTCGAGGTCTCCTGCCTGGGCTACCAGCAGGTGAACTACACCGATGTCACCCTCTCCCTGGCCGAAACGTTCAACCTGAACGCCCAGCTTCCGGAGTCCTCCGAGTTCCTCTCGGAGGCCGTCGTCATCGCGGCCCCGACCTCCAAGTTCGCGGCGCAGGAAAAGACAGGTGCTTCCACCAATATCTCCCAGACAGAGATGCTGGCCATGCCGACCGTTTCCCGCAGCATTACGGACATTGCCAAGATTTCTCCTTACGGCGGCAATGGAATGAGTTTTTCGGGTGCCGACGGCCGTAATGTCAACTTTACGGTGGACGGAGCCAATTTCAACAACAATTTCGGCTTGTCTTCTTCCCTCCCGGGTGGCGGCAGTCCTATCTCCATCGACGCCATCGAGGAAATGCAGGTGGTGATTTCCCCGTTCGATGTCCGGCAGACGAACTTCATCGGCGGCGGTGTGAACGCAGTCACCAAGTCCGGTACCAATAAGTTCCGGGGAACGGCCTATGTCTATCACCAGAACGAGAACATGCACGGTAACCGGGTGTACGAGGAGGAGCTTTCCGCCCGTGAGATAGACCGCAAGACCACCTATGGCTTTACCCTCGGCGGCCCGATTGTCAAAAACAAACTGTTTTTCTTCGCCAACTTCGAATACATCGATTCCCCGTACTCAGCCATCCGGTGGCGGGCGTCGGAGGACGGCGAGGCCAATCCCGACCAGTTCATCTCCCGCGTGACGGATGAAGACCTCCAGGCAGTGAAGGACAAGCTTTGGAATGACTATCATTACGACACCGGTTCATTCTCCGATTTCCCTGCCCGTTCCACGAATATCAAGGGCCTCGGTCGTATCGACTGGAACATTTCCAGCCGTCATCACTTGGCTCTGCGGTACAACTATACTTCCAACACGGGTTGGAGCGCACCGAACCGTTCTTCCTCTAATGCCACCCAACAGCCGGGTGAGGACCGCGTTTCCCAGTACGGCATGTCGTTTGCGAATTCGATGTACTCCACGTCCAACAAGGTGATGACTTGGTCCCTGGACCTGAACAGCCGCCTTTCCGACAAGTTGTCCAACCAGTTCCTCGCGACTTATTCCCGGATTGCCGATGTCCGCGGGTCGAACTCCGACAAGTTCCCTTTCATCGATATCCTGGGGAACGATTACAAGCGGAACGGCACCCTGGACCGGATGCTTCCTTACATAAGTGCCGGCTATGAACTCTTCACCTGGACCAATGCGGTCAACAACAACACGCTTACCGTCAAGGACGATCTCACTTTGTACGCCGGGACTCATAAGGTTACGGCCGGTGTCAGTTTCGAGTACCAGATGGCGGACAACCATTATATGCGCAACGGTACGGGATACTACCGGTATTCTTCCTTGGAAGATTTCCTGAAGGAGCGCACGCCTGAAACGGTGGCCGTGACCTATGGCTATGACGGGGAAGAGAACCCCGCCGCCCGGGTCCGTTTCTACCAGGCCGGTGTTTACCTGCAGGATGAATGGAGTGTTTCCGACCGTTTCAAGTTCAACTACGGTATCCGTTTGGATGACCTGATGTTCAACAATGCCGATGTTGCCACGAATGTCCAGATCTTGGACCTTGATTACGGCGGCAAGCATCTGGACACCGGTCGTTGGCCCAAGTCCAACATCCAGTTCTCCCCCCGTGTGGGCTTCACCTGGGATGTCTTCGGTAACAAGAGCCTGAAAGTCAGAGGCGGTACCGGCCTGTTCTCCGGCCGTATCCCGCTCGTATTTTTCACCAACATGCCCACGAACTCCGGCATGGTCCAGAATGTCGTCGCCATCTCCACGAAGTATGATGGAGGTATTGCCTCTCCGGATCCACTGCTCGCATCCTTCAACGGAAAGATCATCACCGACCCGGCCGAACTGGCCCGGAAATTCAATTCCCTGGACCCTGACAAGTATCCTCTGTCCCGTCCGGATGAAGATGGCGTGAAGCCGTCCACCGTGAATGGCGTGGATCCGAACTTCAAGATGCCCCAGGTGTGGAAGTCTTCCCTGGCCTTCGATTATGCCGCTCCGACGGATTTCCCGCTGACCTTTACGGGTGAGTTTACCTTCTCCAAGACGGTCAATGCCGTGACAATGAAGAACTGGAACATCCGGGACAACGAAGGATGGGCTTTCTTCACGGGTCCGGATAACCGTCACATCTATCCTTCCGGAAAGGACAAGAACGGCGCGGCGAATTTTAAGTATACCAAGACGGACGCCTATGTCCTTTCCAATACGGACAAGGGCTATGGCTGGATGGCCATGTTCTCCGTGAACGCCGAACCGGTTCGCGGCCTGAGGTTGAGTGCTTCCTATACGCACACCGTCTCCAAGGAACTTACCGGCCTGCCCGGCTCCAATGCAGCATCCACCATGAATTACGTTCCTTCCGTGGAAGGCGCCAATTTCCTGTCGCTCCATACCTCGCAGTATGTGAATCCTGACCGCGTCATCGCTTCGGTCAGCTACAATGACAAGTCCAACAACCATTACAGTCTGTTCTACGAGGGAATCCGTTACGGTGGATATAGCTATATCTACAGCAATGACATCAACGGTGACAGTAACAGCTACGATGCCCTGTATATCCCGAAGAACCGGAACGAACTCCGCTTCGTCTCGGAGGAAGACCAGCAGAACTTCTGGGCCTTCGTCGGGCAGGACAAGTACCTGATGAAGCACCTGGGAAGCTATGCAGAGGCCTATGACCTCGCTACCCCGATGCGTCATGTTTTCGATTTCCGCTACATGCATGACTTCCGGGTAAAGGTCGGCTCATCGACGAATACCCTCCAGTTGAGTGTGGATTTCCAGAATCTCGGCAACCTGTTCAATTCCAAGTGGGGCGTTTCCAGCCGCCTGTGGACCAACAACTCCTATGCTTCTCCGCTCCGCCTGGACCATATGGATCCGGACGGTGTCCCCGTGTACGGCACTTCCGTGAAGGCGGACACTTCTACCTGGGTCCCTTCCAAGACCTATGGAAACTGCTGGTATATGCAGATTGGTATCAAGTATATGTTCAACTAACCTGTAAACGCGAATTGATATGAAACTCAGATATTACCTCCTTTCCATCCTCGCCGGTGCGGCCCTGGCCGCCGGTTGCGCGCGGGAAGAGGTCATTTCCTCGCTCGCCGAGTTCAAGCCGGAGTTCTCCTGCATCGGACTCCCGTATGAAGGCGGCATCTCCTCCACGGGTTTCACGGCGACGGCCAGCTGGTCCGTGGACGAGAACTCTGTTCCTAAATGGCTCACGGTCACTCCGACCTCGGGCGGTTCCGGATCCAGTTCCCTTGTCTTCGCGACGGATCCCAATCCCAGCGCGACGGCCCGCACGGCCGACGTGCTCGTGAATGTCGGCGGCCGTCAGCAGCGCCTTATTGTGACGCAGGCGGGTGCCGGTCCCATTGACGCTCCGATCTCCACCATCAAGGAGGTGATGGACGGTTCCGACGGCGAGGTTTTCCGAATCAAGGGAACCGTGACCGGAATCCGGAATACGAATTATGGCAATATTGACGTGAAGGATGCGACGGGCTCCATCTATATCTATGGTGTCCTGAACGATTTTGGCCAGGCCCCGAAGGATGCGGAAGGGGGCTGGGAATCCTTCGGCATTGAAGTCGGCGACGTCGTCACCCTCCAGGGACCGCGTTCCCTCTATAACGGAGTCACTCTTGAACTGGTGAACGCGAGCATCATCGAGGTGGAGAAGGCGCAGATCCTGATGGATGAGACCGAGTTCAAAGTGGGCAGCGACGCCGGTACCCTGGACATTTTCGCCACCGTCAAGGCGAAGGGCGTGCTGGTCGTACCGGCTGATCCCTGGATCCGGGTGACGGACATCCGTGCCGGAAAGAAGGACGAGGTGATCTATTCGGTCGAATATGACGCGAATACGACTTCCAAGGCCCGGAAAGGCGTCATCGAATTCAAGGCCCCGGGCTATGTCATGGAAGTGTCCATCAATCAGCAGGGTATTCCGCCCACTGGCCGGTCCGTGACAGAGATTGTTTCCCTGGACGACAACACCCTCGTGGAGACGCTCCCGTCCGTGGTCGTGGCCAAGTCCGGTCAGGGCTACATCATTTCTGACGGGACGTCGGCCATCTATGTGTATGACAAGAATAAGGAGTTTACCGAATACGCCGTGGGCGACCAGGTCAAGGTGTTTGCCACCAAGACGACTTATGGCGGTGTCCCCGAGCTGGCTACCCTGACGGCCATCGAGAAGGACGGAACGGCCCCCGTGAACCATCCCGCCGTGAAGGATATCACCGGCGAGGCTCTCACCTATGCGGCCTCCTCTGCCGAATACATCCAGTTCACGGGCAAGCTGGTCGTGAGCGAGAAGGGTTACTGCAATGTGGAAATCGACGGGATCGATCCTTCGAAGAAGCAGGGCAGCATCGTTTCCCCGCCGGAGAGCATGGGCGTCAAGGACCTGAACGGAAAGAACATCCTGGTCGCCGGTTATTTCAACGGTCTGAGCGGTACGGACGGCATGTATCTCAATGTCATTGCGACGAAGGTCACGGCCTATGACGCCAACGCCAAGGGCACCGTTTCGAATCCCTTCACCCCGGCCGAGGCGGCCGAGGCCGTGAAAGACTTCACCTGGACCTCCAACTCGGAGTACGAGCATTTGGACGATGTGTATGTGAAGGGCAAGATTTCCCGCATTGCCCAGAACAAGGGCGTGGACCAGTATTTCACGTCCGATTACGGCAACGCCTCTTTCTACATTTCTGCCGACGGTACCGAAAGCGGCGAGTTCTATGTCTTCCGCACCCTGTACCTCGGCAACCGCAAATGGGTCGAAGGGGACACCCAGATCAAGGTCGGAGACGAAGTAGTCATCTTCGGGCAGCTCATGAACTATCAGGGCAATACCCCCGAGACCGCGGCGAACAAGTCCTGCCTCTATTCCCTCAACGGTAAAACCGAATAACCAATGCTTCGCAATATGAAACTCAGAACACGTATGTTCGCCCTTCTGGGCCTGGCGGCCGCCCTCGTCGGCTGCCGGCCCGAAGAGGCAGATATCCTGCTCCCGGAGATCAAGATCGCCGGACCGGCGCTCACCTTCGACGCGGAGACCAAGCTGGCCTCGTGCCCGCTGGACATGCAGCTGGTGAACATTCCGCTGACCGTCACCGCGAACCGCGACTGGACGGCCGACATCAACTGGGACGCCGACGAGATTCCGTGGATCGCCGTGACGCCGGAATCCGGCGTCGCCTCGGACCAGCCCCAGTCGGTGACCCTCACCGTCCTGAACAACGCCGGCTACAACCGCAACAAGCGGGTGAAGTTCTCCATCGGGTATGACTACAAGACCATCGACATCACCCAGACCGGCGAGCGCGGCGAGGAAATCATCGGCACGCTCGACAACCCGCTCACCGTGGCGGGCGCCATCAAGTACGTGAAGAGCCTCGGCGCCGACGTCCAGAGCTCCTCCGGCGTGTATGTCAAGGGTAAGATCTCCCGGATCGACGACGGCAACAACTTCGCCGCCAGCGGCACCTACGGCAACGCCACCTTCTACATCTCCGACGACGGCGCCACGACCTCCGACCAGTTCTACTGCTACCGCGTGATCTACCTCGGCAACAAGAAGTGGACCTCCAAGGATCCGGACATCAAGGTGGGCGACGACGTGATCATCTACGGCCACGTGGTCAACTACAAGGGCAACACGCCCGAGACCGTCCAGGGTACCGCCTTCATCTACGAGCACAACGGCGTGAACCGCGGCACGGACGAAGGCGGCGGTGGCGCCGAAGGCACGCCCACCGGCACCGGCACGGCGGCCGACCCGTACAACGTGGCGGCGGCCCGGGCGGCGGTGAAGGACCTCACCTGGACCAGCAACACCGAGTACGAGAAGACGGGCACCGTCTATGTGAAGGGCAAGATCTCCCGGATCGCCGACAACGGCACCTTCGGGCAGAGCGGCACCTTCGGCAACGCTTCCTTCTACATCAATGACGACGGCGCGGATGGCGCAGAACTCTACGCCTACCGCATCCTGTACCTCGGCAACAAGAAGTACACGTCCGGCACCGACATCAAGGTGGGTGACGAGGTGGTCATCTGCGGCGAGCTGATGAACTACCGCGGCAACACGCCCGAAACCGTTTCCAATGCGGCCTACCTCTACTCGCTGAACGGCGAGGGCGGTGGCGGCGGCGACACGCCTCCGGGCCCGGGCGGCGATCCCGCCGGCACCGGCACGCTGGCCGACCCGTACAACGTGGCGGCGGCCCGCAATGCGGTCAAGGATTTCACCTGGACCAGCAACACCGAATACGACAAGACGGGCACCGTCTATGTGAAGGGCAAGATCTCCAAGATCGCCGACAACGGCACCTTCGGGCAGAGCGGCACCTTCGGCAATGCGACCTTCTACATCTCCGACGACGGCAAGGAGGGCAACGAGCTCTACTGCTACCGCATCCTCTATCTCGGCAACGTCAAGTACACCTCCGGCACCGACATCAAGGTGGGCGACGAGGTGGTCATCTGCGGCGAGCTGATGAACTATCGCGGCAACACGCCCGAGACCGTGGCCAACGCGGCCTACCTCCACTCGCTGAACGAGTCCGGCGGCGGTGGCGGCGGCGGTGACACGCCCGGCGGCGCTTCCGGCAGCGGCACGCTGGCCGATCCGTACAACCCGCTCGGCGCCATCAACGCCGTGAAGGGCCTGACCTGGACCTCCAACACGGAGTATGAGAGCACGGGTGAAGTGTACGTGAAGGGCAAGATCTCCCGCATCGCCTCCG
>JAEEGK010029932.1_pt1 | contig 10827 bp, 9 predicted proteins | sample 8958771 | NCBI WGS metagenome assembly JAEEGK01 (sample SAMN16246547, study PRJNA631951) | gut metagenome | biome: gut microbiome; feature: rumen; material: SC-attached | host: Bos | place: Iran: Karaj | collected 2018-10 | reverse complement strand
GTGAACGGACATCCACCAACACCACGCCCTTGCACATTATCCGTGCAGCAAACTCGTCCACCGGGATTGTTTCGCAGGTAGCCTGTTTGGCTTGACCGCAACCACTCTTCTTGCAGCCGCCCTGTTCCGTCTGCTGTGCATGGGCGGCAAAAAACAAAGGCATCATTGATGCAAACAAAAGAATTAACTTCTTCATAAACAATATTTTTTACTTTTAATCTTTTATTCTTCCTCGAACGCGGCCCTAAGCAACCGCCTGTCACTGTCCCCCTCGCGTCACATACTGTAATCCACCACCCCTACAAGGAACCACCTCTCCTCAATCTTTCCGAATCGGTACTCCACTAATATCCCTGTATCTTCAACAGTAAAAACGATGCAACGCACCCCTGGTTCCACCGCCTCTACACACTCATCAATCTTGATTGAAAAGGAAGAGACCGGCACACACTGCCAATCCTCTTCTTCAACCACAACAACGCGAAACGTATCCTCGTCGAGTTGCCGCGACTGCAGCGGAAACATAACGCGCGATTTCTGAAACTCACAGTCCGACAGAAATCGGCTGGCAAAAGCCGCAAAATCCTCCGTCTGTTCCTGCCCGCGACAAACGCCCGCCAACAGAACCACCGCGACAAAAAACAGCAGAAATCTATTAATCTTTCCCATACCAATCATGTCAATTCCTGTTAGGCAGTACAAAGATACCGAACCATTTCCACTCTACATTTTTTTCTGCTTTACATGCTTGGTAAACTACAAGCACATACCAAGCGAAAGCCGAGGCCATTATAGGGGTGAGCAGGTGCATAGCTGCTGCGAGACGACACACGGCAGCTTCTCGCAAGGCTACGCCACCCCCCGCCACGGCGCACCCGCTCTGCACCCGACGAAGATCCCTGCGGGTTCGACTGTGCATCTCCGCTATATCCTCCATACCAATCCTGACACCACTCCCACACATTTCCGCTCATGTCATACAGCCCAAGTTCATTGGCCTTCTTTCCCTTCACAGGGTGCGTCTTTCCTCCGCTGTTGTCATCAAACCATGCCACCTCATCCAAATTATCGCTTCCGCTGTACTTGTATCCCTGACTTTTCTTGCCGCCACGTGCCGCATACTCCCACTCCGCCTCTGTCGGCAGACGGAACGTCCTGCCTGTCTTATGATTCAACCTCTTAACAAACTCCTGCGCATCTTCCCACGACACCCTCTCTACCGGCAAATTATCGCCATTAAAACGCGACGGATTTTCTCTCATCACAGCATTCCATAAACCTTGGGGCACCACAGTCTCGCCTATATAGTAATCGTCCAATAGAACGTTATGGACTGGAAACTCCTTGATGTATGCTTTATCCCCTTGTTCTGATGTCGCTCCCATAGTAAAAACGCCACCTTTCACTTTCACCATCCTAAACATTTCTTTTCCAACTGGAATATCTATCGGGGTTTCATCGGTCTCTTTTATTTTAGATAACTCATCTTGCAACCTTCTAAATGCTGTCAACATATCCGATTTCCTTTCTTTCGTTGCCAGCTCTATTCCGCGTTCAGCATCCTGCTTAGCCTCTTCTATCAATCCCTTATTCTTGTATATCTGACAGCGAGTCATGAGTATCTCGCTATCATTTGGTTTCAACAATATAGCCTTTTCAATATTTTCCCAGGCTTTTTTATAGTCAGGTTTATTGCAATATGCTTTTGACAAGGCATGATAAGCCTCTGCATAGTCGGGTTTTCTGTCAACAGCTATCATGAAATTAGATACAGCATCATCAATCTCACCATTTTCACACTGAGCCAATCCCAACTCATAGTATCCCTCGGCAGGATAGTTCGTATTCTTTTCAATCTCTTCTTTTAGTTTTGCAATCTTCTTATCTGTATCGCTTTCCTCATTTACCTCTTTCAGCGATTCAGCATGTTCAGCCAAATCCTGTTTATTTTTCAAAATCTTTTCAATTCTGTCCTTGAGTTCATTTATTTCTCTCTTCTGCCTCTCAGTCTCCTCCTTCAACTGATCCAGACCCTTCTTTAATTCGTCGCTAATCTCTCCCTTACTCTTATTGAGTTCCGAGCTCATCTGTTCGCTAATCTTATTCTTACTCTCTTCCGTTTTCTCTCTCAGCCATTTCTCATTGCTTTCCCGGACTTCCTTATTCGTCAAGAAAGGAACTGCAAAGCCAAAGACTGCCACTAACACGGTGATCAACACTCCTATTATTTCCAGAAATGAATTCTGACTATTGATATAGGTGTTAAGTGTTTCCTTGGTGGACTCTTCAACTAATATCCTTACGTCCGACGGCTGCATTACAGGAGTGCTGTCCCGCAGAGTCGTTTTTTTCAACTCATTAATCATCCGCTCCTGTGTGGAAACTTTAGCATTTGTATTAAATGCCCACAACACCCCTACTGCCGCCAAACCCAATAATAAAACATACAAAACCACTTTCCCCCAGAAGATTCTTCTGGTACCTTTGGCGTTCTGCTCAATCAAATCCCTGTCAGTCTTCTCGTTCGGTCTATATTGTTCTTCCATTTCGTCAAATATTAAGTAAGTGCAAAGATACTATTTTTTCTTTACTTTGCAACTTTTTCCAATGGTAAAGGTCTTGACGGTGCAACAATGTAGCATCGACGAAGCGAGAGGGGTCAATTAAGCTGGCCAGAACTGTTGGAAGTTCTATCCAGTTCGTCGAGGGTGCCGACATTCCTGTGCTTCAGCGGGCGCTGTGCCGAACCAAAGTTCCACTGAAGGCCAAAGCAGACTTTCTGAAACAGAAAGATTTGTTGGGTTGTCGAAACGACTCCGTCGGAATACAGCACGTCGAAGTTGCTGCTCATGGTGCGCAGCAGGTCTTTGATTTGGAGCGAGAGTGTCAAGCGTCCGTCCATGGCTCTCTTTTTCACTCCCAAATTCACCAACTCGTTGGAGCCGGTCCTGAGGTATCCCGCCACCACAGGGGTGGAATAGTAACCATCCAGCTGCACCTTCCAGTCCTTGGGCAGGTTGAACGTGAGGCAGGCGTAGGCTTGGCCGAGGAAAGAGTGCTTGTCATAAACCCCTGCCGCACTCTCCTGACCCTCGACACGGCTGGTAGAATTGAGGTCCAGACTACGGTAGTCGTAGGCGTTGACATTAAGGGTAAAAGCAATATATTTGCCAATAGGCAACTCCGTCAGAGCCACGCCGCCGCCGATGAGGGTGGTGGAGCCGAAATTGTCGTAGTGCATCACCTGGTCGCCGCTAACGGGGTCGAGGACGGGGATAATCGTGAGCATGTCTTTGGTGTGGATAAAATTACCCATCAAGGTGACATAACGGCCGAAGCCTGCGGTGAGCGACACATTGTCGCTGTAGCTGGGCTTGAGGTTGGGGTTGCCCATGTTCGAATTGTGGGCGTCGACATAGTTCTTGAAGGGGTTGAGTTGGTAGTAGTTGGGGCGAGTGATGCGGCGGGTGTAACTAAGACCGAAGCGCTTCATCATGTCGGGGGTGTTGTAGCCTGCATAGAGCGTGGGAAAAAGGTCGAAATAGTCCTGTGCTACGGCACCCGTGCTGTTAAAGGCATAGGTGTATTCGCCGCGCAGACCTGCTTTGACCGTCCAACACTGGCCTAACTGACGGGCAAGGGTGGCATACAGAGCACCCACCTGTTCGGTATAGTCGAAAGGATTCTCTTCCGAACTGCCGTATACGGTGTCGTTGCCTTGATACTGACGACCCTTGATTTGGTTGAGGAGGTTGTCGGTGTGGGAGAGCGCCCACTTGGCACCCGCCTCCATCATAAAGCCGCCCAACACCACACTTTGATAGTCGACTTTGGCACTATAGATGTCGATAGTGTTGTCGTTGTGGAGCGTGAGGTAATTGACCGAGTCGTATTTTATTCCTTGCCAAACCATAGGCGAGAGGATGGGCAGGTGGAAATTGTTCTGGATATTGTCGGCCGAAGTGACGTCGCGGAAGAAGTCGATGTTGGCAGTCAATTCTGCAGCACGTGCCGCGTCGAAGACATGGGTGAAATTAAGGTTGGCCATATATTGCGACCAACTGTATTCGGTGATAGGCTGAGACAGGATTTGCTGTGTGGGTTGCCCGTTGACCGTTTGGTACGAGAAGCTGGAGTCGTCCCATTGGTGCATATTTCCAAAAGGCATGGTGAAAATGACACCCAGGGTGTTGCTGCTGTCGATGAACCAGTCGTTGCCCACCTTCAGGGTGAAGGCGCGCGAGTTGATGTTGCACAGCGAGCCGCTGAACTGCTTGTAGCGGATGTCGTTCAAAACAGCATCGGTGGTGATGGCGAGGTCGGCAGCCTGTTGGCTCTCCTGTTCGGAGAGCTGGATGAAAGTGTTGGTCTTCTCGGTTCTAAAGCTGACGTTGGCGCTCAAGTCATGGTCAAGGAAGAACTGGGTGCGTTCCCCCCTGCCCTCCATCTCGCGATTGAAAGCCATTCCACCCAGATTGGCAGAGAACGAGCCATTCAGCCCCTGGGCAAAATGGTGTTTGGTGCGGATATTGATAATGCCACCCTGTCCCTCGGCATCGTATTTTGCCGACGGATTAGCGATGACCTCGATGCGGTCAATGCCCGTGCCGTCGGTGCCGCGCAGCAAGGTTTCGAGACTCTTGCCGTCAAGGTGAGAAGGCCGTCCGTCAATCCACACAGCGACGGGCTGCCCATTGAGGAGCACATTGCCGTCCTTGTCGATGCTTACTCCGGGAGCTTTACGAAGGAGGTCGAGGGCATTGCTGCCCTGAGCAAAAGCGGTCTTGGACACGTTCATCACCAGCTTGTCCATCTGCTGTTCCACAATGGGGGCACGCTCCACCACCTGCACAGCCTGCAGCATAGTGGCATCTGGTTCAAGGGCAATAGCAGGCAGGTCTATTTTAACCTTGTCGGCATTGAGCGACTGGTAGTGCGTCCGATAGCCGATAAATGAGACTGCCAACAAATATTGTCCACATACCGGGATATCAACTCGGTATTCTCCGTTGTCGATTGTCACCGAACCCGCCACGACCGTGCTGTCGGTGTTCATCACAGCCACCGTAGCGAAAGGCAACGGCTCGTTATTTGACTTATCAACCACCGTGCCACGGAGTACCGTCTGAGCCGAAAGTGCCATGGAGATGCACACAAACAGGAGTATGGATACGTACTTTTTCATGGGTCTCATATTTCTTTTTGTTACTTTCTATTTTTCAACCGTCTCCAACAAGAAACTGACGGGACGGAAACCGTCATTGCAGCTAATCATGGCGCTGTAGGGATTCTTCATCCATCCGTCGAAGAAATTGCCCTCACCGCGTGCCAGAGCTTCGACAAACTCGCGCATGGTCTTCCACGCCTCCGGGCAAAGGCCTTCGGGTTTCTGCCCGTCGACACTAACCCACATCATGCCTTCCTGCACATCGCAGGTATGCTCGATAGGGTTTTCGTAAAGAGCCTGCAAATCTTTGTAATCGGCTTTGCGGATAGCCGTAATCTTAACCTTATTCATAATGCAAAGATACGAAATATATTTCAAATGCACTGTTATTTTGGATTGACGGACCTGTTTTTTTCATATTTTTCTCGCTTTGTGAAAAAAAAAGTGTATCTTTGCAACCTTGTTTCTAATAATACACTGGTATGAAACGTTCATTGCTGATAATACTATTGTTGTCGTTTTTCCCCTCATTCGGCCAGACTTTTACCGCCTATCGCAACACCGTCGACAATGGCTACAACTTCTGGGTATCAACCCCGAAAGATTACGACTCCCTGCAATCGGACAAGCCTATTATCCTTTTCCTTCATGGAGCAAGCCTGTGCGGCAACAACTTGGAGCGTGTACGTCGCTACGGACCCCTACATGCCTTAGCCATGGGAAGGCAGATCGACGCCATCATCATCGCCCCACAGAACCCCGGCGGAGCATGGAGCCCCAAACGAATAAACAACGTGGTTGACTGGGTCTTCGACCATTACGCGGGCGACACCAACCGTTTCTATGTCCTCGGCATGAGCCTTGGCGGCTACGGCACCATTGACTATTCGGCTGTCTACTCCCACCGCATCGCTGCTGCCATGGCCCTCTGCGGAGGTGGCAACCCTAAATCATACTGCGGACTCAACGATTTGCCCCTTTGGATATTGCACGGAACTGCCGACCGCGCCGTGGGTGTAAGCCAGTCACAAAAAGTTGTCAACGCCATGGCCAAGTGCGGCGACAGTCCTCGTCTCCGCTTCACCAAGCTGCCGGGCGTAAGCCATGGCGGTCTGGCACGGGCGTTTTATATCACCGAAACATACGATTGGCTTTTCCAACACCGCTTGGACGACCCGGGTCGTCCCGTGAACAATGAATACGACATCACCGTCGACCGCCTGCACAAAGCCTATAAAGACATCGACCGTCATGCCAACCATCTGATTATACACAACAGCAATCCGTCGAAAGAAAGCAACAGCTCCGTTGCCGAGGCCGACAGCGAAAGCCCCTCCTCCGGCACCGAATACCACACCATCCGCAGCGGCGACACACTCGGCAAACTGGCCAAGCGTTACCACACCTCCATCAACTCCATCTGCAAACTGAACAACATCAACCGCAACACCACCCTCCGCATAGGCAAACGCCTTCGGGTGAGGTAGTCCAAAGCCCCCTCATATCACACTACTGAAAACAAGCTGTCTCAGTCGCGGCCAGACTACTTTTTATCCCGTGCCAATCGCATTGTCAATGCGCCTTCGCGACTTGCATCCTCGAGGGTACGCACCTTGTCCACGAAGAACTGGAAAGTCCACGATTCGTTTCCTATTGAACTATGGGGTGAGCTAGTCCAATAGTTTCCATTCTCACCGTAGTCCGTTCGGACATACCAACCAGAGCCATCCAAGACATACAAATATTTCCAACCTGCTGCTGGGAGAAATATTGCACCGGCCTCCTCCATTCTTAACCACACCGAGTCGCGATACACATTTGCCTCCCATCCGTTGCATCCAGCAACAAAGGAGCATCCCTCGGGCAAAGTCCATTGGTCGGGCAGCAGCAAAAGACCATGCACGTCATTCACTGTGCCAGTTGCATGCTTACTGGCGGCATTTCTTCTGTCAAACAGAATATAGTGCCATTCACTTTGACTCAACGTGCGCCAACCGCCACCCACACTGTCACCCCATTCTACGTATGGGATGTTTCCCTGCTCAGCAGAAGTGCCCTCGGGGTTTGTTCTTGGTTCCCAGCAAAAATAGCCGCCGCTCTCCCATTGGTGAGCGACAAAACCATGTCCGTCTTCTGTCAAATTACCCGGAGCCAGATACACATATTTTGTGGGACTTACCGAAAATGCACCTGCCAAATCCTGACTTCCGCCACCAGGTGCCACATCGGGTTTTTCTTTGCAGCATCCTGTCAACACCAACGATATTGCAAACAGAGGGTAAAATAGTATTGAGCGTTTCATAATATTATTATTAGATTAGCGAAAATATCAATTATCAACTCACGGATTGGATTCCATTGGCAGTACTTCTGCGGACATACTCTGCATAGGCGTATTCTAAGCCAGTTTCGGGGTCGGTCATGCGGTCGGTGAGGCTCACTTGGCGGAACGCCGAGCGGTCGATGACGGGGAAAAAGACATCCGCCTCGAAATCCTTATAGACCCAAGTCACATACAGTCTGTTCACCAACGGAAGAAAATCGCGGTAGATTGTGCCGCCGCCCATTATAAAGGTTTCCTCCTCCCCTTCCACCATGCGCAGCAACTCAGGGATACTATGAGCCACCTCCAGCCTGCCCGTTGCCGTCGGGGGCACTTCGTAATGGAAACCCTCGTCGTGCGTCAGCACGATGTTGCGCCGTTTGGGCAACGGCTTCTTGGGAAGGGAGTCGAACGTACGCCGTCCCATAATAACAGTGTGTCCGGATGTAAGAGCCTTGAAACGTTTCAAGTCGTCGCTGATATGCCACAACAAATCATTGTCCTTGCCGATAGCCATGTTCTGCGCCACCGCCACAATAATCGAAAGATTATATTTAGGTCTAATATCAATCATTATTAATTCGTAAATTCGTTATTTCGTTAATTCGTTAATCGACTAACACATTAACACGTTAACTCATTAACACATTCAAAAATTCGCATCGACCTCTCGAAGATGCCGTTCATATAGGCAATGGCCAAGCCATAGTTGCTCACCGGCACCCCTGCCTCGATGGCAGGAGCCAAACGGGCAGCCAGTTGCTTGGCTGTCACCACGCAGCCGCCACACTGTATCACCAGCGCATAGTCGCCCATGGCTTGAGGCAATGCAGAGAGACCTGCCACCACCTCACAATGCAACTGCTTGCCTGTGTATTTCGCCAATAGTTTAGGCAACTTCACCCGTCCTATGTCCTCGCAAGTGACATTATGCGTGCAGCTCTCTAACATCAACACCCGGTCGCCGTCTTTCAGACTGTCGATAGCCGACGTGCCTTTCACATACTCCTGAAAAAGCCCTTTGGCACGGGCCAACACCACACTGAAAGAGGTAAGAAACACCTCGTCGGGCACAATCTTCGACACCATACCGTACACCTGGCTATCCGTCACCACCAGCCTCGGTGGCTCCTTCAACCCCGCCAGCGTGCCTTCCAACTCGGTTTCGCGGCACACCACGGCACGGGCATGATTGTCTAACAGGTCTCGCAACACCTGTACCTGGGGCAGAATCATACGACCCTCGGGAGCGGAAGAGTCAATCGGGGTGACCATCACCACCGTGTCGCCTTCTCCCACGACATCACCCAAGAGCGAACGATGCACATAGGCCGATTCAGGCAAAGCCTCGCGAATACGGGCGGTGAGAGGCTCGCGCAGCGAAGAATCCTTGACCGTCAGCACAAAAACGCGCGTATCATAGTCGGCCTCGATACGCTCCACCAAAGCCGGGTCTGGCTTCATGCGGTCGGCCTGCGAATAGATAAGCACATACGGAATGCCTCGCTTGCGGCAAGTGTCAACCAGCATCACCTCCTCTGCCTCAAAACGATTGTCGGTAAAAAGGATAAGAGCCAAATCAGCCTGAGCCAACATCTCCAGACTCTTGTCAATACGGAGGCGGCCCACGGAGCCTTCGTCGTCAATGCCGGCGGTGTCAATCCACACCACAGGCCCCACACCGCCAATCTCCATGGTTTTCTTCACAGGGTCGGTAGTGGTGCCGGCCAAATCCGACACAATAGCTATCTGCTGCCCGGTGAGGAAATTCACCAGCGAGCTTTTGCCGTAGTTACGACGGCCGAAAATGCCAATATGGGGTTTCAATTCGTTTCCTTTCATGCCCCAATAACGCAACTGTGTCGCAATTATTGCCCTCAGCGACTTTTTCCGCCCCTCCCTCCGTCCCGCAGAAAAAATATCTTATTCCATCATATCAACGATACTTCAACGATACATCAACGATATTTCAACGATAGAATATCGTAGAAATATCGTTCAAATATCGTTTAAATATCGTCTAAAGAATGTCCTTTCAATGAATCAACAATAATTTTCGACACAGATGGGGAAAAAATAGTATCTTTGCAGCATGAAAAATATTTTTCCGGAAGTGTAATAAACGGGCGCACTTGTGCGTCTATTGGTTAAACAGGAGGACGGAGAAACAAACGGCCGATGGATATAAAGGAGTACAACCTCATAGTAGACAAATACAGCGACGACCTGTTCCGCTTCGCCCTGCGCTACACGGGCGATGAGGACGAGAGCAACGATGCCGTGCAGGACAGTTTTGTCACCCTATGGGAACACCACAGGGAAGTGGGGGCAGACGGCGCCAAAGGCTATTTGATGCGAGTGCTGTACCGACGATTGGTGGACAGATACCGGCAACGGAAAAAACTAACCGGAGAGGAGATGATTCCTGACGAGAGCTACAGTCCCCATAACGACTATGAGCTGCACGACAGCATAGAAAAGATGCTGACTACATTGCCCGACACACAGAGGATGCTGTTGCTGATGCACGACTTGGAGGGATACAGCTACAAAGAGATGGCCGAAATAACGGGACTGAGCGAGCAACAGGTTGCAACCTACCTGTACCGGGCAAGGGTGAAGGCTCGGAAATATTTGACTGAGAATAGATAGAAATGATAGATTTTATTGATTTTATAGACAATGAAGATGATTACCACGGATAATTACGAGGCCATACTGCTGCAATACCACGAGGGACTGTTAGACGAAGGGCAGCGAAGGGAGGTGGAGACGTTTCTCCGCGAACATCCCGACATCGAGCAGGAATACAGGCAGTATTACAGCGATGAGCCGATAGTGACGCCTCCCGATGTCCAATACCAATACAAAGATGCGTTGAAACGACACCCCGTCCGCGCCCTTGTCTGGTGGCGATGGGGTGCTGCAGCCTGTATTGCCGTGTTGTTTGCTACAGCCGTGTTGTTGCGGAGTCCGTCGCAGACGGGAATCGGCACCGTATCAACTCCGGCGGGATATATTGCCTCTGCCAAACCGGCAACCGCCATTGAACCAACCAAAAGCAATAGTCCATCCGTCCAACCCCGTGTCGTTGCACACCCCATAGCGCAGATGAAACGGCATGCCATAAACGAACCTTTGGCCACAAAGCCAGCGTCCCTGCCAGCAGAAGCCGTGCCCGTTGAGCATCTGGAACCCGCAACGTCAGCACAGCCACAACTATGCGAGAGCGACAGGCTGGTGGTGTATGGCTGCCGTGTCGAGAACAGGCAAGACCTTGTTGCAAGCCCCGAGAACAAAGAGACATGCCACAATCTGGCCTGCCGCCTTATTGCCA